>Ga0073904_10000075_pt1 | contig 56977 bp, 49 predicted proteins | sample KloWWTrecipitate_FD_66668 | JGI IMG/M metagenome (GOLD analysis project Ga0073904, IMG submission 66668) | Active sludge microbial communities from Klosterneuburg, Austria, studying microevolution and ecology of nitrifiers - Klosterneuburg... | ecosystem: Engineered > WWTP > Aerobic digester >... | reverse complement strand
CACCCAACGCGATCTCGCGTTTTTCGGCCTAATTTTTCACATTTCAGTTGCCAGCGTTGGTCCTGAATGGCCTCTTTTTGAGGCGGTCTGGGCACAGTTTTGGGCACAGTCTTTCGACCGCGAATCGACCCCGCAGTGCGCCACGTTCGCGCTACGCTGGAGGCACGATCATGAAGCTCGATCCGGACGAGAAGGAGCTGCTCGAGTCGTTCGAGCGCGGCGAGTGGGCGTCGGTCGAGGGCGACCGCGCCGCGGTTCGCGACTACGGGCGGCACCAGTTGCCCATCGGCGTCAAGTCAGACTCCGAGGTGATCGCCCGCGACACAGAGCCCAGTCGGCACTCTGCCTCCGGCCGGCGCCCATCCAACCGCATCAAGCGAGGGTAAGGCGATCGCGTCGCGGATAAGGCGGGCTAAAGCGCAACCCGCCGACCGGGACCGTTCGCGTTTACAGTCACGTTGACACCCGAGCAATCAGTTGGAGTTACAGGGCGCCTGGTCCTCAATATGGCCGGCTTCCGCCCAACGGCAAGATCACGCGGCTGTCAGTCGGACGTGCCAATCAAGGCGGGCCGCAGCGACTCGACAAGCTTCGTCACATTGCCCACAAAGCAGGCGGCCCACTGTTCCGCGAGACCAGACTCGACCAATTCGAGTACACCACTCTGCATGGGGTCCTCAAACCAGGTACGGATGTGAGCAGCGACCCGGTCCCGGAACCCATAGCCCCGCCCGTACTCGGCGGCGCAGTCGTTCCACAATGGAATGGCTCCCTTTAGCGCTGGCCTGAACGCATCTTTCCCCAGCCGCATCGCAGCCTGAAGGAACTCGTCGCGCCAGTGGCCGACACTCTTCAGGGCTTCTTTCAAGAATCCGTGGACCGGGGCGAAGTCGTCGTCTGCAAGCATTCGCCCCAGTGCAGCCTCGAATTCAAGAACGTGAACCCTGCATCGTTCCTGCGCATCGGCCGCAAGCCCAGTTCCTAGGTAGTGATAGACATCCAGATTGATCCAGCTACCCTGTCTGACGACGGACGCCCAGACTGTCCGTGGGTGCAGGCGGGGAATCGCAGAGATCAACTTTTCAAACGGTGCCCTTGTTCGACCTGACAGCGTCCGTGCGTCCACCGTTCGCAGCTGCTCGTGAACCCTGGCATAGATGAGGCCCACGCTCGTCTTCTGTACGTCGTCAGCGAGTGCCTCAGCGGCACGGACAGTCTCCTGGATCCGCGCAACGTGAGCGCCCCTCATCGTCTCTATGCGTTCGATCAGAGTGGCGGTAAGCGCTTCAGCATCGTCAACGTCAGAGTTGTAGGCGATGACGGGGAACCCGTCGCGCCCAATGCTCGCGATCTTGCGGAGGTCGCCCCTCACCTTATCTGCCTTGATTTCGTAGCCTTCCTCGAAGGTTTCTGGGAGCTCTCCGGAGTCGTGCTGGACCTGAAGCGCTTCGTCGTTCTTCGGTAACAGTAGAATCACGCTCCTCTGCGCCACGGGTGTCCATGCTCCAGTTTCGACTGCCCCGCGCAGTAGCTGCACCACTGACGGATCGAGCGCACTCATGAATTCCGAGCACAGCACCGGAATGGTCCGAGCATCCTCCAAATAGGACCTGAGGTCCGGCCGGTCGGCTAGGGGTTCATCAATTCCCCTGGTATCGGTAACGCGCAACTCGTATCTTGCCGACGCAAGCGCGGGGAGAGGCGCGATCACCGTGATCTGCTTGGGCAAGCTGACGTCAGAGGCGAGTCCCTTGTTCACGGCGGCGAACGTCGCGCGAAGCCACTCCGCCGGTTCTTCGCCGACGCTTGCGTGGTACCACAACTCTGTCCGCGTCCGTTGCCAGAGCTTGAGGCGATTGAACACTTCGGAGGCCAGCGTCTCGGCGTTGCGACCGTCGGCCAGTTCGAGCATGGGGTCAACAGTGACACGCTTACCCTCGGCGCCTTTGACTTGGCGCTTTGGTAGGCCGGACATGTTCCGGAGCGCCTTGTCGATTTCCTTCGAAACACCTCGTGGTTCGCCGTCGAGGCCTTCCTGGTTTCCATGCGTGGTTAGCACACCTGCGCATAGGTCATTGACGTTGATCGCGATCTCCTCTTCGCTCTGGGGCACCACCGTTAGGCCCCACCGGTTCGGATCGTGAACAGCCACGACTTCGCATATCGTGGTGTTCCCGCCGCCGACCTCAAGAACAGTCCTCTTGATCCTCCGCTGGTTCGGCGCTGGCGGGAGCATCAGTCCCGTCGACGTGCTGAGAGCTGTGGTCTTTCCAACCGCAATTCGGCCGATGAACGCGATGTCGTGTGAGAGAGGTTGGAGGTAGGCGGCCTCGCGCTTCAGCGCAGATTCAAGCAGATCTGCCTGCGCACGCGCGGCGTCTGTGCCAACCGCTTCGCGAAGGGCCGCAAGCCGCTGGAGCGTCTGCTCAGCGCTGCGAAGACTTGAGTACTGGGGATGACCGTAGGGCGGTCTTGGGAGCCACCGCCAAGACTGTCCGATGAACTCTGCGTAGTCTTTGGACTCTGCAGTACCGATTGCCCTGAGCAACGCCTGAGCATCTGGCACGCTCGGCACAAGCTCTCCGGTTTCGTAGCGAGAGATTGTGCTGCCGTCCACTCCAACGGCCCTGGCCAGCTCGGCTTGTTTCATGTTTCCTTGGCGAAGAGACGCCAGGACTCGCCCGAAGTCGTCTGGCAGCTGCCCAGCTTCCATGGTGGTTACCTCCAGGCGGATGCTACAGAACGCATGCATTTTATGCAATGCATATTTGCGTGACACCATAGTCAATTGTGCTAGTCTGTGGCTGTCGAATGGCAGAGACAGGAGATAGACATATAAGATCGTGTTAAACCCTACGAGACTGGCATATGCTTCCCCATCCGATGGCTGAACATCTGGGCGACTCTTACTGGTCTGTCGAGCAAATCGCCGACTACCTCGGCGTCAGCAAGGACACCGTCTACACCTGGATCTCCGGGAAGGGGATGCCCGCCCACCGCCTCGGCCGTCTGTGGAAATTCAAGAAGGATGAGGTGGATAGCTGGGTGAAGTCGGGCGGAGCCGCCGCGCATCGGCAAACCGATTCGAGCAAGGAGCAAGATCGATGAGGCCGGCCCTCGCCACGCCTCCGCCGCCAGTGCGTGAGGCCCTAGCCGTGCCGGGGCTCGACCCTGCCGCGCCGTACTTCTCTCGCCTGTCCGCGCGATCCGCGATGTACACAGAGCTGCATCAGCTGCTGGATGCGAGCACTGGTCGGCTGCCTTCGACCCAGTACCGGGCGCTTGTCCTCGATGAGAACGTGCTTGGGCGGTCATCGTCGGCCGCACGCAGCAAACTCTGGAAGGAGCTCAAGGGCCGATACCGATTGGATGGGGACGACCCGCTTTTCGCGGCCTTCTTGAGCGAATGGGGGCGCAGCGAAAGCGATTCGGAGCGAGGTCTGACTGCCTACGTGCTTCTGGCCTTGAATGACCGCTTCGTTGCCGACATCGGGATCGAATGGCTCTTCCCGCTGCTCCGCCGCGCTCCGGCAGAGATCCGAGTGGCGGACATTCTGGCCTTCATCAGCCGGGCCGAGCCTGCTCACCCGGAGGTGGGCTCATGGTCCGAGAAGACCCGGCTTGCGGTGGCGCAGAAGTACGCCGCCAGCATTCGTGACTTCGGTTTGGCGAAGGGCACGACCCGGAAGTCGACCATCCGTCCGGCGCTCTACGGCAGTCCCGTGCGTCTCCTGGTCCGCGCTCTTCGCCTCGCCGGCATCGGTCCGCTGGAGATCGTGCGCTCTCGCGCCTTTCGGCTCCTCGCCCTCGACGAATCCGAGGTCATCGACGCGCTAGGCGAGCTGAACCGCCTCGGGGCGCTGCGGTTCCGCATGCAGGGCGACGTGGTGGAGTTGGACGTCAGGGAGAGCGCCTGATGGAGAGCATGTTCCATGGACTGATGGAGCTGATCAAAGCGCCGATTCGGCACGATCGCGGCGTCAAGACGGACGACTCCATCCTCTTGATCTACCGGCCAGACCGCGAGCTGGATTTCCGCGAGTACCTGCTCGACACGTTCGTCCCAGCGCTCGATGCCAGGGGCGTCGCATATCGCCTCGTGGACCTGACGGGATTTCTGTTTGCTGGTCTGTCGGAAGAGCAGATCGAGGCATTGCAGGAAGAAGAGTTCGAGGACTACCGATGGATGCAGCAGGGGCTCTCGAAGAGGACCGAGGCCAGCCTCCACAGCCGCCTCACAGAGGAAGCCGCAAGGGTGCCTGGTGGCAACGTGATTGTCTACGCGACCGTCGCCCTGTATCCGGTCGTGCGTTACGGAGAGGTTCTTCGCGGTTTGCGAGACCTCGCCGCGCGCATCGTGCTCGCGTTTCCAGGGGAAGAACGAGGCGGCAAGCTGCACTTCATGAACCAGGCCGACGGCGCCAACTACCTGGCCGTCAAGTTGTTCACGCGCTAAAGGCGGACGATTGCAGACGGAGAAGGACCACTACATGGCCACGGTTCGCGACATCATCAAACGCGACATCGGCGTCAAGGTCGAAGGCGTCGTCAAGGTGTTCGATCGCTCAGCGCTCGCCAACGAGGTGCGCGAGTACGTCGTCACCGACAAGATCGAAGACGAGCTGAAACGCATCGTCGACACCTTCACGCAGATCAGCGAAACGCTCCGCCGCGGTGGCCCCGCGCGCGACGTCATGGGCATGTGGATCTCGGGGTTCTTCGGCTCCGGTAAGTCGCACTTCGCCAAGGTGCTCGGCTACCTGCTACAGAACGACGAGCTCGGATCGGAAGGCGAGCGGTGCATCGATGCGTTCGTGAAGCACCTTTCGGACAGTCCGCGCGGAAAGGACGTGCGTCTGCGTCTCGGCGAGATCAAGCTGAACACGCAGGTCCGAACCATCGCTTTCGAGATCAAGAGCCGCCAGTCGCTGACGAACCCCAACTCGGTGGGCGAAATCCTGCTTTCCGAGTTCTACCGCGACATCGGCTTCGGTGAGAACTTCATTGTCGCCCGCATCGAGCGTCGTCTGCAGCAGCGCGGCCTGCTCGAGAAGCTCGCGGAGACGTTCGAGTCCCTTCATGGCGTGCCCTGGCGAAGCGCCGAAGGGCGCGACGACCTGATGACGGTCCGTCGTCGCCTGTCAAAGGTGCTGCCCAAGATCGATTCGAAGGAGTACCCGGACGAGCAGTCCGCACTGCAAGGGCTGACGGATCTGTTCCGCCACGAGAAGCTCACGGCGGAAGGTATCGCTGACGAGCTCGTTGCATGGGTCGATGCACAGAAGCCGACCGGTGGAAAGACGCAGCACCTGGTGTTCGTGATCGACGAGATGGGCACGTTCATCGGCGACTCGAACGAGCGCATCGGTGAACTGAACAGCCTCGCCGAGATGATCGGCAACAAGGGGAAGGGCAAAGTCTGGCTCATCGTCACGAGTCAGCAGGACCTCGAGAAGGTCGTCGATCGCACGAACTTCCAGCCGGCGCTCGTTGGCCGCCTCAACGCGCGCTTCGAGCTGAAGCCCCACCTGATTTCCGACGAGATCAACAAGGTCGTGTCGGAACGCATCCTCAAGAAGCGGCCGTCCGAAGAAGGGAGCCTGAAGGCACTCTACGCGACGCATGAAGGACACATCGCGGACCTTGCCGACATCAAGGCGAGCCGCCGCCTGGGCAGCGTCACCGAGCGATCGTTCATCGACGCCTATCCGTTCCTGCCCCATCAAGTGAGGCTGGCCCAGGACATCTTTGAGGCGCTCTCGGGCTTCAGAATCTCTGGCGGCGTCCGCTCAATGATCGCGGTCGTGATGGAGGCGCTTCAGGACCTCGCCGACAAGCCGGTAGGCGTCGTTGTCAGCTTTGATCAGGTCTTCGACGCTGTCGAAAACGACTTGCTTTCGCAGGAGTACCTCGGCGCGTCCGGCGTGCGCGCCATCTACGAGTCAGACGAGCGCGTGCCCGGCGTGCCCGTAGAGTCTTCGCGCGTGCTGAAGGTGCTCTGGCTCCTTCAGCGCGTCCCCTGGGTTCCCCGCGTGCCCGAGGCGCTCGCCAAGCTGCTCGTTCGCGACCTTACGACGGAGGTTGCGCCACTCCGCGCTCAGGTCGAATCGACCCTTACCGCGCTTCAGGCAGCGGGTTACGTCGCGCGCGACGAGGCAACCGGCGAGTGGAAGTTCCTGAACGAGCGTGAGCGCACCATCGAGCAGGCCATCCAGGAGATGGTCCGTCCGGGCGGGGCGAAGAGCATCAGCATTGCGGCCGTGCGCCGGACGGCGCAGCAGCTCTGCAAGGATGAAGTCGTCACGCGCAGGAAGCTTGCCAACTTCGCTGTGGCCCACGGAGCCACGAAGGTTCCGTTCTCTTTCGGCGTTCATCTCGATGGTGAGGCGGTCGAGACCGGCCCGGAGTTGGAGGTCGTCTTCGCGAGCCCGCTGGCTCCTGGTCGGAAGCAGGAGCTGGAAGACGTACGTCGCCAGAACCAGGCGGCCGGTGCCAAGGGCAAGACTGTCTGGTGGGTTGCGGACGCCCCGGACAACCTGGAAGCCCGTTTCAAGCGCTACGAAGCGCTGGTCAAAATCACGGGCGACAAGCGCTTCACTGAAGACAGCTCCGCCGATACCCAGGATGCCCTGTCGGAGAAGCGTAAGGAGCGCGATGAGTTGAAGAGCGCGCTGGTGCGAGACCTGGAACGTGCCTTCATCACGGGGACGCTGTACCACGGCGGACAGGAGATCAGCCTCGAGGGTGTCTCCGACCTCAAGGAACCGATCAGAAACGCGCTCGCGGCGGTCATTCCTAATGTCTACCCGCGCTTCTCCGTAGCCGATCGGCAATTCGACTTCGCCAAGAACCTAAAAGCGCTGCTGAGCCCCGCAACGACGGAGTTGCACAAAGTCGCGCCCGACCTGAACCTGTTCGACACGCAGGGCAGCCTCCAGCGTGAGTCGGCGCTCGTGGCTCAGGTGCTGGAGGTGCTTACCGACCTTCGTGACGAGGACACCGACGCAGATGGCGCGCGTCTCCTCGATGCGAAGGACGCAAATGGCTTCAAGGGCTTCGGACGCGTCCCCTTCGGCTGGCCAGACGAGTTGGTGCGTCTGCTCCTCGCGGCGTGCTTCCGGGCCGGCGCCGTCTACATCGAGCAGCAGAGCGCAGCCGGGCCGAGTGCGCTCTACGACTACAAGGGCGCGGACGAAATCTTCTCCAAGATTACGCTCTTCAAGAGATCCACGTTCCGGGTCGCAGAGACGAGCCTTTCGGTCGATCAAATCAAGCGCGCGAGCAAAGCGCTCATCGCGATGGGCGTAACTGGCACGCCTGAATCCGGTAACGCAATTGCTGCCGCAGTGCGAACCCTGGGGCTCGCGCTCAAGTCGCGCATCGACGACGCGCGGATTCGGTCCCAGCAGGGGCTGCCGATTCCCGACGCCATTCTTGGCGCGGAGAGCGCGTTGGCGCAGCCGACGACGGCGAAGGACCCGACAGCTGTCGTGACAGCGTTCCTCGCTAAGGAGGATGCCTGGAAGGCACTTCACCAGGCAGCCGAAGCGCTTCGGCACTTCGTCGACGCGAACCGGCACAAGGACTTCGAGTTGTCGCGCCGGTTGCGATCTCTCGCTATCGACCATCCGGTTCCCGACAGGCATCCGAGGCGGGTAGCGTTCGATCAGGCAGCCAGAGACCTGGAAGCGATCGTCGCCGAGAAGGCGATCGTGGCGCGGTGGCCAGACTATCGTTCGGCGTTCGATACGATGTTCGCTGCGTATCGCGATGCTTTCGTCCAGCGCTACGGCGAGGTGCGACAGGCGGCCACGACTGCTCTCGAAGGCATTCACGAAAGCGAGGCGTTCAAGGGCGCGCCCGCGGGAGACCGCGAAGCCGTGGTGGCAAGGGCGTTCGGGCCAGGACGCGCGTGCCACTATCCAGAGCTGTCGTTGACGTCAGTGGAGTCACTCCTTGACGCAGCAGCTAAGCGAAGTCTCACGACGCTCGAGCAGGCCCTCGTCGCGTTGCCCGTCTACCGCTCGCAAGTCGAAGCGGAACTGACGGCGCTCGTCCAGCCGCCATCTTCGCCTGATGAGAAGGTCTATGAGTGGCGGCCGGCCTCCGCGCTTATTGGAAGACGTTTCGCGACCGAAGACGACGTCGATGCGGCTCTCGACCCGCTGTCGAAGGAGCTGAAGGCCCGCGTACGCGAGGGCTTCACGGTGGTGGTGAAGTGAGCCCGATCGACCACAACGGCAGCGCGTCGACTGCGGCGCAGGCTCTCTCTGACAGCCTCAAGGAGGCGGTCCGGTCGTGGGTGCCGAAGGTCCGGAAGGCCCTCGAAGACGAGTTCGGCGCGCAACTCCAGCGACTTGGCCTTCGTCGCAACGGCAAGCACGTTTCGCTCGACAAGATGAGCCTGCCACCTGCATCGGTTGCCGTTCGCCGTCGCGTCGAGGCGCTCGTGACGCGGGAGTCGCTCTCGGAGGGCACGCCGGAACGCGGCTACGACAACGTCGTCCGCGAGCTGAACTACACGCTACTGAACAGACTCGTCGGCCTGAAAGCGATGGAGTCTCGCAGGCTGCTCTACCTCACGCCCCCGGGCGAGCCGACCGCGGCTCCGGAAGAAACCGAGGTCATCACAGCGGTCGAGGGACAGGAGCGCTCTCGCTACCTGCGTGACTTTCGCGCAGCAGCGGGCAATCGCTACAAGTACGAGGAAGACGCAGAAGAGGCGCTTCTTCGCGATGGGCTCACGTCTGCCTTCCAGCAAGTCACTAGCGAGATACGGGTTCTCTTCGATCCCGACCACGAGTACTCCTGCGTCTGGCCTACGTATGGTGCACTCACCAGCGTGCTGCAGCTCGTCAACGAGGGCCTGCCTACCGAGGCGTATCAGGCGCAGGACTTCCTCGGCTGGGTCTACCAGTTTTTCAACCGCGAGGAGAAGAAACGAGTTCGCGACGAGAACAAGGGGACGCCTCGGTCCTCGTATGAGCTGGCGGTCATCAATCAGTTCTACACGCCGTCCTGGGTGGTGAAGGCGCTCGTCGACAATACGCTCGGTCGCCTCTGGCTCCAGATGCACCCCGACTCCGGCCTACAGCCGAAAGCGCCACCGCCCCTGCCCGGGCAGCGCGAGAACGACGAACCGGTTGCAGACTACCTGGTGCCCCGCACTGGAGAGCGCATTCGTTACCAACGCCTGACCGAGAACGGCCAGGTCGAGGAGTTCAAGCGTGCGATTGACATTACGCTGATCGACCCGGCCTGCGGCACGATGCATTTCGGCCAGTACGCCTTCGGCCTGTTTCACCGAATGTACCTAGACGAGATCGAGCATACCGGGAAGCCGGGATGGCCTGCGGAGCCGTCCGTGCGTGACGTGCACCAGATTCCTACCACGATATTGGAGCGAAATCTCTTCGGCATCGACATCGACCCGCGAGCGATTCAGATCGCGTCGCTGTCGTTGCTCCTGACGGCCAAGGAAGCCGCACTTAAGGGCGGCTACTCTCCTATTGACGTGAAGGTGCAACGAAGCAACCTCGTGGTTGCCAATGCCGTTGACCTCGGCGCAGACCGCCTTCGGCACCTCGTCGAGCGCGTCGGATCGAAGCTGGGTTCGGCGGAGCTTCGCGAGCGTCTGTTCAAGACGCTCTGGGACAACCTTCACTACGTCGGCGAGCTCGGTAGTCTCGTGCAGGTTCGGGAGAGCGTGGGGAACGTCCTGGACGAATGGGTGGAAGCGCGTGCGAAGGCCAAGGGGCTGACGAAGCTCGTTCAGAAGGACTCCGGAGCGCAGCTCGAACTCGGTTCGATTCGTGACGATCTAGTTCGCGCGCGGGTCCGCCAGCTCGAGCTCGAGCGAAAGGTCCTGGAGGAGGAGGCCTCCCAGCTTCAGCAGGAACTGCTCTCGGCCGTCGAGTCAGCCGCCGGCGAAGCGGCCGCGGATCCGTCCGAGCGCCTCTTCGCGGAGGACACGGCACGCGGGTTCAAGCTGCTGCAGATGCTGTCTCGCCGCTACGACGTTGCCGTGATGAATCCGCCCTATGGCTCGTTCGTGCCCAAGGTCAAGGAGTACGTGAAGGCGGCTTATCCTCTCACCTCGAACGACATCTACGCGACGTTCATCGATCGCGGGACACAGTTGACACATCCTGAGGGCTACGTCGGCGCGTTGGTTTCCAGGACTTTCAAAACCAATGTGACTCTCGAGGATCTGCGTGAGCAGATCCTACTCAAGCGCAACCCGCTCGTCGTAATGCTCGACCTGGGCTCTGACATCCTCGATGACGCGACAGTGGAAGCAGCGGCACTCGTTGTCCACGGAGGCGTGCAATGAGTCGCCTGCATTGGAGATGGACCGAGCAGGATTTTGGCTTTCGCTTCCGCAGCGGCGTGGGCAAGGCGCAGGGGGAGTACTATCAGGCGAGCGAGCCTGGGGCGTTCTACGTCGTTCCCGCCAAGCACCGGAAGCTGTTGAAGACTCGCATCGACCAGCTCGCGACCGCCCCAGCACCGACATCCCCCCGCGTCGTTCCCATCCCGTGGCACCAGTACGAACGTGATTGGGATTGGATCACCACCGACGACGGCATTCTCCTGAATTTCGCCGGTTGCCTCGACAGGCAGGAGATCGAACGTCGCGAGGACGAGGGAGTACAGCGCGCGATGGAGCTGGTGATGCAGTTCGTGGATCGCGACGTGCCGGCGCCGATCACGGTGCCAATGATTCAGCAGCTACACACAGAGCTCATGGGCGCCATCTATCCGTTCGCAGGGCAGTGGCGCACGGTCTCGCTGCACAAGGGCGGCGGCCCGACAAAATGGCCACTCCCCCCTGGCGGCATCGAGCCGCTGATGCAGGTGTTCGAGCGCGACGTGCTCGCCCGGTCGCCGGTCATCTCCGACGCTGACACGGAGGTCTTCGCGTTTACCAGCGAGGTGATGAACGAGTTTCTGGCGATCCACCCCTTCCGCGAAGGCAACGGGCGAACCGCGTTCATCGTCGGGAATCTGATCCTGATGCAAAACGACCTCTTGCCGCTCAACTTCTACGATCGCCACACCGACGAAGCCCGCTACTTCGCAGCGTGTGAGTCGGGCCGCATCTACACGGACTACACCCCCCTGGCGCAGCTTATCGCCGAGTGGGAACAGGCGGCACTCGCACGCTGGGAGGCCGATCATGGCTGAGCGCCGTCGTATGAACGTCCGCGCCATCCTGGCCGACAAGAACCTGCGGCGCGCGCTGATGGTCCCGACCATTCAGGCGATTCAAGCACGCGAGGGCATCGAGACCACCCGGGAGCAAGCCGAGCGCGCGTACTACGTGGTCACCGAGGCCGAGCGCGCCGCGTTTTTCGATCTCGAGCGGTTCAAGGGCGGCAAGAAGGGCGAGCCGGACAAGAGGCACGAAGTGTTCGTGAAGTCGCTTCGACCAGAGGAGACCGGGGCTCGGTACGACGTGGCGCGGCGGGACTTTTCAGCAGTAGAAGGCTCGCCGCTCGCATACCGCCGATTGAGTCTGCTAGCTCCTTTATTTCGCAGCTGGCCGTCGCTGAAGAGTGTGTTTGGCGTGGTTCAGCGAGGTGCGCCGACTGCGGAGGACGAGCGCTTAGTCAGGTTTCATTGGGAGGTGCCGCGGAACAGCTCGAGCGCGAATCACTCCTGGGAACCGTTTTCGAAGGGAGGCAGCTTCTCGAGGTTCTACTACGACGTGACACTGCGGGTGGCCTGGGATCCAACGCGGCGGACATTCTTCGATTGGTACGGTCGACCAGGGCGACCCATTGAGAGGCCAGAGTCCCTTGACAACTTCTTCATCCCAAGTGTCACGTGGCCTCGGAGGACACAGCGCGGCTTCAACGTTCGGTACGTCGCGAACGCGGTGTTCTCTGACAAGAGCGGATTTGTTCAGCCCCGCAAAGAACAGGATCTATGGTTTGTTCTTGGCGTGCTTAACTCCTCTCTCGTCCAGTTTGTCCTGGATGGCTTGGTGTCGTTCGGCTCCTACGAAGTTGGTGCCGTACAGCGAGTGCCCATCGCCTTCGCCGCGGGCGAACTGTACGAGAGACTGGCCGCCGCCAGCAAAGCGATCTGGGCAACAAAGGCCGCCTGGGATAGAGGCAACGAGGTCTGCACTGCCTTTGAACGCCCCTGGGTGGTGCACCATGCGGATGTCGGGGGTCTTGCAGACAGGCTCGATGTTGCGCTGAACGAAGAGGTGGATGCAGAGAAGCGTATTCGTGCGGTCTACAGCGACATCAATGCCGACGTCTACCGGCTCTACGCGATTCAGGGCGCTGCACGTGCACAGATCGACAGCAGTCTCGGTGCGCGCCCTGCTGAAGTGGTGTGGGCCCAGATGGAAGGCAAGACCGCAGAGCAGAAGCGCATGGAGCATGTGTGGCGGCTGCTCTCGTACGCAGTGAAGCGCGTGATCGAGGCGGACGACGACGGCATCGTGCCATTCAACCGCTCCACGGGGGAGTCTACGCTTCTCGACCGAGTCCGACGCGAGCTTGTTGTGCACTTTCCAGGTCGCGACGAAAGTGAGCTAGAAGTCGAGATCGTCAACGAGCTGAAGCGTAGCGTGAAGGGGTACCGAAAGTGCGCCAGTCTCGACGACTGGCTCGCCAACGCTTACTTCGAGTACCACGCGAGCCTGTACAAGAATCGCCCGATTGTCTGGCACATTGCATCGGCTCAAGGGACCACGCCTTTCGCGTTCGGCGCTCTCGTCCACTACCACCGCTTCGACAAGAACCGGATGGCCAAGCTGCGCGCGAGCTACGTGCGCGACACCATCGAGGAACTGCGCCGTGAGGCCGGCCTGGCCGACAAGGCAGGGCGGACCGACGATCGGATCGAACTGCAGGCGAAGCTCGAGGAAGTGCAGGCCCTCGACAGAAAGCTTCAACTGATTCAGGAGGGGCACCACGAAGGTGCCGAAGGAGGTCCACAGGACTTCCGCATCCTGACGCCGTGGAAGAAGCCCGAGGCCCGTCCGAAGGGCTGGAATCCCGACATCGACGACGGTGTGAAGGTCAACATCGCGCCGTTCGATCGCGCGGCCGTCCTGCGCATCTCGGGGGCGGCGGGATGATCCTCGAGGCCCTGGTCGCCCAGATCGAACAGCGCTTCCAGCACGAGAAGCGTGCGCGCGTCTGCCTGTGGTTCGACGAACGGCGTGAGTTCGCGCGGCTCGTTCCGCTACTCGGGACGCACGTGGCGTCGCGCCCGAAGCCACCGTTCGTGCTGCTCGCATACGACAAGGAGCAACGGCACGGCCAGATCTGGGTGAAACATCAGGTGCAGCAGCGGCTGGAAGCCGCACACCCCACCGACCGGGCGTCGCTTCGCTTTGTACTGTACGTGCCGCTTGCCGAGGAACGTCTCGAGGCCACCGGCCATGAGGACGAGGTAAGCCTAGACCTCCTGGAGGAGTTCCGTGCGGTCGGTGTGTTCCTCCGCATCGGTGGGAAGCGACCGACTCTATTCAGCGTCTTGAAGCAGGCGGGCGTCTCCCTGCCCGATGGCCCTGGAGACCAGCGACGTCTCTACGACGGCGGTCCTGACTCGGTTCTCGCCAAGTACACGGCGAAGTTCATCGGCCAGCCCGTCGCGTTCTGGCAGACCACGCTGACACCGGAGCTTGCCCAGTCGCGGCTCATTGGCGACGTCGATCAGACCATTCTCGAGATCGCGAGTGAACCGGAGCTCGCGTGGGAGGGATTGCAGGAGAAGGAACTGGATTCCGAGTTCCTGGCGATGGTACGGGAACGATATGGCTTCGACGCCGGTGACCGGCACCCCTGCGACTGGCTCAAGGACCTCGTCTCTGCTCTGGCGTTGACGGAAACGTACGCAGGGTACGGCGAGCCACGGGATTTCCCCTTCATGGACCGGCTACCGCCCGTTGGCTTGAGGGAGCACTACCGGCAGCTTCTCCAGCGCTGGTTGCGCGATTCAGAGCACCGGGGCGCGTGGGACACCTGGGTGGAGGAAGTCGAGGAGTCCGTCGACCTGTCAGCTTGGGCCAAGGGGCGGCCGGGGTTGTCGTTCGGCTTTCCGCACCTCGTTCAACTTCGGTGGAACGAGGTACTTGCATCGTTCGAGGAGGCCGCACCGAAGAGCACCACGACGTCCGAGTTCTTCGCGAGGCACGGCGAGACCATCGAGCGCGAGGTTGAGTTCGGCAAGGCCAGCGCCCACCCAGTCGGCGAATGGGAACTGCTTCGCGCTCTGCAGGCTCTGATCCGTGCCTGCGAAGCCGGCGAACGAGACGCCCGCGGCGCATCGTCGATGGAAGGATTCGCCCGTGTCTACGTGAAGCACGCATCCGACATCGACATGCGGCACTTGGAGGTTCGTCGCCAGGCCGAGAACCATGGGATGCCCTCAGTTGCCCGAGTGGCTGACCGGGTCTATGCCGGCTACGTGAACCTCTTGAATGACGGCTTCTTCAGGGCGCTCGCGGGAGCGGGTCGCCTCGAACTGCCGGCCGTGCCGTCCGTGACCCAGCGGCTTGCTCAGGCCGTCTGGGCTTCCAAGGGAAGGCGATCCGTCATCATCGTTGATGCTCTTCGGTACGATTGTGCCCTCGCCATCAAGGAGTTGCTGCACGACCAGGTCGTCGACGTCGAGCCGCTTGTGGCGATGCTCCCGACGGTGACGCCGGTTGGCATGACTGCGCTCCTGCCGATTGAGCCGTCTCGGCTGACCGTTGAGGTGAAAGGCAACAGTATTCACCCTCGCGTGGACGGCAGAGATATGTCGGTTCGTGAGAATCGACTCGCGCTGCTTCGATCGATGGGAGCGGACTGCCGCGAGATCGTGGACGTGGAATCTGCCACTCTACGCCCCGCAGATGCTGGTGAACTGCTCGTTGTGTTCGGTCACGACGAGGTTGACAGCATGGGACACGGCCAGGCGGAGAACCTGATCCGGCATGTCTTCCTCGAGATCGACCGCTTGGCCAGGCTCGTGCGGAAGCTGCACCGGTGGGAGTACACCGACGTCCACATCGTGACGGATCACGGCTTCGTACTTCTCGACGAGAGCAAGCTCCCGAGTGAGGTGCCATGCGACAGGGCCTGGTGCCACGTCCTGAAGGAGCGCTTCGCACTGGTTCCGGCCGATGCCGATGTCCCCCTGGTCCGCCTTCCGTTCCCGTGGGATTCGACCATGATGGTTGCGGTGCCGCCGGCCATGGCGTTCTTCAGGGCGGAGAAGTCGTTCTCGCACGGCGGAGCCGCGCTCCAAGAGCTAGTCATTCCGCATCTCACGTCGCACGCCAAGGTGGCCACGAACAAGCCCATCGGCGTCGAGGTGGTCCTGCCCGTGTTCGAGCTCAATCGAGCCGCCGTGAAGGTCACCTTGCGTCCGACGCTTGCTGCTGGAAAGACGAACCAGCTGGCTCTCTTCGGGGGAGAGATTGGGCGAACGCTGTCGCTGGATGTGTTGCGGCGCGGCGCGGATGGAACGCAGTCGAGCGTCCTGGCAGGCCAGCCGAAGGAGGTACGCCTGGATCCGAACAGCGAGCCGCAGAGCCTGACGCTGTTCTTCCACACCGCGGCCCGCTTCAAGAAGGACGAGATGCTGCACCTCGACATTCGGGACGTCGCCACGTCTGAGCAGTTCCCGCCCGGCGGCATCAAGTTGACGGTCGGAAGGGACATGTGAGGGACGCATGAACGAGCGGGTGTTCGAGCTCGATGGGTTGGACCAACTGGCGGCGGAGACCTTTCCAGGACTGGTCGTCCGCAAGGATCTGCTCCGGCGGATGCGGACAGCTTTCGGTGTCCCCGCATTCGTCATTGAGTACTTGCTGGGGAAGTACTGTGCGTCGACAGACGAGCAGGCGATCCAGGAGGGGTTGCAGTTCGTCCGGGAGACTCTCTCGTCGAAGTACGTCAAGCCGAACGAACGGGAGGCGGTCAAGTCCGCCATCAAGCAGCACTCGACATACGAGGTGATCGACAAGATCTCCGTCCGGCTTGTCGAGACGCACGACAAGTACTGGGCGCGTCTGTCGAACCTCGATCTCGACTTCATCAACATCGACGAGCGAGACATTCGCGCGCACGACAGGCTGCTGATGGGCGGCGTGTGGGCGGAAGTCGTCCTGCGCTACAACGACTCCTTCGTCTTCAAAGCGCAGAATCGCCCGTTCTTCGTTGACAGCATCAGGCCCATCCAGTTGTCGACACGCAACATCGACCAGATCATCGAGGGGCGGAAGCGGTTCACGCGCGATCAGTGGCTCGACCTCCTCATGCGGTCGATGGGCTACGAGCCAGAGCACCCGTACTACACGCCGCGCCGAAAGCTCCACTGCATCCAGCGTCTCGTGCCGTTCGTCGAGAAGAACTACAACTCGGTCGAGTTGGGACCGCGCGGCACGGGCAAGAGCTTCGTGTACCAGCAGCTCAGTCCCTACGCTCACCTGGTTTCCGGCGGACAGACGACCACCGCCCAGATGTTCGTGAACCTCAGCACCGGCCAGAAGGGACTGGTCGCTTTGTGGGACGTCGTGGCATTCGACGAGGCGGCCGGGATCAACTTCGCGGACAAGAGCGGCATCAACATCATGAAGGGCTACATGGAGGACGGCGCCTTCAGCCGGGGCCGAGACATCATCACGGCTGAAGGCTCGATCGTCTTTGTCGGGAACATCGACGGCGACATCGAGACGATCACGCGTACGTCCAACCTCTTCTACCCGATGCCGAAGGAGATGGACACGGCGTTCTACGACCGGATCCACGCCTACATTCCTGGATGGGAGTTCCAGAAGACTTCGGACGCAGCGTACACAGACCATTTCGGACTTGTGACCGACTACCTTGCCGAGGTGTTCCGCGAGTTCCGCAAGCGCTCGTACGCTGACTACGCCGAGCGATGGTTCACGTTCGGTCCCCACCTCGGTGGTCGCGACCAGAAAGCTGTCCGAAAGACGGTCTCTGGAATCATCAAGTTGCTGCATCCCGATGGTGAAGTCACGAAGGAAGAGGTCTCGGAGTACCTCGCCTACGCGATGGAGATGCGCCGGCGGGTCAAGGAGCAGCTCAAGAAGATGGGCGGTCTCGAGTACTGGGACACGAGCTTCTCGTTCATCGACCGCGAGGGAGGTCAAGAGACGTTCGTCCGGCTACCTGAAATGGGGGGCGCCAGTCTCATCAGCGAGGGGCACCTCTCGCCCGGCAGCATCTACACCATCGGCACCGACGCTGCCGACAATCGGCTCGCCCTGTTCCTCCTTCAGACCCAGATGAATCGCGGATCGGGCCGAATCATCCCTCTCGGGAACTTGTCGAGCCGAATGAAGGAGGCGATCAAGACCGCCGACGCCTACCTCAAGGCAAACCTGAAGAACCTCGGCATCGAGCACGACCTGAAGGCGTACGACTTCACCGTCCAAGCGATCAACCTGAACCAAGCGAAGGAGGGCGCAGAGACCGCCGTCGCTTTCTTCATTTCGATGGTCTCCGCAGTGCTGGACAAGCCCGTCCTCGACCGCACCGTTGTGCTCGGCGAGATGAGCGTGCAGGGCCTGCTCCTGAAGGTCTCCTCATTGCCTGAGCGCATGCAGTTGGCAGTCGAGGCAGGGGCCAAGCGCATCCTGATCCCGAGCGAGAACAAGAGGGACGTCGCAGATGTGCCTGACGCGATCCTGACGGCGATCCAGTGGCAGTTCTACGACTCGCCGACGAAGGCCGCGATCATGGCGATGGGGATGGGATAGGCGCCAGGGGTGCCACCTGACGCGAGCGCAAGGTGGCCAGTCCAGTACCTGAGAATGTGCTGATGATGCAGGGGGCACGTTGAGAATCGAAACCGTTCAGCGACCACTTCGTGAGCTCGTCCGGTCGTTCACGACAGGCACCATCCTGCTTCCACAATTTCAACGAGACTACGTGTGGAAGCCGAAGAAGATCCGCAACCTGCTCGACTCCTTACTGCATGAGTACCCGATTGGAGGCTTCTATCTATGGCGGCCGCAGGGAGCCGCCCTCGATCCCAAACCGAAGCACCTCAAGAGCGGTCAACAAGTCGCCGGCGCAGAGTTCTGGGGCTATTTGATCGACGGACAGCAGCGCCTGACCAGTCTCGAGGCAGCTTACGCGCTGTACTCGGGCGAAGATCGAAATGGCGTTGAGTTGCGATGCTACGTCGACCTGGCGGCCACGAACGTGGAGCGACGCCGCGATACCAGGCTGTTTGTCTCGTATGGTGGCCATCGTGCCATCGCCAGACGCGTCGACGACGGAGACCAAACGCTGATTCCAGTCTCGAAATTCTTCGACAAGTTGGACAAAGCCGCGGAGCGTGAACAGGACCGAGAGACGGAGGAACTGCTCGCCGCTGAGGGATGGAGCAAACGCCGCATTCAGGACGCCCTCGAACGCCTCGATCAGGCCAGGCGAATGCTCGACCAAGAGGTTCCCTGCACGACCGTCTACGAAGTGTCCGACGAGCAGGCCGTAGAGGTCTTCAGCCGTTTGAACAAGGGCGGCACGCCGTTGAAGCAGGGCGACGTGACTGCCGCCGGTCTGGCGAGGGGCAAGGCGGTGGCGGTTCTGAAGGAGATGCGCGAGTTCGTTTCCGGTGAGCGCCAGAGGCGCCTCGGGTTCAGCTTCTCATTTGCGTTCCGCGCACTGGTGGTGTTTCACCGTGGGTCGGCTCAGTTCTCCTCGTTGAAGGCCGACTGGATGGACGCCCCGGGTCCGGACGGTCGGACGCTACAGCAATCATGGAAGGCTGCACGGAAGGCCCTCGAGGGTGCGCTGGTATTTGCCGATGAGCGTATGGGATGGTCCCGGCGCCTCCTGCTCCCTTCGACGAACGCGCTTATCGTCCTCGCGGCAGCCTTGGACAAGGCCGACCTTCAGGTTGGGCCGGACGACGAACAGCAATTGAAGAGGTGGCTCTGTCTCACGGCCATGCGAGGGACATTCCAAGGCTCTGTGGAGACAACGATCAACCGGTTCCTCAGGGCCTTGAAGGAGTCTAAGCGCAAGCCAGGAGCGGCGTTGGTGGATGCGCTCCACAAGGATGAGGCGAGAAGAATTAGGCCAGATGAGCTTTTGCACGTGTCCCCCCTGTGGGGCTCCGCTGTCCAGGTCCTACACGCTTGGCTAGTGGCCCGGACTGCGAAGGATTGGCTGGACGAGGATCGGACGATCGATTCCCTCGCGCGCACCGAGGGAATCAAGTATCCGGGCGGTGACCTGACCGTCCATCACATCTTCGCGCGGAAGGTGCTGACGGACGCCGGTTTGCGTATCGAGGCGGCAAATCGCCCGGCAAATTTTGCGTTGCTCAGCCGTTCGACAAACGCGGAGTTCGGAGCGAGGACGCCGGATGACGTCTTGCGGAGTCTCACACCGGACCAGCGCAAGCGTGCAGGCGTTCAGTTCTTTGGAGAGGCGGCGGGCGACCGTCTACGGCACGAGCGCTATGAAGAGTTCTGCGAGTGGCGTGCGGCCCGCCTCGCAGAAGCCTTGAACGAGTTCCTGGGAATCGACTGAACGCGCGGCTTGACACCTGTGCTTCGGCATGGGCAGACGGCCCCGGGGGGAGATCCTGCAACTGACCGAGGTGTGCGCCCGCTTCTTGAGCACGAACGAATGACAGCTGTCAGGGTGTAGGATCCACTCCTCCCCACCGCGCGACTCCCCCCGGGAGGACCCGCTATGCCATGTCGACGCTGGCTAGTTCTGGTCGCGCTCTTCGTCGGGCCGGTGCAGCACGCTCCCGCCGCTGCTCCCGACGCGGATTTGGGCGCGCTGCTTCGTGACGCTGACAGGTTCGCCTGGCTCACCAACTGGGGCGCCGCACGGCCGATCTACGCGTCGGCTGAGAAGGCCGCTCTCGCCGCAGGAGACCGCCGCTCCGCAACGTATGCCCGGTTCGGCCGCCTTCGCGCCGAGATGCAGACCCGTCAGCTCGGGTCCCTGTCTGAGGAGCTGGCTCTCCAGCTGGCGCAGCCGCTCGTTGCGAACGACAGTCGCCTCAAGCTGAGGGGCCTCACGGTCAAGGGCGACGTCGATCTCGAGTGGGACGTGCTCGCCGCTCACCGGGACTGGCAGCAGGTTCGCGAGTTGGCTCGGCAGCTCGGCGACGCCGCGTGGGAGAACCGCGCGAACGGGGAGCTGGGCATGATCGCGTTCCTCCGCGGCAACACCGGCGAGGCGACGAAGGCTGTCCAGCAGGCCATGGACACGGCGCGGAAGCTCGGTGACGTTGGCGGCGATCTTCGATACTTGAGCGCGATCGGCAATGGCCTCTTGCTGGCCGGCTACGCGCCCATCGCCGCAGGCTTCGTCGATCGCGCTCTTGCCCTGGCTCGCGACAACCCGGACACGGGCTTCCCGTTCGTCGCCACCAGCACGAAGGTGCTCACGCTCATCGAACTGAAGCAGCACGAGGAGGCGGAGCGGTTCGCCGAGTCTGCCCTCGCCGAGGCTCGCGTCGGCGATCGCCGAATCAAGGAGATCGAGCTGCGCACGATGTTGGCGCGGATCGCGGAGGCTCGGCAGCAACCCGAACGGGTCATCGAGCATCTTGAAGCGGCACGCGCGGCGGCCGAATCGGGCCAGGTGCAGCGACTGCTCGCGGAAGCCGAGTCAAGCCTTGCGCAAGCGTACCGGCGACAGGGCGACCTGGTTCGGGCCGCGGAGCGAGCTTCGTCCGCCGTCGTGCACACGCGCGCAGCAGGCTCCCGCTTCACGCTACCCATTCGGCTTGGCGAGCTTGCCGATATTCGCGCCGCGCAAGGCCGCCTCAACGCCGCGAGCGCCCTGTACACGGAGGCGAGCGACGTGGTCGAGGGGATCATGGCCAACGTACCGAGCCGCACAGCACAGGCGCGGTTGGTCGGCGTGATGAGCGACCTCTACGCCGGGAACTTCGTTCTGGCGGCCGACCGGCTCAACGACCCTTATGAGGCGCTGCGTGTGATCGAGCGGGCAAGGGGCCGCGCTCTGGCCCATGTCCTCCGCACGTTGCCCGACGATTCACCTTCGATTTACGACGACGTGCGCGCCCGTGCGGTGTCGGCACTTCAGCTCAAGTTGATGACCGCTCGGAGCGCCGTCGAGAGGCGCCGGTTGCTCGAGAGGTTGTGGGAGGCCGAGCAGCTCGCAATGGTTCCTGCCACTCCGTTGGCGGCTCCTCGCACGCGCCTTCAGGCCAACGGGCGAGCAACGGCGGCTGCCGTGCAGCGGGTTCTGCGACCTCGGGAGATCCTGCTGGAGTATGTCCTGCTGCCGAATGGCTCCTACTGCCTGATCCTGACGCCACGCTCCTTGCGGCTTGTCCGACTCCCCGGCCAGAAAGAGATCGAGCCTCTTGCCGCCGCCTTCAGGAGCGAAGTTCAGACTGGCCGCGTTGGTCTGGACAGCGCGGAGAGAACGGCGCTGCGGCGCGCCATCATCGAGCCGCTCAACTTGCCAGCCGGCATGGCGAGCGAAACCGTGGTGGTTCCCGACGGCGTTCTTAACTCCATTCCGTTCGAGGTGCTCCTCGCCAGCGAAGCGAACCCGGCACCCTCTGTCACCCTGGCTCCCTCCGCGACGGTGCTGGCGTTGATGCGAAACCGTCCGTCTCAGCGGACAACCGATCGCCCCGTCCTGGCGGTCGGAGGCGTGCCCTACGAACGGATCGCGGGCGTGAAGGCATCGTCCACGGTGCCGGTCGGCATCTACGACGTGGCGGCGCCGCCCTCTCTGCCGAGCCTGCCAGGGAGTGGCGACGAGGCCAAGACAGTTGCCGGCCTGTTCGGCCCGTCGAGCATGGTCCTCGTTGGCGATTCAGCCACTGAGGCCGCGTTGAAGCGCCAGCCGCTAGAGCGCTACGAAGTTCTTCACCTGGCCGCGCACGGGTTCGCCGACACGAAGTTCCCAGAGCGTGCGGCGTTGGTCCTCCTTGGTGATAGTCAGGCCGGTGAAGACGGGCTTCTGCAGCCCCGCGAGATCGCGCGCTACAACCTCCGTGCACGCTTGGTGGTGCTGTCTGCGTGCGACACGGCGGTCGGTCCGACGCTTGGGCAGGAAGGCGTCGTCAATCTCGCGCGCGCGTTCCTCGTGGCCGGCGCAGGAGCCGTCATGACCAGCCTTTGGGCGGTCGATGACACGCTCTCGCCTGCGCTGATGCGCGAGTTCTACGGCCACCTGGCACGAGGCGAGACTCTCACCGAGGCGCTGCGTCGCGCCAAGACCGAGCTAGGCCAGCGGTTCGGCGGGAAAGCGTCGGGAACCCTCGGCGCGTTTCAACTGATTGGCGACGGTTCTCAACGACTCAGCGTCGGTGCGGGGGCGGTGCGAGCCACGGGAGGCAGCGATTGACGCCGGAGGCGAGCGGTGACGGGACAGACAGGCAGCGATCTCAAGCTCGAGCCGAACACGATCCGCGCGATCGTCAAGAAGGCCGTCGACCTCCTCGAGGCGAAATGCATTCGCCTCGGCGACGTCGCCCCAGACTGGCGCGGCCTGTTCGCGGCCAACCAAACCTCGCTCGAACAGGCACGATCGACCACCGAGTTCGAAGCTGTGATGAATCGCGTCCTCGCGCAGGGACGTCTGAGTCATGTCGCGTTCTTTCACGGCAGCGGCAGCAGCGCGCCTGCCAGGTACGCCATCAATGCTACGTTCTGTCCCGCCGATCTCGACGGGGCAGGCGAGCGGTGGATGTTCCAGGACGTTCACCCTGGCGGACCAGCCGAGCGCGCCGGGATTCGGTCTGGCGACATTCTCCTTCAGGTGAACGGCAAACCATTCACGCCGCCCACCCTGCCAACGTTTCCTCTGGGCCAGGACGCCGACCTCATGGTCTCCCGGGGCGACGGTTCGACGGCCGGTATCAACGTCGTCCTGCCCAAGGCGCCGGCCAACGGCAAGCCGGGCGCCAAGCCGCCAATGGCCGAACCAACGAGTGTGACGGCGTCGACCCTTGAAACGGATGTCGGGTACGTGCGCGTGGCGTTCTTTCCAGGAGTGAACGGCCAGCGATTCGCCCGCGAGTTCGAAACTGCGCTGGCCAGCATTGGTGGGTGCCGGCGGCTGGTTGTGGACCTGCGGGGCAACCTCGGGGGATTTGTCGGATCGCTGCGGCTAATGAGCGCTCTCACACCTGACCGGATTCCGGTCGGGTACAGCCTGACGCGGAAGGGCAGCGACCGCAGATGGAAGCGCGAAACGCTGCCCTGCATCGACCACCTGCCCGACGTCCGCCTCGACGTCCTGCGAATGGCGCTTCGGTTCCTCGTCCTCAATCGTGACCGCTCGATCAGGCTGACCACGGAGGGGCTTGGCGCGAGGCCGTTCCACGGACGGGTCGCGATGCTGATCAACGAACACACCCTGAGCGCCGGCGAAATGGTCGCGGCTTTTGCCTCAGAGAACAGGCTGGCAACTCTGGTCGGTAATCGAACCGGCGGCCAGGTCCTCGGCGGCGGGAACTTCGCTGTGGGGGCTGGCTTCGTGCTCCGATTCCCTGCCGCAGCTTGGTTCATGTGGAGCGGGGCGGCGGTCGAAGGCTCGGGCGTACCGCCGCACTTGGAGGTGCCTCTGAATTGTCCTGCGCTACGTAACGGCGTGGACAGTCAGCTGGGAGCGGCACTGGACACAGTCTGCGCGTTCTGATCTCCCCTCAGGCGACGCCAGTCGCAATACACCGAGTGAAACGGGAAACTGCGAGACATGATGCCCGGCGGTTGTCCGTCACGACAAACGGATATCCCTCGACCCCTTGAGTGGCCACGCTGCCGGCGCAGAGGTACTCTAGAATGGCCGCAGGAAAAAGGCACCGCGGGTCGCGCAAGGCGTCCGCCGCATGCCAGCAAGCCGAATAGCGACATTGGCTGGCGCCTTCCCATGAACACCACCCCTGTACAACATCATGCCCAGCCCCAAGGAACCCGAAGGACCAGAACGCTCGGTTTCAGCCGGAGATGCCCGACCCGTCGTCCTTGTGCTTGGGGACTTCATTCACGAAGGCCTGAGCGCCAAGATCGAAAGCCTAGGCTTCGAAGTGGTCAACAGGCGCTTGCGTTCCACGCCGAAGAACTGGCTCCGGATCACGGAACTGATGCGAGAGTTGCGGCATGAAAAGCGACTAGCACTCGTGTTCGTCTACGCCCCAACAGCCACGCTGTTGCTTTTGGCGGAAGAGCAGTTTGAGCACGCCAGACCTGCGTTGCTCGCGGAGCTTCAGACAGCGGACGCGATCTTGTTCATCTATGAGGACAACGTTCAGCGAATCATCGAGCCATTGCCTTGGGAGGTTGACGATCGCGATGACAAGACGCTTGAGAACCTCGATATTCCATGGCCGACGCTCGACCGCCCGCTCGGATTCCGTACGAGAGAGGCATGGCTCGAAGAAAATGCCGACAACATCACGAGAGTGAAAGTCCTTCTGGACGATCTCGTGGACCGCGGTCTCACAATCGCTCCGTTTCGGAAAAGAAGTGACGTCACGTTGCGCATGTTCGAGGCCCTGGAAGAGACGCAGGCTGGTGTTTTCCTCAGGTTGTACGTTCCACACGGGCGTTACCAGAGCGAGCAATTCGAAGACTTCCTCACGTTGTTCTCTCGATATCTGCGCGAAGTCGAGGGCAAAGAATTTTCCGTGGACGTTCAGCGAACGGCCAGAGGAACCACGTACGTGTTCAAGGGACGTGGCGACGCGAGCAGTGTTGACGACCTGCGCGATGCCACGAAGCGATTCGACGAATTCTTAGCCCTGTCACAGACTGATCCAAGCGCGGCGGAAAGAGAGCTGATTCGAGCGGGTGCTCCGGCTCAGCAGGCAGCATTCATCGTCGCGAAATATGCTCGATCGTTGCGACGCTTGAACATGGAGATAAGGCACGAGTTCGAGCGTCGTCGCTTGGTGCTTTCTCAATCCTTGGACGCGGAGTTGCTGGACGCCAAAGACGAGGTACTCCTTCCGGTGCCTGCGGAGAACCAGCCGTCGTCGCTGTTCGCAGTCATCGGCAACACCGCTCCAGTCACGATCAGCTTGCCACATTCAATCGTGGCTCAAGGCAGCTCGGTAGAACTGGCGAATGCAATATCAGGCGGCGTGGCCTACCGCGCCGAGGACAGAGAGATCCTTGGGCTGATCGAATCACTCACCGATCGGGTCGAGGCACTCCGACTCCGCTCCGAACTCGATCGACTCAAAGATGTTGCAACGAGACCCGAGGAACGCCGTACGGCCTTGCAGAAACTCAAGTCGTTTCTGTACTCGGGGGCGAAGTATGTGGGCCGAAAGGCCGATGACGTTGGCACGAAGGTGCTAGTCGCATACCTTGAGCGCCTTGCGTCGGGCCAATCGTGACCCTTTGCCAGAGCCACCAAAATAAGGGCTGTTCAGTAGCGCCCGCGAGAATCGGCAATAGTACCGCGAATCCGATGGCCATTGTGTCGCACACTGCCGTTCCTTTCGACACGGAAGGGACGAAGCAGCACCGCGCCCTGCTCCATGCGGAGCTGGGCTGACTGAGAGGCGCCGGTGAGAAAGGCCGATCTCGAACAGAACCACGACTCATTTGACGAAGCGATCGAGCGTTACCGAGGGTTCATGGAGCGAATTCTGGAGGCGCAGCGCGTCGTTCGCACGCAAACCGAGAAGCAGGATGTGGCCGAGTCAGTTCTGCTGCGCCTCTGCGCACACTGGGAGCGCTTTGTTGATGAGCACCTCGTCGACTGCGTCAATTGCGACCACTCGAGACTGAACGAATTTCTAGGCGTGACGATCCCGAGACATCCGAGCCGGAATGTCTGTCAGGCCGTGCTGTTCGGCGGCAGCTACAAGGACTTTAGGTCGTTCGGGGACCTCAAGGGCTTCAGCAGGAAGGTTCTGCCAGACGAGAGCAATCCGTTCCTTGTGATAGCGCCCGCACATGGTGCCAAGATCGACGAGATCTTCAAGATTCGCAACTACTTGGCGCACTACAGCGCGGCCGCGCGTCGTGCACTCGACCGGATGTACGAGCAGTCGTACGCGATACAGCGGTTTCAGGAGCCGGGACGCTTTCTACTGGCTCACAATGGACGTCGGCTGTGGGCCTACTTCGATGCACTCTCCGCTGTCTCATCCGACATGCGAGAGTGGTGCAACACAGCGTGAACCCAGGGTCTTGCCCTGCGTCCGAGGTGCTGTCGTCTCCCGCCGTGGCTCGAGTCGGCGCGACTGGGTGACGTGCAATGGGGACGTGAACACCAGTCATGAGCACGCCCAAGTCAGTCCGACGTAGCTGCCGACGAATGTTACGATTGGCTGCGCGACGGCGCCCTACTGCAGACGCGCAGGAACAATGCGCCCCTCGCCGCCAGCGCGCCGAACCTCGAGTTGGTATGGCCCTGCTGGCAAAGCGGCCGTGTTCAGTGGGGTGCGCAGCGTCGTCATCGAATCAATGATTGACGCCTCACCGCTCGCCTCAGCCCGAACTGCCTGTGCGTCGTCGAGCAGCTGCACTTGATACGTGCCGGGCTCGGCACCCAGTGGAAGTACGATGGTCGCATCGAGGCGTGCGCGAGGGATGTCGATTGGGGCCGGCGGCGGTGACTGGGCATCGCCGCGCATCACGGAGAATGGCCGAAGGTCGATCGTAACCGCGACGACCGCGGAGCCATTGCGCGACCCGGCCATCCACCACGACGCGCCGACGATCAGCGCGACAACCGCGGCGGCGGCGACAGCCCACATGCGCGTCTTGCGTGTCGTAGCGCCAGCCTGCTGTAGCGCCCGCATCTCCCGGAAGCACGGCGAGCACCGCACGATGTGCGCATACACGGCATCGCCCATCGGCGTCTCGAGCCTGGACACGCGAACAAGCTCGTCGCGCGAAGGGCACCCCTCCCGATTCGGGTTCGGGCTCGCATTCGCGAACAGGTAGTCGAGCTCGTCCTGCGCTTCGAACTTCTGGTTCGGGGGCTGACCGGAATTCGGCATGAGCGGTCTCGGTGCGCGTCCAGGTGTTCCCGTGATGTGGACCCGCCGACGCAGAGCCTATTCAGAGTGTAGCGCCCCTCTGGTTCACGAAGGCGCGCAGTTTCTGACGGATGCGCCAGACCGTCACGTCGACCGTGGCGGGGGCACATCCGAGCTTCGCGGCGATAGCCGCGCTCGTGTGTCCGGCCATCTTGTGTGCGAAGACGAACGCCTCCTCGGACGTCATCTGCGCAATCAGCTCCTTCATCAAGATGTCGCGCTCGATCTGGGCCGGTGTGCCGTCCATCGCTTCCAGCCGCCGGACGACGTCGCGACCGTCACGCGACTCGGCGCGGTGGCGATGCAGTTCGATGGACGTGCCGCGAAGGTTCGAGATGGCAATGCTCTGAAGCGCGCGCCACGCGTAGCCATACGGCCGCTCCAGCGGACCTGACGCGCGCTCCCGCCGCGCCATCATCGCGGCGACCTTCTCGAAGATGGTCGTGATGACGCTCTCGTCCTGGATTCGTCGAAAGTGTTTCCTGAACTTGCCCTGAAGCTTCTCGAGGACGCCGAGCGTGCGCTCGTCGACCGGTCGTCCCTGCTCGTCGAGCAACTCCAGCTTCCGCAGCTGCTCCATACGATCCCCCTGTTGCCTAGCGAGCTGAGAGCTCACCGATGGAGGGAAACGACGCCAGTATGCGGGCCGCCGGAAGGAGGAAGACTGCGCTGTAAGGTTCCGGTCCGAATGTGCGCTCTAGGGGAGTGAGAACGCGAAATGCGAACCGCGAGATTCAGTTGGTGTTCAGCGAGGCGGCATCAAGCTGGCGTTCCCTGATGCACTCACTGAGGCGCATCTTCGCCGGACCGAACGGCGATTGTCAACGAGGAAGGTTACCCATGCAGATTGAACGTGAAGCCACCACGCTCGTCTCCGGCCGCGGCTCAATCACCGCCCTTCGGCGCGCCCAGCTCAGCCTTCTGACGCTGGCGTTCATCACGGTCCCGACGCTGGTGTTCGCCCAGGCGTCGCCGTGGGAAAGGGCGGCCGGCAACCTCGAACGGACGTTCACCGGCCCCCTCGCCCGCTCTCTCGCCCTGGTGGCCATCGTGATCGGTGGGCTGCTGTTCATGTTTGCCGAGCAGGGCGCCAAGCGGCAGATCTCGGGCATCGTCTTCGGCGGCGGACTGGCGCTCTTCGCCGGCCAGTTCCTGACCTGGTTGTTCTGAGTAGGACAGGGAGGGGCAAGTGTCGACGGCACCAACGTATCGACGCGTCCACAAAGCACTCCATCGTCCGCTGACAGTGTGCGGTGTCGACCGCCGGCTGTTCTTCCTGGCCCTGCTGATGGGCGGCGCCACCTTCAACCTGTTCTATTCGTTCCTCGCCGGCCTGCTGATGTTCGGCGGCCTGTACGGCTTCGCCTGGTGGTCCACCAGTAAGGACCCGCAGATGCTCCAGATCCTGATCGCTTCGTCCGGCGCCCGCCGGCGGTACGACCCAGGCAAGCACCAGCGGTTCGAAGTGGAGGTCACGACGTGGTGAGGATCTCGCGCATCCTCCGCGACTACTCCGAGGCTGGCGGAGTGAACACGCTTCTGGCGCCGTGGGGGTTCGTCGACGACGCCACCCTGCTCACCAAGGCCGGTCACTTGGCTCGCATTTACACGGTTCGAGGAATCGACGTGGACGGACTGACGCACCCCGAGCGCCACGCCCTGGCAAGGCGGATGGAAGCGGCTCTGAGGACGTTGGATGAGCGGTGTCGGGTCTACCAGTACCTCGTGAAGCGGGTGGCTGACCCTTTCATCACACCGACCTGTCCAGAGCCGATCGCGCAGGAGGCGGCATCGCGGCGCACGGCGTATCTGAATGGGCGGCGCTCCGAGCTGTATCGGCTAAAGCTGTTCATGGCGTTGGTCTATGAGCCGTCGGGCCGCCCGCGTGTCAGCACGTCACTTTCGAATCTCCGCCGAAACCCACGCCTGGCCGTGCGGGAGTGGCTCTTTGCACCGGATGCCCTGCGCGTCGTCGAGGCCGAACTCGACGCAGCCATCGACGGGCTCGCGCGCAAGGCCGAGCTCTTCGAAGCCCAATTGACCGACTTCGGCGTCGAGCGGCTGCCGCGCCGAGAGACGTTCCGGCTGCTTCGACGGCTCGTGAACTACGACGACGTCGTGGTTGACGCGTCGATGGTGAATCCGCCGGACGTTCACGTGGACTACTTCATGGGCGACTCCGCCGTTGAGTGCCATCGCGACCACCTCATGGTCGGCCGCCGGGCGGTCAAGGTTCTGTCGATGAAGGAGGCGCCGAGCCTGACCCACGCCGACGCCCTCGGGGGCCTGCTCGAGATCCCTGGGGAGTTCATCGCCTGCCTGGAGTGGCAGCGGATTCCTTCTGACCGAATGCGACGCGACATCCAGACGCGGCGCCGGCACTTCTTCAACCAGCGCATCTCGCTCGTCAACTACATCACGCCTGGCGAGGCGCGCACGGAAGACATGCTGGTCGACGAGTCGGCGTCCGCGATGGTGCGGCAGCTCGGCGACGCGCTGACCGACATCGAAGTCAACGGACACGCCTTCGGCAACTGCTCGTTGACGCTCGTCCTGCACGGTGACGACCTTCGGGCGGTCGAGTACCAAGCGGCGCAGGCAGCCAAGGCGCTGAGCCTGCACGACGGCGCCTTCATCGACGAGACCTACAACCTGCTGAACGCCTGGCTGAGCATCGTTCCAGGCAACGGCGCCCGGAACCTCCGCCGGCTCTCGATGCTCGAGACCCACGCGGCCGATCTCAGCTTCCTGTTCACAGTGGACCAGGGGGCCGCAAGCTCCGCGCTCCTGGCGGAGCCGGTCGCCACGTTGGAGACACCACACCGCACGCCATTCGACTATCACCTGCATGTCGACGATGTCGGGCACACGCTCGTCCTCGGCGCCACCGGTAGCGGCAAGAGCTTCCTTCTAAACTTCCTCATCACCAGCGCCCAGCGCTTCGACCCGTTCACGATCGTCCTCGACTTGGGCCACAGCTACCGGAAGCTGACCGAGCTGTTGAATGGCCGGTACGTGGAGCTGGGTCTTCGGCAGAACGCGGTGACGATCAACCCCTTCTCGCCGGAGCCAACGCCCGAGCATCTCCACTTCCTCCACGCGTTCGTCCGGGTCCTGCTGGAGGGTGAGGACGGCTACCGGCTGTCGGACGCCGAGGACCGGGAGGTCTACGAAGCGGTCGAGAACCTGTATGCCCTTCAACGGGGCCAGCGGCGCCTCTTCACAGTTGCGAACCTGCTTCCCCGAGGACTGGCGGCGCGCATGCAGAAGTGGGTCGAGGGCGGCCGGTACGCGGCGCTGTTCGATAACGTCGAGGACACGCTGACCTTCGACCGGCTGCAGGTGTTTGACTTCGAAGCCATGCGGTCGTTCCCGACACTCATCGAGCCGTTGCTGTTCTACGTGCTTCACCGCGTCAACGAGCGCGTGGCGGCCAGCGGCGATGCGGCCCGGCTGAAGCTGTGCGTCATGGATGAGGCCTGGCGGCTCATTCAGCATCCCACGCTCCGCGCCTACGTTCAGGAGGCGTTGAAGACCTGGCGCAAGCGGAACGCGTCGATGGTGCCGTCGACCCAGGCGGTCGAGGACTTCGCCTCGGCCGACCTGTTGCGAACCGTGATCGAGAGCTGTCCGACGAAGCTGTTGCTCGCGAATCCGGCGCTCGATCGATCCCGGTACGCGGACCTGTTTCAGTTGAACGAGATGGAGTTGGACCTCCTCTCGGCTCTAGCGCCCAGGAGCCAGCTGCTGCTGAAGCGCCCGCAGTTGACCAAGGTGCTCACGTTGGCCGTCGACCCGAAGAGCTACTGGATCTACACGAACACTCCCATCGACAACCAACGGGTGGAGGCGGTGCTCAAGGAGCGGGGCCTGGAGGCCGGGCTCGATCGTCTTGCGGCATCGGTGTGACAGGGAGGTGTGAGATGCGACGGTGGCCACTCTTCGGACTGCTTGCGGTTGCGACGATCGCGCCCACGACAGCGTTGGCGCAGACGCCAGGCGTGCGAGAAGTCTCCGCGTCCGAACGCGGTGTGATTCCGCTCCAGACGAGGATTCGCTACACCACGATGGTCGTCCTGCCGGAGTCCGAGGAGATCCTCGACGTGATCTGTGGCGACAAGGACTTCTGGATCGTGTCGTCGACCCAGAACATCGCGCACATCAAGCCGGCGAAGGAGAGCGCGGCCACCAACCTCAACCTGGTGACCAAGAGCGGGGCCATCTACTCCTTCCTGCTGACCGAGAAGGCCGCTCCGCCGGACCTGAAGGTGTACATCGATGGCGGCAACGTCTCGCCGACTGCCAAGCCAAAGTACTACTCTGCCGCCCAAGTCGAAGCGCTCGAACTGCAACTGGCAGAGGCTCGGACCACCCAGCGCGAGACCGAGCGCCGGGCCGAGGAGGCGAGCGCGACGTTCCGGCAGGAGTACCCGTCGCGTCTGCAGTTCGTGTACGGCAGTCTCAAGTACGAGAAGCCGTTCCTCGTGCGGTCCGTCTGGCACGACGGCCAGTTCACCTACCTGAAGTCCGACGCGACGGAGCTGCCCGCCCTGTATGAGGTGAAGGACGGAAAGCCCGCACTCCTGAACTTCCAGGTTCGCGAGGGCACCTACGTGGTGCCGAAGGTGCTGGACCGGGCCTATCTCGCGCTCGGCTCGCAGCGATTCACCTTCGAGCAGCAGGGACGGTAGTCATGGCAGAGCCACCCGCCGCACCGGGAGCCGCGCCGGTCAGCGACCTCCGGCCCGTCCCTCGGGGTGTCGTGCCGAGAGGGTTCCAGACATGGCTGATGGTCGGCTTGGCCGCCGGCATCGTGCTGATCATTCTGTTGGCCGGCGAGCCGGAGCCGCCCGGACCCAGTGTTACGACCAGCGCGGCGCCGGTCGCGCCGAACCCGGACAGGCTGCGCGACTACCAGGAGAGGCTCAAGGCCATGGAGGCCAGGCAGGCACTCGAGGCGCAGGCAGCTGCCGCCGCGCCCACATATCCCGTCGAGCCGCGATACGAGGAGCCGAGCGCTCCGGCCGCCGAGGATCCCATCGTCGCGGATCGGAAACGGCGCGAGTACGAGAGCTTGTTCGCTAGCAACGTCGTCTCGAGTCGCCGTCCGGAGGCGGAACGTCCTCAGGCGGAGGTCTCCCATCCATCCACTGGGCCGACCAGAGCCGCCACGGATGCGTCGCTGGACGAGATTGCCGCGGCGGTCGTTCGCGCAACCGGTGGAGCCGCGCCATCCAATCAAGTCCTCCCGGTCGGCTCGCCGCCCAGCCCGGCAACCGTGCAGGGAGCAGCGGGGCTGCGCGACGGCGAAAGGAACACGCCAGAGAGGACCGGCCCCCTGTCAGCCGCAGGTCCGCTCCACACGCTCCTGGAAGGGACTGTGATCGACACCGTCCTGACGAATCGGCTGGACGGCAATGGCGTCGCTCCGGTGAACTGCCTGGTCACGAACCCGATCTACTCCCACAGCGGCCAGCACGTCGTGATCCCGGCTGGCGCCCGCATCCTGGGTGAGACCAGGCCGGTTCAAGCACTCGGAGAGACACGTCTCGCGGTCAGCTTCCATCGCTTGCTGATGCCCGACGGAAGCACACAGCGGCTCGACCAGTTCCTTGGGTTGAACCAGATCGGCGACGCGGGGCTGCGGGACAAGGTCAATCAGCACTTCCTGGCGACGTTCGGCGCCGCCGGAGCAGTCGGCCTCATCAGCGGGCTGGCGCAATGGCTCGGCACCGCGGGCCTCACGGGAGGGACGGGCGAGCGCACCGTCATCATCGCCGGCGGCGCCGCCGACAGCGCGTCTCAAGCGAGCCTTCAGGTGATGAACCGGTTCCTCAACCGGCTGCCAACCATCACGATCCGCGAGGGGCACCGCGTGAAGGTGTACCTCACCAGCGACCTGCAGTTGCCGGCCTACCAGCCGTCTGCACTTGCGGTCTCCACACGGCGTTGAAGGGAGAGAGCCATGGTTCGGAATATCGCCGCCCTCATGCTCATCGTTCTGATCGCCGCGCCGGCCCATGCCCAGTTCGCGGTCATAGACAACGCGAATCTGGCGCAGGCCATCCTGATCGTGCAGCGGACGCAGCGGCATCTCGAAGAACTGCGCGCGCAGTATCTGACCATCCAGCGAATGGCGCGGGCGTTGGGGAACATGGACCGCTATCGGACGCCTTCCATCGCACTCACCGGCCACAACCCGGGGCAATGGCTGTACGGCACGCCCTGGATCGCGGGCCTCAACGGCGGCGACCCGATGGGCACCGCCTACTGGGCCACGGCGCTGCCGCTCGAGCGTCCCGGTCCGGCCAGCCGGCTCACCGGCGCCGCCAGACGCGCCTTCGAGCGCCAGTACGGCAACGTCGAGATCGCGGACACCGTGGCGATCATGGGCGGGCATCAGGTCGGCATCACACGGACCTACGCCGACCAACTGCAGCGCGCCGTGCAAGCGCTCGAGACCGACGTGCTGAATCCGGCGGCCTCGTACCACGAGATGACGGCGGTCCTCGACAAGATCGCCGCGGGCGAGTTGCTCGGCCGTCGGCAGGACATGACCGCGAACCAGCTCCTGTCTCACGCTCTCGAACAACTCCTCGCGCGCAGCAAGCGCCTCCGCGACAACGAGGCCGCCGCCGTCAACATGCAGCTCGTGACATGGCGAGACGGGGACGTCGCCAATCAGGCATTCCGGAACGGCATGGGTGACGCCCTTCGCACGTGGCGCCAGCCCTGAGAGGAGCACGACCATGAGAACCTCGCCCCGACACAGTGTGCGGACTGCCCTTCTTGTGCTGGCCGTCGCCTTCAGCACCGTTCGTCCGGCGTCGGCGCAGTTCGCCGTGTTCGATGCCGCCACCACCGCGAGGAACCGCACCACGGCCGCGCTGAAGGAGCTGCTGTATCGGCTGCAGATTCAGGAGCACGACAAGCTCCTCTTGATGGCTCGTCGACTCAGTGCGCTGACCAGCCTGCGGCGGTTCGCGCTGACTGACGTCCCGCGGTGGAGGGTCCACGGGAGCGCCGACTTTCCGTTCGTCCAGTCCTACCTCGACACGCTGAACTTCGGCGATCGCTCCGGCGTCGCGTACCTGACGCTGGTGGAACGCCTGGCCCAGTCCCCGCGGTTGGGGCGTCTCCCGCCAGCGGCCAGGCGCACCGTGATGTCCCGGCTCGCGACCATCGACCTGGCCGATGCTGTTGTCATTGCCGGCAGCAACGGGACGGGGCAGCTCCGGAACACCGGCCGGCGCCTGGAGATCGACGCCATCGACGCTCTTGAGCGGGACGTCATCGATCCGTCCATCGAGCAGAGCACGACGGCCGTTCTGGACAAGATCAGCGGTGCCGCGTTGATCGGCGCCCGGCAGCGCCAGGCACGAATCCAGCTCCTGGCCGGCGTCCTCGAACAGCTGCTCCTCGACACGAAGCAGCTACGCGACGTTGATGCGGCAACCATGAACTCGCAACTCGTCACGTGGCGCGACAAGGCGGCGGTCGATGCCGCCTTCGTTGCGGGCTCGGGCGACGCCCTCCGCACCTGGCGGCAGCCTTGAGGGTCATCTCGGAGGAATGACGTGCAGCTCAACCTTCTCCCGACCATTCAGCAGGCCATCTCGGGTTTGCTGACCACTCATGAACCGGAGTTCCTCCGCCTGGGCTTCCGTTTGTTCATCTCCCTCGCGACCGTGCTCATCGCGTGGCACGGCATCCACATGATGTTCTCGAGGGACGGCCTGGGGGAGTCGATGTTCGAGTTCGCCAAGCTGCTGCTGTTCGTGTCGTTCGGCTACGCGATGATCGCGTTCTACGAATCGCCGATTCCCGGCTTCGGGGTCTCGTTCAGCAACCTGATTACCGACCAGACGTTCTACCTGCAGTCGATTCTCGAGGCCCGGGCGTTCGACAGCATCTATCAGCACTTCGACGAGCTCGCCGACCATTTCGTGCAGCCGAGTGCCCTGGCGATTCTGGCCAACCTCATCTACTGGATGGTGCTGCTGCTGATCGCCTGCGCCAAGGCTGTGTCGATGGCTGTCATCGCCTTCGGTCTGATCGCGAGCGCGGTATGCGCGCTGGTGGGGCCGCTGTTCGTGCCGTTCTTCATCGTACCCAAGCTCGACTGGCTGTTCTGGGGCTGGCTGAAGGCATTCATCCAGTACTCGTTCATCCCGGTCGTGGCCATCGCGTTCCTGATGGTCTTCGAGCGGTTCATCTTCCGCTACGTGACCACGCTTCCGCCGACGATCACGGAGGCAGAATATGGCGTTTACGCGCTGCAGGCCGTGGCCGTGATCGTGACGTTCTGCACGGGCATTCTGCTCGTGCCGTCGCTGACGACGGCGATCTTCTCGGGCCAGGGCGGGCAGGCATCCTTCCCCGGCCTGAATCGGTTCCTGCGGCGCTGAAGGAGGCCACTCATGTCGCGGCGCTTCTCGCAGGACCATCAGCGTGATCCCGACCAGGTCGTGTGGTCCGACCTTCCCGGCTGGTACTGGAAGGCGTTCGGAGTCGCGCTGCTTCTGGGGTTCCTTGCCGGGCTGGGCTGGATTGCCTGGAACCTGTTCCGAATCCACGTGCTTGGCTGAGGAGGCGGACTCGTGGCTGCGACGATGACCGAACCCGGCGTGAAGACGATGGAGGGCGCGAAGCGCCAGTTCGTCGAGCTGTACGGCTCGGCACTGGTGATGAACACGTATCTGAAGATCGCCCTCGTCCTCGTGTCCCTGATTGCCCTGGGACTCGTGGGCCTGAACTTCCATACGGCTTCGCGATTCTCGGACGTCAAGCCCCTGGTCATCCGGATCGACGAGGTCGGCAGGGCCGAAGCCGTCCAGTACGACGCCGCGTCGTACAAGCCTCAGCCTCCCGAGTTGCGCTACTTCCTCACGCAGTTCGTCGTGAAGCATTTCAGCCGGATCCGTTCGACAGTCCAGCGCGAGTACCCCGACTCGCTGTTCTTCCTGGAGCCGTCACTGGCCGACGCAACGATCGCCCAGAACGACCAGAGCCGGACCATCGAGCAGTTCCTGACGAATCCGTCGTCCGATGAGGTCGAGGTGCAGGTGCAGAACGTCAGCCTGACCGAGCTGGCGACGCCGCCGTACAAGGCGGCCGTGACCTTCCAGAAGGTCTACTACTCGCCTGGGACCCGAACCGAGCGCCAGCGAGAGACGTTCGTCGCCCAGGTGGATTTCGGGCTTCGGGACCACGTACCGAACGAGTTCGTGCGCGTGAATCCACTGGGTCTTCAGATCGGCTATTTCCGTGTGGATCAGGCGTTCGAAGAGGGTAGGCGTTGATGGCCAACGCGGCCTTCCTCTCAGCTCTGACAGTGTTCCTGCTGGTCGGCTGGATTGCCGGCGAGCTGCGCTTCCTCGCACCTCACAAAGCGATTCTGTTTCGTGAACACGCGCCCCTGATCGGCGGGGCCATTCTGATTCTCTTCCTGAACCTGACTGCGACCTTCTACAGCGTAGCCCGCTGGTTCTTCCTGCGCGACACCGGCCGCAAGCTACTGCACATCGACCGCCAGCTTGCGACCGACGATGCCGTGATCGAAGACCTGCGGTCGTACCTGAAGTCGTAGGAGGGTTCAGATGTGGCGAGACGTGGACGCCCGCGAGAACGGGCGCGAACGGCCGGAGGATGGCCGCGGCCGTAGTGGCGGCGCCCAGGCGCAGTTCCCGGAGGCGCCAGGCGAGGCGCGGGATGTCCTGGACTCACTATCCCGCAGCGTTGACCTGCCCCGAGGGCCGCAGCGGGAGAAGGTCCGGGTCCGCGGGCGGGACTATGAGCTGTCGGGAACCGACGTTCGGGTCATGACGAAGGTAGGAGCGTTTCGAGTGGTTCCAGCGAACGAGCTGCGGGCCTCCAACCCGCGGACGCCGACACGGCCAGCACGGGACATCGAACGGCTGCGCAAGCACGGGCTCGTCAAGACCGCGCCGTACGTCGTCGGCAGAACGCGCACCACCCTGGTCACTCTCACCGAACGGGGCCGGGAGCTGCTCGAGGCGCGTCGATTGCCGGACGGCCGGGATGGCCATCAGCGCTTCTACGCTGGAATCAGCAAGCCGCGGGAACTGGCACATGACGCCAGGGTTCACGCCGCCTACGAGCGGGCCGTCGAGAAGCTTGAAGAGAGGGGCGCCCGGGTCCGCCGCGTCGTCCTCGAGGAAGAGTTGAAGTCCGACTATCAGCGCTTCCTGCAACGCGGCAACAAGGGCCGGCGCGACGGCCGGGGAGAGCCCGAGCGGGACCGGGAAGCGATTGAGCGTTGGGCCCGCGACCATCAGCTGCCCTGCCACGACGGGCATGTGGAACTGCCCGACGCGCGCATCGAGTACGTCGACCGGGAGGGCCGACCCAGGGTCGAGGACATCGAAGTCGTGACACCCCACTACCGCGGTGCTCACGCCGCCGCGAAGGCCGCTTCGGGGTTCTCGCAGTATCGAGCCGTCGGGGCACGGGTTGGTGGCGTGTCCGGATCCGGCCGCAGCGGTCGCGGCGTGGATCCGCGTGCCGCCGAGGACCTGCTGCCATGACCCCCATCAACGAAGACGCGCGCGTCGCTGCCGTCGCCAAGCGCGGGAAGCTGACGCGCCGGCAGGCGGGTTTTCTGGTGCTCGTGATGGTGCACTCCGGCGTCTGCGTGCGGCGGCAGTACTGCGCCTATGCGCACATCCGGCACGGCCAGAAGGTCGTCGACTTCTTCTCTTCCCTGGTTACCCGTCGTGTGACCACCCGATACACCGCCGCGGACGGCCGAGGCCGGATCTTTCACGTTCACGGTCGCGGGCTCTACGCCGCCATCGACGAGGCCAACAACCGCAATCGCAAGCCGGTCACCCTGGCGCGGGCCATCGAGCGGTTGATGCTTCTTGACGCGGTGCTGGCGCAGCCTGAGCTTCGGTGGCTTGGCACGGAGCGGGAGAAGGTCGAGTACTTCAGCCGCCGGACCCGCTTGCGCGAGGACGAGATGCCGCTCCTCAGGTTCGGGTTCGCGCCCAGGCAGACCGTCCGCTACTTTCCCGACAAGCTCCCGATTGGAGTGACGCCAGACGAACGCTCGCACCTCTTTCTTTACCTGGTTACTCGTGACGTGCCGGTGGACTTCCGGGCGTTCCTGCACCGGCACGCGGAGCTGTTCCGAGCGCTGACCCACTGGGAGCTGCGACTGCTGGTGCCGCGACATCTCGACGAGGCCGCACCGGTCTTCGACGTTGCCGCGAGGGAGGAGCTCGGCATGCCCCTTCGCCTGAGGGACGTCGAGGAGTTGGGCTGGTACTTCAGGCAGCGGCAGCGGGTGGAGCGAGGCGGCGTCGAGGAGGATGAAGCCCGGTATCGCCGAGCCAGTCGGCAGTTCCACGGCTACCGCTTTCGCGCCCTGTATCGGCAGTGGAAGAAGGGTGGCGACGCGTTCGTGCACGCGACCGTGTCTCGCGTCCTGGACGACGCGCTGACCAGGCGCTCGGGACGGATTGAGACGCAGGTTCTCGCACGAACGTACCAGCAGCTCGGCTCCCTGGTCGGCTCCGCCTGAGGGGCATTCGAAGGCTGGCGAGGGGGGACAAAGGGGGGAGGAGGGTTTGTCCCCCACGGGCAACCAAGTTCTCGGGCATCGGAACCCTGAAGTGGAGGCGGCCACGAATGGCGGGTAATCCGAAGTGGTTGATACGCGGCACGTTGAGGGCTTGCGCGACGCGCGGCGGTTCGTGCCGCGCGCGACAGTCCGTCAGTGCCCGAGCGGTGGAGTGTAGGGGACCGGGGCGTGAGCGACCCCCCTCGGGTGCCCTCGTTGGAGGTCCCGCGCTCTGGCGCGGGGGTCGCTCACGCCCCGGCAGCCTGTGCAGGTTGTCCGGACAGATGTCCCAGTCTTCTTCCAGAACCGGAGGACGCCATGCCGTTGATCAAGCCGCGCACGCGCGGCAAGCAGCTCGTGAAGCACCGCACGCGACTCGACCGTGAGAACAACGAGACCCTCTACGCGTACGCCCACTTCCTCGGTGAGTCGCCCGAGTACGTGCTCAATCAACTGATCGACACCGTGCTTGCGCGGGACAAGGAGTTCCTGCAGTGGCGCACCGAACACCAGGAATCGTTCGTGCCCCGCACGCGGACGCACAGTCGGCGCGGTGGCGGAACTCGTCGAACGGCACCGCACGCGTCTCATCCGTCGGGAGATCCGGTGGCGGCGGCGGTGACCCGGTAGGGGTGAAAGGAGATGCTCCGCACGCTGGTTCAATCGCGTGCTCCGGTGGCACTGACGCTGGCTGCCGCGACCGGACTGTGGGGGCTGCACGCGTACCCGATGTCTCGGGACGATGTGTTCCTCGGACTGATCTCCGAGTTCGCGCCAGGCACGTATCGGCTGCTCGCGTACGGATACGCGACGCTGTGGTTCACCACGCCGTTCTGGGTGGCGTCGTTCGCGATGTCTCTGCTCGCGATTCTGTTCTACTCCCAGGCACCGTCGGTGCGTTCCAGGCCGCTGCCGCCGTTTCCGCGTCCCGCTGGACGGTCGAAGCTGTCTCTCGTCCTCGGCGAAACACACTTCCACACTGCGACGGGTCGGGCCCCGAACCCGACGTGGCTGACGATCCCGCAGCGGGGCCTCTACACGGGCATCATGGTGCTCGGCGCCGTCGGGACGGGGAAGACGTCGGGCTGCATGTATCCGTACGTCGAGCAGCTGCTCCGATGGAAGGCCGACGACGAGCATCAGAAGGCAGGCGGCCTGGTCCTGGAAGTGAAGGGAGACTTCTGCGTTCAGGTGCGGTCCATTCTGGAGCGCGCGAACCGCCCAAACGACTACATCGAGGTCGGGCTCGACACCGGCGTCTGCTACAACCCCCTGCACAACGACCTGGATCCGTACGCAGTGGCGTACGCCGTGGCGACGCTCCTGAACAACCTGTTCGGCCGTTCGAAGGAGCCGTTCTGGCAGCAGGCGTACACCGACCTGCTCAAGTTCGTGATCCTGCTGCGCCGGATCTGCGAGGGATACACCACCTTCTCAGAGGTCTACCGCTACATCCTGGACGACTCGGAGATGGATCATGACATCCGGCGCCTGAAGCCGATTCTCGCGAACCCGCCGGACGCCATCGTCATCACCAACGCGGAATATCGGGAGCACTGCGCGCACAAGCCCTGGTGCCACTGGTTCCAGGAAGACGCCGAGCACATGGCCCACCCGTACGAGGCCGCGCTGGAGACCTTCCTGGATGGTCGCGCGGTGGTCTACGAGGTGCGCAAGCCGCAAGGCGGCGGCTGGGCGGCACGCCGGCACCAGCTCGATGCCGTCGAGCGGTGGTACGACCACGGCTGGAGTCGGCTCGACGGCCGCCTCCGCTCGAGCATCGTCGAGGGCGTGATCGTGTTCCTGTCGCTGTTCGACGACAACCCGGCCGTCCATCGCGCGTTCTGTCCGCCCAGAAGTGCCTACATCGACGAGCCCAAGCCCGGAGAGCCAAGGCCGCTGCCGCCGCTGGAGTCGTTGATGGAGCAGGGAAAGGTGCTGGCGCTCAACTTTCCGGTCGGCCTGAATCCCGGTCTGGCGCGAATCCTCGGCGTCATGCTGAAGCTCGATTTCCAGCGCGCGATCCTGCAGCGGATTCCCCAGATCAGCGCCAACCCAAGCCGGACGTGGCGGGACCTCCTCTTCGTCTGCGACGAGTACCACGCTTTCGCCACCGTGGGTGAGACCGACCCGACCGGCGACGAGCGCACGTTTGCACTATCGCGGCAGGCCAGGCTGATCCCGATCGTTGCCACGCAGAGCATCAGCTCGATCCGCTCTGCGCTGCCCGGTGACGAGAGCTGGCGGACGTTGCTCCAGTGCTTCCGCACCAAGGTGTTCCTCGCGACCAGCGATGAATTCACCGCCAGGAACGCGGCCGAGCTGTGCGGACGCCGCGATCACCTGAAGGCGCACTACAGCGTCACCGAGTCGGGGAAGGACGCGCACATCTCACTGCTGACTGGGCGTCCGGCATCCGGAACGCAGTCGATCAGCGCGAGCAAGAGCTACGCGCCGCACCACGAGTACATCTTCTCGCCGCGGGTGTTCACCCAGCTCCAGAACGCGCAGGCCATCGTGCTGCCGTACGACGGCATCAACCCGCTGCCGGCGCAGTACTGCTACTTGAAGCCGCACTACCTGGACGTCGAGACCAGCTACTTCGACCACCTCGAGAACGGTGCCCTATGAGCAGCCTGGATCGCATCCTGCCGTTCCTGCAACCGATCGAGGATCTGCTCCGGGACCCGGCCATCACCGAAGTGATGGTCAACGCCGGTGGACGGCGCGTGTTCGTGGAGCGCGCCGGGACTGTGGAGTCGCTGCCAGACCGCACACTGGAAATCCGGAACCTGACCGTCGCAATCAAGAACATCGCCCGTGCTTGCGGCGACGAGATCTCCGAGCGTCAGCCGATTCTGGACGCGCGCCTCGAGGACGGCTCTCGCGTGGCCGCCATGTTCCCGCCGTGCTCCGTCGATGGGCCCACGCTGACCGTCCGGAAGTTCACCTACCGCTACACGCTCGACGACCTGGTCGGCGTCGGCACCCTGACCGGCGACCTTGCCCAGATGTTGCGGAACGCCGTCGATGCCCGGCACAACGTGCTCATCTCCGGCGGCACGGGAACGGGCAAGACGACGCTCTTGAACGCCGTAGCCCAGACCATCCCGGCGAGCGACCGAATCGTGCTCATTGAGGAGACCTCCGAGATTCTCATCGACAAGCCCAACCTGGTCCGATTCGAGGCCCGGCGAGCGCAGGCTCCTCTCGGCCAGGAAGACCCGATGCCGGCGGTGACCATCGCGGACCTCGTTCGGGCAACCCTCCGGCATCGGCCCGATCGCATCCTGGTCGGGGAAGTCCGCGGTCCGGAGGCGTTCGACCTGCTGCAGGCGCTCAACACCGGCCACCTCGGCAGTCTGACGACGATCCACGCGAACAGCGCCGAGCAGGCCCTGACGCGCCTGGCGCACTGCGTCCTGACGGCGAACGTCGGTCTACCTCATCGGAGTACCCGCGAAGCCATCACCCTGGCCGTCCACCTTGTCGTCCACCTGGCCCGGGTCAACGGCCGCAGAACGGTGACGCAGGTCGCTCACGTTCGGGGTTACGATGCGCAGCAGGATCGGTTCGTCGTCGAACCCTGGCTCCCCGAGGTTGCGACCCAGGAAGGAGCGACGGCATGAGCAGACTCCCGGTATCCACCGCGGCGCTCGTCGCGGTGTGCGCGCTTGCAGGGTGCGGGCGTGAAGCGACCCCTACGGGCCCGTCCGGGCCGGCATCGTTCCTCGTCGGCACGTGGCGCGGCACCGTGACCATCCAGGTGGACCCGCGCTCGCCGAATCCACCGCCGCCGACGTCAGGCGACATGACCTGGACATTCGAGGTGGTCCCGAACACGAACATGCAGTCGTTGACCGCGACGATCCGGTCCACGCATCCGTGGCTGACGATGGAGACGACGGGATCAACGGCGCTGTCGCCGGCCAATGCACCGCCGACGCAGATCAGCACGCACGGGGAGTTCACCTCGCCACGCGGGTGTCGAGGCACGTTCGGGAGCGTAGGGGATGCTCAGGCGACGAGGATCGAGGCCGACTTCACCGGAACCGACTGTCCGTCGACGTTCTCCGGGCGAGTCGTCTTGACGAAGAACTGAGTCCGCGTGCTGGGGGGCGAACCCCAGTCGTTTCATCTCACCCGCGCAGGAGCGGATCCCGTCCAGACTGGCGAGAGCGCCAGCCGCATGGTCGCCCTTGCTGACAGACCTGACAGGTCTGTCTTGCGGTGCGCTGGTGGGGCCGCACTGACTCCGAGGGTAGGATACTTTCGTGACGACAGGACGGCACCAGCGACAAGACAACCAGCGGCAGGCCTTCGCGCTCATGTTGAATGGCCTGGGGAATCAAGCGATTGACACCACCCTGTTCGACATTGCTGATCCACCGTTCGCCGACCGTATCGTCCGGACGACATGGGAGGAACTGGCGCGGGGAGAGTATGTCGACTGTGTGCGCGGCGGCCAATATCGCTTGACCGCGCGTGGGTGGCTGGCGGCCCTGGAGATCTCGGGCGAGGCGAGATCGGAAGCCTTCCAGGAGAGAGTTGGTCGGGTTCTCGCCGCAATGAAGAGGTACGTCAAAGGGAGGCGCGAGTCTCGGGTCGTGAATCTCAAGACCCTGTCGAGCGAGGCGGGCGAGCCGGAAGGGTTCATCTTCAACATCGTCGAGAGCCGAGCGAGCGCGGCCGGAGGCGCTCGCCGCGGAGCGACCTGGTTCGGAGCGGAGCGGGGAAGGCTGATCGAGATCCCTGTGGACTTCAACATGGAACCCGTTGACGTCGTGGCGGCCCTTACGGTCCCTCATCTCGATCGAATTCAAGCACTTGAGGAGCGACTGCAAGTCGTTGAGGAAGAGCGCGCCAGGTACCACTGTCCCCACTGTGATGCTGAGTTGATATCCGCAAACGCTCAGGACTTTCCAGAGCACCACGCCATCGTCACTTACGAACGATTCGGGTGCGGCTTGCTGACAGCCGATGGCTTTGAAGAAGAACCTTGCCCGTACAGCGCCGCATGGCCACAGCTTGAGGAGTTCGACTTCAACGCGGAAGAGAACGGCCGGTTGTGGGTCTGCCGCCCATGGCCGAAGACGGCGCGGGCACGAAGGGTCCGCATGATTCGAGATGCCGTCGGCCGTACGAAAGAGGAGGCGGAGGAGAACGCCCGGATTCTCTACGAGCCGAAAGTGAAGGGTAAAGAGCGAAAGCCGACGGAGCTGTGGTAGAACGCGTCACCGGCGGTCAGGACTACATGGGACGCGGACAGCTCGAGATGTCCTCCAAGAACCCGAATGAACATGGTGTGACTGCTTCACATAAAGAAGCGGAATGTCGGCTGGACCGTGCCGTTGTTGGCGATGCACTTGAGTATGTCGCCTACCCGCCGCGCGGCCCTGACGGTGATCGGCTCGCCGCCGTCAAACTGCGTGTTGTTCCAGTTCAACTTGGATAGTGCCAACATTTCGCTACCGAGCTGCTGCAGCGGCGTGTCGGCGCGGTGAACGTTGATTTCCAGCGGACGAGGCACGTACAGCCCTGGGTAGGTGCGGAAGAAATCCACGCTGCCCTTGAGGTAGAGCAACCCGCTCGTCTTCTGAAGCTCGATGAAAGTCCCGCGCAACGGCGGATACGTACCTTCGCGAAACACGCGCGCGAAAGATCGTCGCACAGTCAGAATCTCAACAGTGTCGATCGCCTGTTCCTTGGCGGCCGCGTCGAAGCCCTCGGCCTCCTCCTGCAAAACTCGCGATGTCTTATGCACCACGATACGCGCTGGGATCGTCCTGTGCTCGCGCCGATAGACGCTGATCGCCTGCTTCAATAAGGCGTGAGCGTCAGTCGAGGACAGATGCGGGGTCTTGTCGTTCTTGTCGAGCTGCGCCTGTGCGCCCTTGACGATGACGCCTTCGCCGCGCTCGTTGAACACCTGGGCGACGCTTGTCAGCAGCCGCGACTTGTCTAACGTGCGATAGAAGCTGATGCCAACAAAGCATGTGGTCAGCTCCGCGGCATCGCGCAGTAGCCGCCACGGTATGCCCCCGGCCTTGTAGTAGAGGGCAGTGTGAATGTTCCAGGCGCGCGTCGCTTCGTCCTGAAGCTGCGTGCTCGTCTTCCTTTTGCTCTGCTGTCTCCTTTTGCCTTGCGCGCCTCCATAAGTCTTCGGTCGCACCATCTGGAGCGGCACGGCCACGCGCATTCCCTCGGCCTTGAGAAGATCGTGGAAATCAATCGTCGCGGGCTGATTGCCATCGCCAGGTTCTGACCCCTCATCGATCTCCTGAGTATCAAGGTCCGGCGTCCCCCGTCGTTCATCGACGGCGGTGAGAAGATCGTGCGGCGGCAAGCAAACCAGAACCATCGGGCCGCCTTGCTGAACGAGATCGGCGGCGCGGTCGACGAACATCGCGACCGATTCCCGCACGGTCTCGTCGCCGTCGCTGTGGGCGATGACGGCGTCAACCTCGCGCTGACGAATCGGTGCGCACCAACGGTCGTGAAACGCTAGCGACGAGCGGAACGCGACATCGCTGGTGAAGCCCGGGAAATTGGGGAACAGATTGACGAGCTTGCTGTCCTTACGTCCGATTCCTGGCTTGCATCGCTCAAGCCATTCGCGCATCGCGCCAATGGTCTCATCGGTACCGATGAGGCCAAGGCGAAGCTGCGTCGGCGCCTTCGTGTCGCCGACATCCAACGGTCCGTACTGCGCGAGCCCGTAACGCATATCGACATGCGTTCCGCCGTTGCCGAACTCCAGTTCCGGCTCCTCGAAAAATGTCAGCTTCATAGGCTGAACAGATCCTCGAGGTCAGGCACGTCAACGGCCGCCGCCTCCTGTGCAGCCTGCTCGCCGAAGTCCGGATCATCGGAGAGCCAGCGCTTGTCATCGATGCCCACGGGACAATCGAGAACCGCCAAGTCGCCGAAACGGATCGGCGGAGTGTTGCCCGCGAAGAGGTCCGTGCGCGGCTTCATGTAATAGGCCCAGAACAGGACGCAGCTCAAAACCGCGCGATTGCCTTCAAGCTGCTTGATTCCTTTGAGACGGTTCTCGTGGAACATGTCAAGCTCGAATCCATCGCGCGTGAAGCGATAGGTCGGCGTGATTTCCAGGAACCATTGGCCGTCGAGTTGGCGGAAGTACCCGCGGAATCCCATGTGCCGGCGCCACTCGAAGACGCGGCCATCGTCGGCCGTCTTCGAGAACTGCGAGACAACGCTGATGCGGCTCCTGCGGCGCAACGAGACATAACTAATCTTGCGTGCCTGCCCCGTCATGGCGAAGCACTCTTCCTTCGGCCAGTAGCGCACCTCGGGCCAAAGCTGTGTGCGCAACGTCTGATTTAGTAGATTCACGAACGTGCGCTGGCGGTCGGTATCGCTTGACTCAGACCAGTCCGTAGTTGCGAAGCTTTCAACAGTGCCTTCCTGACAGACTTCTGACCAGAACTCATCACTCAGGTCGTCGAAGGACAAGATCACTTTGTCCCGCAACACCCAGCCCGAGTTCTGGTTGCGCTGTCCCTTGCGCAGGAGGGGCCAGACGTCGTTCGGCCTGCGGCAGTCGGTGCGCGCGACGTAAAGGCGCTCGGGAAAGGCGTCAACTCGAAGAAGATTCGTATGCAGTCTCTCGCTCTTGCGGGCAGGCGCCAGGTGCAGCCCACCGCGCGGTGCGCCGACCTTGATCAGATCCGCTAGGGAATCCTTTGTGAACCGCTGCTTCGCCTTCGTGAACGTGACAGTCGTCGAGGCGACGGGAGTCCAACCCTGGAAGTGATCCTTAACTGATACCCAATAGGCTTCGCCGCTGGCTGTCGCGGAGACGACGAGGATGACCGGCATGTTGCCACTGAGCCAGTACTCGACATCGGCTGGTTCGCAGCGATAGTCGAATGTGGCACCGGCGTCGGCGACAGCGTTGACGACCTTGCTTTGTGCGGCGAGCGTCAGGCCGAGAGCCTTGCGGCTTGCTGGATCAAAGAGCTCGATGTACCCGTCGATGCCGACTTCATTCGGGCCACTGGGTGTCCAGCGCGATTCCATGTCCAGGACAACGCGTTCAATGAGGTTGACGCCTTTCTGGCCGGTGACACCGGTGGCAGAAATTGTCTTCGGACGTCGGGAGCCGCGTCGGGATGCCATAACGTTATCGACAGGACAACCCAGCGTAGCAGGGAACGAATGAATGGCGAAAGCGTTTTGGGGCGAGTTCGCTCGCAAGGTTCTGCGCCGTTAGTGCGCTGTTGCCAGGCAGGCTATGTCCCGCGTGGCACCAAGCGACGAAGCCCGCAGATTCCTCAAGTGCCTTTTTGAGCCGGGCGATTGGACTGGGATTCTGCTGAAGGGGGCGGACACTGGCGTCGTTGCGCAAGGCGCCGGCTCCGTAGCTTGGGCTTGCAGCGATGGGGTGCAGGAATGGTTGCGTGACCGGAATGCCGCTCGACACGCCGTGTTCGCCTCTGTGAACCCACTGGCCCATGGAGCTCTGTCGCGAACCCGCGCGAACGTTGTGGCCGTTCGCCACGTGTTCCTCGACGTTGACTATGACGCGCTGAACGTGCTCCGCGAGATCGAGCGCCGGTCGGACATTCCCGTGCCAAGCTACGTGGTGCACACCTCGGCAAATCGCGCTCACGTCCTCTGGCGCGTGCGGGAATTCGACGTGTCGGTCGCTGAGCGCGTCCAGAAGCGGCTGGCCGTCGACCTCGGGGGTGATCGCGCGGCGACGTCAGTAGCGCAGTTGACGCGGCTGCCCGGGTTCTGGAACCACAAGCACGGCGAACCTTACTTGGTCCGAGTCGACTACAGGACCGAGCACGTCTACAGCCCGTGCGACTTCCCGTCACCAACTGACGGCCGGACCGAGCCGATTGTCGTCGGGCATTCCGTCCTCGGATACCTCAGCCCAAGCGCACGGGCGCGGGCGTACCTGGCGCGGGTCCCGCCGGCAGTCTCAGGGGACCACGGCGACCTCCACACCTTCCAGACGTGCTGCCGCGTCGTCCGCGGTTTCGCCCTCGACGACGATCAGGCGCTCGCCTTGCTCGCAGAGTGGAACGCCCGCTGCCAGCCGCCGTGGACCGAGCGCGAACTCCTTCAGAAGATCCGGAGCGCCCGTCGCAACGGTCGCGAGCCCATCGGCGGCCTGCTGTAGCCGGCGGCGTTCTTCGACCTCCCGCCGCGTCAACCCGTCCTGAAAGGTTCCGGTCGAATTCTGCGCTCTGGAGGGGTACGTAGACGGCCACCCCGTCACCACGTACGCGCCCACCGGGCCGTGCGTCCCACCCTCGTTCGCCAGCCGCAAGGCTGGGAACTCGGCACCGCCGTCGATCACCGATCCTCGGCCTGCCCCATCAGGAGGACATATGTCCAAGCAGAAGACAGAGTTGATGTCTGTCCGGATCCTTCCGAACACGTCGAGTACGCCCGCTGGCAAACTCGCCGACGCGGAGGTGATCTTCGAAGCCGGCGCCGGACCGTTCACCGGCATGAAGCTCGTCGGCTTCGCCATCTGGGAACGACGTGCTGGAGGGCGCAACGTCACGTTCCCAGCCCGGCAGTACTCCGTCAATGGAGAGCGTCGGAGCTTCGCGTTGCTGCGTCCCGCGAACGGGGACGTCAGCGCGCAAGAGGCGATCCGGGACGCCATCCTCGAGGCCTTCTCGGGCCTGGAGGCTGAGTCCTGATCGAGTCTCGTGACAGCCGGGCGGTCGGTCCTCGACTCTCCGCCCGGACGTCACAGCGGCACACCACCCGGCGCCGATCCGGCCCGGGTGGGGCCGCCTCTTCACACGGCGCAGAGTGAACCGAACGCGCGCGCCGTCAGGCGCGATGAGGGAATGCGATGGACGCCGCGATGCCACACGCCAACCGTGCAGAGTCCGCTCTCCACGTCGTCCCGGCCGCTACGGAGCCTCAGCGCACCCTCAACGTACGCGCCGAGTATCGGCTCGACGAGGCCGGCCGAAAGGCATCGCTGCTTCAGGGCGGCAACGGCCAGGCCCACCAGCGAGTGGTGCTCACGCTGCCAGGCACGAGGCTCCACCTGGTGCACGTCGCCAAAGACGGCACGGCTCGCCTGAAGCTGCGGCCCCAGTTCCGCCTGAACGACGAACAGCGTATCGTGCTCATCGACGCGCGGCCATCGTTCGACCACGTGCCGACGACCGACGAGCTGCTGCAGGAGGCCGCGCGCAACCACGAACTGGAGCGCGGCTTCTTCGGGCAGAAGACCACCTCCCGTGTGGCCCGTCGCGAGGCATTCGGCCAACTCCTTGAGCAGACCGCCCGCGAGTTCCTGGCCGACGCGACACGTCGCGCAATCGTGCACCCCGCGCCGACGGCCCGAGTTTGCCAGCTCACCACCGCCCGCGGGCCGATCCACTTCTACGCCCATTCCGGCTCCACCATCGTCCGTCAGGTGCCGCTCGAGGCGTTTCGTCGATTTCAGAACGACTTGCGAATCCGCCGGGGGCAGGCTGGCCTCCAGCGTGACCACGACATGGCCATCGATGCCGAGCGCCGCCGCATGATGGAGGAGTGGGTGGCTGCGCACGGCACGCCCCAGCAGCGCGAGCGATTCGCCGCCGGTGCGTTCCCGAAGTCTGAGTGGGTCGCCGCGGTCACGGACGCCACGTTCGCACCGCTCTCCGCGATGCCGACGTACGACTCGGACGGCGCAAGCACTTTGCAGGCGTTCCTCCGCCAGCTGCCCGCGCATTCGGCCGTTGTCGTGACGCACGGCGACTACCGCGTGGTGACCAAGCCGCTGACGACGGCCAGCCAGGTGCAGTGGGACTGGATGCAGTGGGTGCGTCGTATCTTCCCTGGCGCCAACGTCCATCTCCGTGAGCGCGAGCTGATCTGGAATGGCGACGCCAAGGCTCCTCGGCATCGCACGACCACCCTGCTCGTGACGACCAGCGCCGGTGCGCTCAACGTCCGGCGCGAATTCACGGTTCCCGAGGCTGCTCCGCTCGTGACGGAGCGAACGAAGGAGGACATCTTCGCAACTGCGTAGGCGAGCCCCCCTCGCCTGAGTGCTCCCGCCGTGGCCATCCCGGCCACTCCTCCATGCCCGCTTCGCGGCATGGAGCGCTACCTACCTCGTTCGCCCACCGGGCATCAGAAAGGAGCACTCAACCATGAACGGTCAACGTGTATCGACAGTCAACGCGTATACCGCCCATCGGGAATGGGCCAGGCGGCCACCCGACGAGCGCTACGCGAGCGTGCAACAGCTCTTCGACGCGGCCTGTGCCAGGCGCAGTCGCACCGAAGAACGGATCACCGAAACCGTGAAACTGCATGTGCGTGCCGAGGACTCCGACACGCTCGTTCTCGACGAACGGGTCGGCGACGGAGACAGCTCGGATCTGACGCACTGGAGCTTCGAGCAGCTCGCTGGCATCGCCAGCGCGCCGCCGAACTATCTCCGAACGCTGCCCGCCACGATCGCGGCCGACGCGATCAACTTCGGGCTGCAGCGGTGCCATCGCGGCGAGCAACAGCTCTACGCGGATGCCACCGACCCGTGGACGCTCCACGCGATCACCTCTCCGAGGTACGCGCGCGTCCACCACGACGAGCTGGCCGGGCGCGTGCTCCGTCTCATGGACGCACATCCGTCCTGGCACCTACCGCTCGGATACAAGGACGGCGTATTCGGTGCCGAACGCGTGCCGTCCGGCGCCTACCTGGGAGACCGAGACATGTTCCTGTTCCTCGTGGACGGCAATCGCGATCTCGACGACCCGACCGACGCGTCGCATGCCGGTCTGTTCCGCGGGTTCATGCTCCGGAACAGCGACGTCGGTGCCGCCGCCCTGACCCTGGATGTGTTCCTCTTCCGCGCCGTGTGCGGGAATCACATCATCTGGGGATTCCGCCACATCGCCAGCCTACGGCGGCGGCATGTGGGTGCGTCGATTCACGAGGCCTGGACGACGTCACTCGACGCCGTCAGCACGATGCTCGACGCGACGCTCGCGGACGACCGGGCGATCCTCCTGAGGGCCACGACCCAGGAGCTCGGCCCGTCCCGCGAGAAGGTGCTCGAGACCGCCATGCAGCGACTGGACTTGTCGCAGAAGCAGGCGTCCGAAGCCTACGGACTGGCAGAACAGCACGAGCCGAACCCGCGGACTGTCTGGGGCTACGTGCAGGGGCTGACGAGACTCAGCCAGCGCACACCCTGGCAGGACGCGCGGTTCGCACTCGACCGTGCCGCCAGCCGACTGCTCACCACGGTGCAGTGACCTGGTGATGACCGCCGTGGGGACTTCGGTCCCCACGGCCTCTTGAAGCGCGGCGAAGGCCAGCGGCCTTCACGTGCACCCGCCCGCGACTTCGGTCGCGTACGCGGCAGCCTCCGCTCAACGAGCCCAGGCGCTCAACGGAGGTGTGCGGTGCGCGATCGCTCCACGACCACTCGGAAACAGCACTCCACCTCGCGCGGCTGCGCCCGCGCGCGTCGGGAGACGTGTGTCCCGCACGCGCACTCAACGTCCCGATATCGCTCGGCCATCACGCGTGGCGATTGTCGGGCGCCCCTCGACACCGTCAAGCCTCTTCGCTTCGCTCCGACCCTGCGGGCTGGCGGGCTTGACGGCGTCTCGCGGGCGCCTCGGGACGGCACTTACGTGATGGCCGGCACGCACTGAGCGACGACATGCCTTCACGAATGGAAAGGAGGAGTCCATGGATCGACAGACACGAACACCGTGCATCGAGGTGGCGATCGGGCACGAGACGCGTCTCTATCACGCCTTCGTCACCACGGCGCCAGCGAAGCTGGACGCACCAGCGACGCTCACGCTCTACGAGGCACCGCTCTCGGACGTCTCTGGAATGGCGGCTGACCCTGTCGCCCTCGACGCCGTGCGGGCTCGCGAGGCTGCGCGCCTGGTCCTCGTGAACAGCAGCGAGCTCGCCTGGCAGCGGGCCCGATACCGCCAGGCGAAGCATCTCTTCACACCAGCCGACCCCGTGCTGGTCGGCCTCGACACCCTGCAGCACTGGCTGTGGAGCCGCATTGGTGCGCCACAGCTCGAGCCCGAACTCGCCCACGCCTAGCAACCACAAACCAGGAGAACTGTCATGAGCATTGACGTCAGGATTCTGTTGAACGAACAGGGCAGGCCGGCCGGCAAGCTGGCGGACGCGGAGATTCACTTCACCGCTGGCGAGCTCGCGGGGCTGAAGCTGGTGGGCTTCGCCATCTGGGAACGCCGCGACGGCTCAGGCCGCAGCGTCTCCTTCCCATCCCGCCAGTTCATCGTCCATGGCGACCGCAAGAACTTCGCGTTGCTCAGGGCTATCGACGACCCGAACGCGCAGAACCACATCCGCCGCCTGCTGCTGCACGCCTACGAGACGCACGTGCACGAGGGCGTCGGCGCCGCGTCGTGACGGACGACAACTGAGATTCCGGTGCCGCTCCAGGCGGGCGGCACCGGACCACACAGGAGGAGAACAGCCATGTTGACGAACGAGACGCTGACCCACGACACCGAGACCACCACCGATGCGGCCCCGACCGAGAAGCCGAGGCTGCTGAGTATGCGACAGGCCGCCGCCTATCTGGGCTGCAGCTTCTGGACGGCGCGCGACTACGTTATCCAGGGGCTGATTCCGTCCGTGGACATGCCGCCGCTGGCGCCGCGGCCAGGCAGTCGGCGGCGGAAGACGCTCCGTCGCGTGTTGATCGACCGCGCCGACCTGGATGCCTTCATTGCGTCCCGACGGCGGCGGGCGCCGGGGCCGATCGACTGAGGCCCTCTGCCCACTGGTGCGGCACGCGCGACGGCGTTACCATAGACTCCTCATCCCACCGCTGGCCCGCCGGCGCCATTCCAGGCGTCGAGTTGGCCCCTCCAAACCCAGTCCAATTTCCCGTCTTCGTTCGACCTCTGTTCGATTCCTGAGGAGGAGTCTGTGGGCAGCGTGTATCTACGCCAGGGATCCAAGAAGTACTGGATCAAGTACGTGCAGCACGGCCGGGTGATCCGTGAGAGCACGGAATCCAAGAACATCGCCGACGCGCGTCGCATGCTCAAGACGCGCGAAGGCGATGTCGTGCGGGGCATTCCCATCGATCCGGAGGTCGGCCGCATCACGTTCGAGGAAGCCGCGGCCGACCTGCTGAACGACTACGCTATGAACAAGAAGAAGACCTACGACGATGCGCGGCGGCGGATTCGGAAACACCTGGAGCCGTACTTCGCCAACCGCCGGATGATCGCCATCACGACGGCGGACCTCCGCGCGTACGTCGCCAAGCGGCAGGCCGAAGGCTTCGTCCTGCCGCAACGCAATAAGGGGAAGAACGCCGTCCCGCCGGGCACGCCGGAGCGGAAGCGCGCCGTGTCGCCGGCCGAGATCAACCGCGAGCTGACCGTGCTGAAGCGGATGTTCAGTCTGGCCGTGCAGGCAGGGAAGCTGACGCACAAGCCGCACTTCCCGATGCTGCGCGAGAACAACGTCCGCGCCGGGTTCCTCGAGCACGAGCACTACTTGGCCATGCTGAAGCACCTGCCGCCGTGCATGGGGCCAGTCGTCACGTTCGCATACGTCACGGGCTGGCGCATCAACAGCGAGGTTCTGCCGATGGAGTGGCGGCAGGTGGACCTGAAGGCCGGCGAGGTCCGCCTGGACCCGGGCACGACGAAGAACCTCGAGGGCCGGGTGTTCTACGTCACGCCGGAGCTCCGGAAGCTACTCGACGACCAGCGGAAGGCGGCGAAGCGGATCCAGCGCCAGAAGGGGATGATCGTCCAGCACGTCTTCTTCCATGACGGCCGGACCCAGGCCGGGGAGCCGGCGTACGAGGCCGGCCAACGGATTTCGCCGAGCGGGTTCTACCATGCCTGGTGCCGAGCCAGGGTTGCCGCCGGACGCCCTGGCAGCATTCCGCACGACCTGAGACGGACGGCTGTTCGGAACATGGTTCGCGCGGGAGTCCCCGAGCGTGTTGCGATGAAGCTGTCCGGCCACAAGACGCGGAGTGTGTTCGACCGGTACAACATCGTTAGCGATGGCGACTTGAGGGACGCCTCGCGTCGTCTCGGAAATGTGACGTCGAGCTGATTCGTTTTCAGCAGGTCACCCGTTCAAGTCGGGTCGCCGGATGCGAAATCCTTCGGCAACCCATCCATTCGGAGGGCCAACGGTTCTCCTCCGAGGTCCCTTGGTGACACATAGGAAGCAACCTGCTCGAAGTGGGCATGGGATCCCGCGTTCACCGAGACCATTGTCAGCGCCGCTTCGAGGGGCGGAGGTCTTGTAGATTCGCTGCGGTTCCCAGTGTTGTTGGTTAGTCACCCTCTGGTAGTCGGTGTCAGTCGGTTATCCATGAATGTTGGGCGTTGATGGCCCCGATTTGGCCTCAAGTGCGCGACCGTCATTCGTCGTCGTTAGCCGAAGTGCTGTCGCCCTCCGGCACACCCACCACGGGCGCCAGGACCGGTCCCTCCTCCCCCCTCACATAAACAACAGCCAAGCCTTTCCGGGCCCTCGTCGCCGCGACGTAATGCAGCCGCCTGAGCTCATCAATCGTGGCGGTGGCGATGTGGGCGCGAGGGTCAACGATCATGATCGCGTAGTCGAATTCACGGCCCTTCGCGCGATACATCGTCAGCATGCTGGTTCGGGCGCGGGAATGGCGGTCGCCTGCGAACCCGCACGCCACCCTCGCGCATCGATACTCCTCGAACATCTTGTCCTGAATCCCGACCATCCCGCGGAAGCTCGGCAGACCGTTATGGCGCAGCGCTTCGGCCTGTGCCTGCACCCTGAGAATGTTGTCCTCCTGCATCGCGGTCAGCATGCCGTCAGCGAACTTGCGGATGTCGCTCAGGTCAGCACCAGCTAGGTAGTCCCTGAGAGGTCGGGCGGAACGACCTCCGGGTCTGAGCGACTTCGCAATCGCCTCAATCTTCGCGACAGTGATGTCCCGTCTAGCCCAACTCGCCCAGAACCCTGCGAGCGCGACGACCAGCCTGTCGCTGGTCGGTCCGTCCTTGCAGCGAACCCAATCGGCGCCAGCGCAAACGGCGAATCGGAAGGTGTCGAGGTCGCCATCGTCCGCGGCCACATGCGCATGAATTGGGATGCGTACCTTAACGGTTGCACCTGGATTCTTCAGAGTCCCGGCGATCCGATGCGCAATCACACTCGAGGGCGCGATGAATCCGATCGTAACGTCGCTGCCAAACCTGTCCCGTATGAAGCTCCACAGTTCGGCCAGCTTAGCCCTGAGTTGTGGGCGATGGACGCCATAGATGCGCACGCCCCGCTCAGGACGCTCAATTCTGGTCCCATGGAGAAGAGCCTCTGCGAAGGTTGGAATCGCAGGCACGCCACAGCGAAAGTTCTGGCCCGTGAGTCGGGTCGGCTGAATGCCCTTCCACGTGGCGAACGCGCTGATTCGCTGCGCCGCCGCGTCGTGTTCCAGCTGGTAGATCATCTGGTCCGGGTCGCCCATGGCCAAGACCCGGCTGCGTTCGCCGATCAGTTTGAGAAACTCCCACTGATCCGATCTTGTGTCCTGGAACTCGTCCACCACGATGAACGGGTAGCGGGCGCCGACGGCTCGGCGCATCGCTTCGCTGGCGACGAGCATCGCAGTCGCGAGGGGCACCATTAGCTCAAAGGCGACGTGGCCCTCCTCTTGGGCGAGGAGCTTCAACTGCTCGGCGCGCTGGGACAGCGACAGACTAAACCACGCGCGATCGATTTCGACAATACGCCGCTCCGCCCCGTCGAGCGCCCTGACCGGCTTTCGAAGTCCGACGTAGCGCCCGAAATCTCGGAGCACTTCCATGGCGATGCTATGAAAGGTGCGGAACTTCAATCGCCGGTCCCGAGCCCTGACAGCGAGTCCGGCGGCCTCGCCAATGCGGAGCACGGCGGCGTTGGAGAACGAGGTGAACAGGACGCTATCGCTGGGACGTCTGCGCAACCAGTCGAGTGCAGCGGCGATTGCCGTGGCGGTCTTGCCGCGACCCGGACCGGCGAGGATCAGCGCAGATGCGTCCGACACAATGAACGAGCGCTGCTCGTCAGTTGGTGTGTAGGGCCTGGGCGTCACGACGGCAGGAGTGAGCATGTCCCACGTGGTCCGTCGGCCATTGTGACGATCCGTTTGAACGTCGTCGGCATGCTGTCGATGTCGACGCGATCAAGAATCCACTCATGAAACGGCTGATGACCCTTGCTGTTCACGAAGGCGGCTCTGGCCTTTTGCGCGAACTGTGCCGACGTCCACTGGTCGACCTGTTCCTCCGAATACTGGTGCTTGGCGTAGGGATTCTCGATCAGCGTCTGCCGCACAAGGGTGGTCGGTAAGCATTCGATCAGCAAGTCCTCCAATCCAGAGTGCTTGTGGAATTGGAGGGGGACGCCTGTGCTCCTGCTCAGGTAGTCGTCGAGCTGTGAAGCCGTTAGTTGGTCAAGGAAGCCCATCACTGTCAGACCTGCGCGTTGAAGCAGTTGACAGACCGCAGGCACGTCGCCGTTCCCGATCGCCGCGACGACTGCCACCCCCTGCAACTCGAGCGCCTCCAGACGCCTGTCGCCGTCCTTCTTGCCATGCAGGAGCGCACTCGCCTTCAAGATCCAGAGGCGGGTGCTCTCTTCCTCTACAACGATTGCGCCGCGACCCAAGAGTGCTTCACTGAGCTGCCGTCGGAAGCGATCCCGGATTTGGCTGGCGGTCTTCTTGTCTCCCGCCAGCGCCGTCGTGGATAGCGTACCGGCACGGTCGCGAATCAGCCGCTGGAACGACTCGACCGGGAGGCGCTCAAGCACATAAGGCGAGTGCGTCGTCACGAAGGTCTGCGACGCGATGGTCGTGACTTCGTCGAGCACGCGTCGCTGTGCGTGCGGAAAAAGAAATGTCTCTGGCTCTTCGAGGGCGATAATGCCCCTACCCCTCTTCCGGGCGATCAGAAGCAAGATCGCCAATATCGCTAGGCTGCGTGTGCCAGCTCCCATCTTCTGAAGCGGAAGGCCCACGTCGTCCTTGATGTAGAGTTGAGCAGCTGCCTTGACCTGCTCTCGCGTGCGGTCCGTTGCCTCGAACGAGAGCTCGCCGTCGCCGTTCATCGCAAGAGGCAGGTAGCGCTGTAGTTCCTCGCGGTATTCATTCACCACGCGAGCGAAGTCGGCTTCCAGAAACAGAGGTTTGATGGTGCCCGCAAGCGCGTCGAGCACGGTCTCGAACTGCTTCGGAGTCGCCTCTTGGCTCTGAAGCAAGCGACCGAACAGCAGATACGGTGTTAGCGAACGTCCAAATGCGGCCACGACCGAACGTCTGAAAACCGGCCACTGCAGGTAGGGGTTGTCAGGCATCCTTGAGGGTTCTGTTCCTCAAGGATGTCGATGCCTAACTAC
>Ga0073904_10000072_pt1 | contig 57636 bp, 54 predicted proteins | sample KloWWTrecipitate_FD_66668 | JGI IMG/M metagenome (GOLD analysis project Ga0073904, IMG submission 66668) | Active sludge microbial communities from Klosterneuburg, Austria, studying microevolution and ecology of nitrifiers - Klosterneuburg... | ecosystem: Engineered > WWTP > Aerobic digester >... | reverse complement strand
GCCGGCATCATCAACGGCACCACCAACTTCATCCTGTCCGAGATGCGCGACAAGGGCCTGCCGTTTGCCGAGGCGCTCAAGCAGGCGCAGGCGCTGGGTTACGCCGAAGCCGATCCGACCTTCGACATCGAAGGCGTAGATGCCGCGCACAAGGCGACGATCATGAGTGCCATTGCCTTCGGCATTCCGATGCAGTTCGACAAGGCTTATATCGAGGGCATCAGCAAGCTCGACGGGATCGACATCGCCTACGCCGAGCAGCTTGGCTATCGCATCAAGCTGCTGGGCATCGCCCGTCGTCGTGAGCACGGTGTGGAGCTGCGCGTACATCCAACCTTGATTCCGGAAAAGCGCCTGATTGCCAACGTCGAAGGTGCAATGAACGCAGTCGTGGTGCAGGGCGACGCTGTCGGCGCGACCCTTTACTACGGCAAGGGCGCCGGTGCCGAACCGACCGCTTCGGCCGTCATCGCCGACCTCGTCGACGTGACTCGCCTGCACACCTCGGATCCCGAACATCGCGTGCCGCACCTCGCTTTCCAGCCGGACCAGGTACGCGATGTGCCGGTGCTGCCGATCGAGGATGTCATCACCTCCTATTATCTGCGCATGCGCGTCGAGGACAAGCCGGGTGTGCTGGCCGACATCACCCGCATCCTGGCCGATAGCGACATCTCGATCGAGGCGCTGATCCAGAAGGAAGCGGATGTGGGTGAGTCGCATACCGACATCATCATGCTCACGCATCAGACGGTGGAGCGTAACGCCAATGCTGCGATTGGCAAGATTGAGGCGCTGGAAGTGGTGCAGGGCAAGGTGACCAAGCTGCGCATGGAAGGCCTCTGATCGCGCGCGGATCCGGATACGCCAGGCCGTGCCCCCGGGTGCGGCCTTTTTTGTGGACGGCGGTGAGCGCTTGCCACGAGCTGGAGCCGGTTTCGATGACAGCAGTTTTGTGCCCCTTCAGCGGGCGAGGATGAGTCGAATGAAGAGTCGAGTCGATCAGGTGTTCGTCGGACGGGTGCGCTTGATGCTGCCCGACGGCGAAGCGAGCGGGATCTTCAAGTCGGCGGTGGATGGGCCGGTACACCTCGGGCCGACCGGGCTGGAGGGTGATGAGCAGGCCGATCTGCGTCATCACGGCGGGCCGGACAAGGCCTTGCATCACTATCCCGCCGAGCACTACGCGCTCCTGGCGCAAGAGTGGCCGCAGTGTGCGGCTTTGCTGGCGGCGGGGGTGTTTGGCGAGAACGTCAGCACGCGAGGCACCACCGAGAGCGAGGTTTGCATCGGCGACGTGTTGCGCATCGGCGAGGCGCGTGTGCAGCTCAGTCAGCCGCGCGCGCCGTGCTGGAAGATCGATCGTCGCCTGAAGGTGGACAACGCTTCACGTTTTGTCGAGGCAGCCGGCGTCACCGGTTGGTACTACAGAGTGTTGCAGACAGGTCGGATCTGCGCGGGTGACGAAATCGAACTGCTCGAGCGACCGAATCCCTGGCTGAGTCTGACCGATTACTGGGATACGGTGCTGGCCCATCGGCCGGATCCTGCGGCCCTGCGCCGGATTGCCGCGGCGCCCGGTCTGGCGGCGGACAAGTCACAGCGCTGGTATGAGCGAGCGCTGTGGCTGGAATCGAACCCGGGCTGAATGTCGCTTTTCCGAGCGGGGCCGCTGATTGTGCCCCGAAGTGGATTCACGGCTACACTGGACACATCGGCGCCCCGAGGCGGACTGCCGATCCACCTGCGGGAAGAAAGGAGCGTCAATTCGCATGGCATTCAAGCTCGTCGTCTTCATTGGCATTCTCATCGCAGTGGCGGTGTTGGGAGCGCGTGGCTATCGATCGTCGCTGCAGTCCTTCGAGCAAGCTCGGGCAGCTGAAAATCGGGTTCGGAACACCCAAGCGAATTGACACCGTTTCATCCCCCAGGCCTTCACAGCAAAAAGGAGACAAAAATGTCCAACCACGTCTACAAGCTGGTCGAAGTCGTCGGTTCGTCGCCCGAGAGCACGGATGCGGCCATTCGCAACGCCATCGAGGCGGCCGCGCGCTCCATCCGGCATATCGACTGGTACGAAGTCATTGAAAACCGAGGCCATGTCGTGGATGGCAAGGTGGGGCATTTCCAGGTCACGCTCAAGATCGGTTTCAGACTGGAAGGCGATTGAGCTCGGCGCCGAAATGGCGCCGCCGTGATTCACGCGAACGCACGTCGGCCTGCTTGCAGGCGATGTGCGTTTTTTCATCCGCCATGTTCATGAATCTCCTGGCAAGGACAGCAAAAGGCCGCCGGTGTGGCTGAATTCGTTAGAATCCCGGCTTCTCGCGCTCACGTCGACTCATCACACGCCGACTTATCAGCCACCGACCCATCACGATTTCCGAAGGACGACTCCGTGAAGTACATCTCGACCCGTGGCCATGCTGGCCAGTCCGCCAAACCCGTCAAAGCCGAGTTCTGCGACATTCTGCTCGGGGGCCTGGCGCCCGACGGCGGTTTGTACTTGCCCGAGTCCTACCCGCAGGTGACGCGTGCCGAGCTCGACGCCTGGCGCGGTCTGTCCTACGCCGAGCTGGCGTTCGAGATACTGTCCAAGTTCATCACCGACATTCCGCCGGCCGACCTCAAGGCAATCTGCGACAAGACCTACACGGCCGAGGTCTATCGTCATGTGCGCGACGGTGACGAGGCAAGTGACATCACGCCGGTGCATTGGCTGGAGGAAGGCCGGCTGGGGCTGCTGGAACTGTCGAACGGCCCGACGCTCGCCTTCAAGGACATGGCGATGCAGTTGCTCGGTAACCTGTTCGAGTACGTGCTGGCGAAACGCAGCGAAACCATTAATATCCTCGGCGCCACGTCGGGTGATACCGGCTCTGCGGCCGAATACGCGATGCGCGGCAAGCAGGGTGTGCGTGTTTTCATGCTCTCACCGCACGGCAAGATGAGTGCCTTCCAGCGCGCGCAGATGTACTCGTTGCAGGACGAAAACATCTTCAATATCGCAGTTACCGGCATGTTCGATGACGCCCAGGACATCGTCAAGGCGGTGTCCAACGACCACGCCTTCAAGGCCAGGCACAAGATCGGCGCAGTCAATTCGATCAACTGGGCCCGTGTCGCGGCGCAGATCGTCTATTACTTCAAGGGCTATTTCGCCGCCACCACGTCAAATGACCAGCAGATTGCCTTCAGCGTGCCCTCGGGCAACTTCGGCAACATCTGCGCCGGCCATATTGCGCGCCAGATGGGGCTGCCGGTGGCGAAGCTGATCCTCGCCACCAACGAGAATGACGTGCTCGACGAGTTCTTCCGCAGCGGCGTCTATCGTCCGCGCCGGGCGGCCGAGACCCACGTCACGTCCAGCCCGTCGATGGACATTTCCAAGGCGTCGAACTTCGAGCGCTTCGTGTTCGATCTCGTTGGGCGCGATCCGAAAAAAGTTGCTGAACTGTGGGCCGAGGTCGATGCCGGGCGCGCCTTCGATCTGTCCGGATCGGCCGAATTCGCGCGCATCGCCGATTTTGGCTTTGTGTCGGGTGCCAGCAGCCATGCGGATCGTCTCGCAACCATCCGCAAGGTGTTCGAGCAGTATGGCGTGATGGTCGACACCCACACCGCCGACGGCATCAAGGTGGCCTGGCAGCAGGCTGCTGCAGTGCCGGCCGGCGTGCCGGTGCTGGTGCTGGAAACCGCTTTGGCGGTGAAGTTCTCCGAGACGATCATCGAGGCGCTGGGCCGTGAGCCCGAGCGCCCGGCCGATCTTCAAGGCATCGAGAAGCTGCCGCAGCGGGTCGAGGTGATGGCGCCCGATGTCGACGCAGTGAAGGGCTTCATCACGGCGCGCGTCTGAGCGCTTGCCCTCAGGCCAGGGGGGTGTCCTCTGGCTTGGGGTCGGGGTTGAAGCCGAGCCGCTCTGCGGGAGCTTCGTTGCCCAGCATCATGACTTGAGTGCCGTGCCAGTGCAGGTGGGTGCCGGGCTCGGACTGCATGAGCGCTGACAGATCGGCTTCGTTGGCTAAATCGCCACTTGCGTTGCAGACTTCTGCAAACAGCATGGCGAGGTCACGATCATCCAGCGCGGCAGGGCCAGCGTCGGTGTCCATGAACACCCGACTGTCGCCATCGAGCCAGATCGGGCCGCGCAAGGCGACGCTGCGTCCCGTATGGGTCACGAACGAACCGTCGGGCTGCAGGCGCAGCACCCAGGGTGCGGACCCCAGTCGTACATAGACGCGCTGTGGCCCATTGTTGACCAGCCAGCAGCCTCCGGCGTCAGTCGTATAATTGGCATTGAGAAACGCGATCAATCCCGGGTGGCTGATCGGTTCGTCCTGCAGGCGCCAATTGCCGCGTGGGTCGAGCGACAGCCAGCCATGACAGGCGGGAACGTCTGGCCAACGGGGAGGCGTGTCCAGGGTCGCCGGCATGTCAGCCTTCGACGTGGCGCAAGGACAGGTCGAGGGCGCGTACGTCCTTGGTCAGCGTGCCGATCGAGATCCGATCGACGCCCGTCTCGGCAATGGCGCGCACCCCTTCCAGATTCACCCCGCCCGACGCCTCCAGCTGTGCGCGACCGGCGTTCATCGCGACGGCCTCGCGCATGTCCTCGAGTCCCATGTTGTCGAGCAGCACCATGCTGACGCCGGCATCGAGTGCGTCCTTCAACTCGTCCAGGCTCTCGACTTCGACTTCGATGAACACGTTTGACGGGGCAATGCTGCGCGCCTCTTCGATCACTTCACGGATGCCGCCGGCAGCAATGATGTGGTTTTCCTTGATCAGAATGCCGTCGTAGAGGCCAACCCGGTGATTGGTGCCACCGCCGACCGCGACCGCATACTTTTGCGCTAGACGCAGGCCAGGCAGGGTTTTGCGGGTGTCGACGATCTTCGCTCCGGTGCCGGCGATCGCATCGACGAAGCGCCGCGTGACGGTGGCAGTGCCGGATAGCAACTGCAGAAAATTCAGCGCGGTGCGTTCGGCAGTCAGCAATACGCGGGCACGGGCGATGATCTCGCACAGGATGTCGCCGTCCTTGACCCGGTCGCCGTCACGGACGTGCCAGTTGACCACGGCGGCGGGACTGAGTGCAGCAAAGGTGGCGTCGAACCAGGCCGTGCCGCAGATGACGGCGTCTTCGCGGGTGATGACACGGCCGCGCGCTTCGGTGTCTGGCGCGATCAGGCGCGCCGTCAGGTCGCCGGTGCCGATGTCCTCGGCCAGGGATGCGGCGATGTTGCGCTGGATTTCGACGCGGAGCTGTTCAGAGAGCATGGTGATGGCCGGAAATGGATCGTTGAAGTTTCGATTTTATCATCGCGCGCCCGCGCTGATTGGACCATCAGCGACCACCAACTGAGAACACGGGGCGAGCGTCGCGCGCACTGTCGCGGTGAGTGCCCTGTTGCGCTTCGATCAGCCAGCGGTTGAACACGCCGCGCGCTGCGTCGATGGTTTCGCCGGCACTCAGGCCGATGGGGCCCACCCCTTCACGCGACAGTCGATCCGCGGCGGCACCGTGCAGGTGTACGGCCGCGATCAGCGCCGACTCCGGCGGCCAGCCCTGGGCCAGCAGGCCGACGACGAGGCCGGTGAGCACATCGCCCATACCTGCACTGGCCATGCCCGGGTGCCCGGTGCCGTTGATGTACCAGCGAGCCTCGGGGGTGGCGATGATCGAGCCGCAACCTTTCAGCACCACCAGGGCGCGGTAGCGTCGCGCGATCTCGAGTGCGGCTTGCAGGCGATCAGCCTGGACAGCGGCGGTGCTGATGTCGAGCAGGCGCGCCGCTTCGGCCGGATGCGGTGTCAGCACCGCCGTTGCCTGGCGCGCGGCGAGACCGGCCTGCAGGCTGGCATCCAGGCCGATCAGGTTCAGCGCGTCGGCGTCAAGTACCACGGGGATGTTGCGGGCAAGTGCGGCCTGCAGTTGTGCAGCGGAGTCCGACTCGACACCCAGTCCGGGGCCGATGGCCAGAGCGCTGAGTCGTTCCGGCAACTGCGCGGCACGGTGCAGCATCAGTTCCGGATGGGCGAAATCGACCGTTGGGCCATTGTCTGCGAGCAGGCCGATATGAACACGGCCGGTACCGAGCCACATCGCTGCGCGGCCCGCGAGCAGCGCAGCGCCGACCATGCCGGTGTTGCCGCCAAGGATGCCGGCGTCACCATACAGGCCCTTGTGACTGTTGCGCGGACGGGGGCCGAGTTGTGTGCGAAACAGCGCTGGCGTGACCGCGTGGCCATTGGCAGGCAGCCAGGTTGGCGGGTCGATGTCGAGTCGCTGGACGTTGATTTCGCCGCAGTGATCGGGTCCGTCGTTGGTCAGCAGGCCGGGTTTGAGCGAAATGAAGGTGGTGGTGTGAGTGGCGCGAAAGCTGCTTCCCAGTGGCTGACCGGTGTCGGCGTCGAGGCCGCTGGGCACGTCGAGCGCCATGCGCGGCGAGGGCTGGGCATTCAGGGTCTGAATCCAGCCCGCGTACCGCCCTTCGATGGCACGCTTGAGGCCGATGCCGAAGATGGCATCGACCACCAGCGCCCAGCCTTGTGCCGGGGCTGCAGGCAGGTCGGAGACTACCTGGCCGCCAGCCGCCAAGTAGTCGGCGTAGCCCTTGGCCGCGTCGACAGGCAGGGCTTGAGGATCGCCGGCGAAGGCTACCTGTACTTCACGACCGGCCTGTGCGAGTTGCCGCGCCATGACGAAACCATCGCCGCCATTGTTGCCGGGGCCGCAGGCAATCAGGATCGGACCCGGGCGATCCATGATCAGGCGCACCGCATCCTCGGCTGCAGCACGACCGGCACGCTCCATCAGCGACGGTCGTGCGCTGGGGATGAGCTTGCTTTCGATCTCGCGAATGCCGGCGACGGGGTAAATGGGGAGGGATGCGCTGTACATGCTGGACTCCGGGGCTAGGCCCCGGATTCTACGTCCTGTTTGCCGCACAGCGTGGCTTCATCAGGACGCGGGCTGTGCTTGCCTGTCACTGCGGACTTCATAGGCAAGCTCGGTGTGGTCGTTCTCGTCGACGGTTTCGAGCCTTACCTTGAAGCCCCAAAGGCGGGCAAGGTGGCGCATGACCTCTTCGGTGCTGTCACCGAGCGGACGATGGCGGTAGCGCGTGTGACGCAGGGTCAGCGAGCGATCCCCGCGCAGGTCGACGTTCCAGACCTGCACATTGGGCTCGCGCGCACCGAGGTTGTACTGGTCGGACAGAATGTCGCGTACGCGGCGGAAGCCCTCGTCGTCGTGAATGGCCGACACCTTGAGCTTGTTTTCGCGGTCGTCGTCGAGCACCGCAAACATGCGGAAATCGCGCATCACCTTCGGCGACAGATACTGGGCGATGAAGCTCTCGTCCTTGAAGTTACGCATGGCAAAGTCGAAGGTGTCGAGCCAGTCACTGCCGGCGATTTCCGGAAACCAGCGCCGGTCTTCGTTCTCAGGGCATTCGCAGATGCGACGGATGTCCTGCCACATGGCGAAACCCAGCGCGTAGGGATTGATGCCGCCGTAGCCGCGCACGTTGTAGGGCGGCTGGAGGACGACGTTGGTATGCGACTGCAGGAATTCGAGCATGAAGCTGTCGGCAAGCAGGCCCTCGTCGTAGAGCGTGTTCAACAGGGTGTAGTGCCAGAAGGTGGCCCAGCCCTCGTTCATGACCTGAGTCTGACGCTGGGGAAAGAAGTACTGCGCGATCTTGCGCACGATGCGCACCAGCTCGCGCTGCCAAGGTTCGAGCAGCGGTGCGTTCTTTTCGATGAAGTACAGCAGATTCTCCTCGGGCTCGGGCGGAAAGCGTCGCTTCGCCTGCATGTCGGGTTTTAGGTCATGGATGGGCAGGGTCCGCCACAGGTCATTGATCTGGCTTTGCAGATAGTTCTCGCGCTCCTGCTGACGCAGCTTTTCCTTTGCGAGCGAGAGTCTGGGCGGGCGCTTGTAACGGTCCACGCCAAGCGTCATCAGCGCGTGACAGGAGTCGAGCAGCAGTTCGACCTCATTCTCGCCATGCCGCTCTTCGCACTGGCTGATGTAGTTTCGCGCGAAGATCAGGTAGTCGATGATGGCGTCGGCGTTCGTCCAGGTGCGGAACAGGTAGTTGCCCTTGAAGAAGCTGTTGTGACCGTAGGCCGCATGGGCAATCACCAGGCCCTGCATGGGCAGGGTGTTCTCCTCCATCAGGTAGGCGATGCAGGGGTTGGAATTGATCACGATCTCGTAAGCCAGTCCCATCTGCCCGCGGCGGTAGCCCTTTTCGGTGGCCAGGAAGTGTTTGCCGAAGGTCCAGTGGTGGTAGTTCACCGGCATGCCCACTGAGGCATACGCGTCCATCATCTGCTCGGCGGTGATGATCTCGATCTGCACTGGGTAGGTGTCGAGCCTGTAGGCCGCAGCCACGCGGGCGATCTCGGTGTGGTAGCGATCGATGCTGTCGACGGTCCACTCCGAACCGCCGGGCAGGAGCGCCGGCTTGTGCGTGGTGGCGCTGGTACGTTTCATGTGATCGTCTTCTTGAACAGTTCGCGAAACACCGGATAAATGTCGGCCGGCGACCCGATGCGTTGCAGGGCGAAGTTGTCGTGACTGGCGCTGATCCTGAGGTATTCGCGCCACAGGTTTTGTGGTTCGGCAGCGGTGATTTCAATGTAGGCGAAGTACCGGCACCACGGCAGGATGTCGTTGGCGAGCAAGCCGCCGCAGACCGGAGAGTCGTTGTCCCAGTTGTCGCCGTCCGAGGCCTGGGCACCATAGATGTTCCACTGGCCGTTCGCAAAGCGCTCGCGCAGGATGTCGCGCATCATTACCAGCGCGCTGGAGACGACCGTGCCGCCGGTCTCGCGTGAATGGAAGAATTCGTCTTCGTCGACTTCCTTCGCGATCGTGTGGTGGCGGATGAAGACCACCTCGATACGCTCGTAGCTGCGCGTCAGGAACATGTAGAGCAGCATGAAGAAGCGCTTTGCAGTCGATTTGCGCTCCTCGTCCATCGAGCCCGACACGTCCATGACGCAGAACATCACCGCCTGTGTCGTTGGCTGCGGCACCTTGATGCGGTTGTTGTAGCGCAGGTCGAAGCTGTCGATGAATGGAATGCGCTCGATCTTTGCGCGCAGCAGGGCGATCTGTTCGCGCAGGGCGCGCACCTCGTCGCGATCGTCTCTATTGTCGGCGCTGTCTTTGCTGCCTAGGGCAGTCGCCTCGTCGAGCTTTTGCTTTAGCTCGCGCAGCGGGCCAGCGTAGGGTGAGCCGAGTGCCAGCCGGCGCCCGAGCGCACTGCGCATCGAGCGGATGATGTTGATGTTGGCCGGTACCCCATCGGTGGTGAAGCCGGCGCGCCGGGTCTTGTAGTCGGTGATACTGGCAAGTTGAGTGCGTACCAGGCGCGGGAGTTCAAGGTCTTCGAAGAACAGATCGAGAAACTCTTCGCGCGAGAGCTGGAACACGAAGTCGTCCTCGTGCCCGCCCTCGTTGCTTGCCTGGCCTTTGCCTGCGCCGCCCGCGCCGCCGCCGAGCGGCCGATTGATGAGGTCGCCCGAGCTGAACTGGTCATTGCCGGCGAATACCTGTTCCCAGACGCCGCCCTTGCCGTGATGCAACGCAGGCTCGGACAGGTCGCGTGCCGGTATCGCTATCTGCTCGCCATTCTCCAGGTCGCGAATCGAGCGGCCTTGGATGGCCTCGGATACCGCCTTGCGGATCTGCTGTTTGAATCGACGCATGAAGCGCTGGCGGTTGACTGCGCTCTTGTTCTTGCTGTCGAAGCGTCGATCGATGATGCGGACCATGCTTCCCCCTCTGGCAGGCGACTGCGCGCCGCGGGCCGTCTGCTTCACCCGCAGGACGTCACGAAGACTTGCGAACGCGCAGGTACCACTCACATAGCAGGCGAACCTGCTTTTCGGTGTAACCCTTGTCGATCATGCGGTCGACGAAGTCGCGGTGCTTCTTCTGTTCGTTTGCGCTGGCCTTGGCATTGAAACTGATGACCGGCAACAGGTCTTCGGTATTGGAGAACATTTTTTTCTCTATGACCGCTCGCAGTTTTTCGTAAGAGGTCCAGCTCGGGTTGCGGCCATCGTGTTTGGCGCGGGCGCGCAACACAAAGTTGACCACCTCGTTGCGGAAGTCCTTCGGGTTGCTGATGCCGGCCGGTTTTTCGATCTTCTCCAGTTCGTCGTTGAGCGCCGCGCGGTCGAGAATTTCGCCGGTGTTGGGGTCGCGAAACTCCTGATCCTGGATCCAGAAGTCGGCATAGATGACGTAACGATCGAAGATGTTCTGGCCGTACTCGGAATAACTTTCGAGATAGGCGGTCTGGATTTCCTTGCTGATGAACTCCGCGTAACGAGGTGCCAAGTACTCCTTGATGAAGCCCAGGTAGCGCGCCTCGGTCTCGGCCGGAAACTGCTCAGCCGCGATTTGCTGCTCGAGGACGTACATCAGGTGCACCGGGTTGGCGGCGACCTCGCGGTGGTCGAAATTGAACACCTTCGACAGCGACTTGAAGGCGAAGCGGGTCGACAGTCCGGTCATGCCCTCATCCACCCCCGCGTAGTCGCGGTACTCCTGGTAGCTCTTGGCCTTGGGGTCGGTGTCCTTCAGGTTTTCGCCGTCATAGACCCGCATCTTGGAGAAGATGCTCGAATTTTCAGGGTCCTTAAGGCGCGACAGTACCGAGAACTGCGCCATCATCGTCAGGCTGTCGGGCGCGCACGGCGCCTCCGACAGCGAACTGTGGGCGAGAAGCTTCTCATAGATGCGGATCTCGTCGGACACGCGCAGGCAGTAGGGCACCTTGACGGTGTAGATGCGGTCGAGGAAGGCTTCGTTGTTCCTGTTGTTCTTGAAGTCAACCCACTCCGACTCGTTCGAATGGGCCATTACGATGCCATCGAAGGGCAGGGCGCCGAAGCCTTCGGTGCCCTTGTAGTTGCCTTCCTGGGTGGCAGTCAGCAAGGGGTGCAGCACCTTGATCGGGGCCTTGAACATCTCGACGAATTCGAGCAGCCCGCGATTGGCCAGACAGAGCCCGCCCGAGTAGCTGTAGGCGTCAGGGTCGTCCTGTGAAAACTGCTCAAGCTTGCGGATGTCGATCTTGCCCACCAGCGAGGAAATATCCTGGTTGTTCTCGTCGCCCGGCTCGGTTTTGGCGACGGCGACCTGGCGCAGTATCGAAGGCTTGAGCCTGACCACGCGAAAGCGGGTGACGTCGCCGCCAAATTCGTGCAGGCGTTTGACTGCCCAGGGGCTCATGACCGTGTTCAGATAGCGGCGCGGAATGCCGAAGTCGTCCTCCAGGATATGCCCGTCCTCATTGACATCGAACAGTCCGAGCGGTGATTCGTTCACCGGTGAGCCCTTCACCGCGTAAAAGGGCACGTTCTCGACCAGGGACTTCAGTTTCTCCGCCAGCGACGACTTGCCGCCCCCGACCGGACCGAGCAGGTAGAGGATCTGCTTTTTCTCCTCGAGCCCCTGCGCGGCATGGCGAAAATAGGACACGATCTTTTCGATGACCTCTTCCATGCCGTAGAAGTCGCGGAACGCCGGGTAGAGCAGCATCACCTTGTTGGAGAAGATGCGCGACAAACGCGGATCGAGACGGGTATCCACCAGCTCGGGTTCGCCGATCGCCTTCAGCATTCGCTCTGCCGCCGAGGCGTAGGCCATGGGGTCGTTGCGGCACAGTTCCAGGTAGTCCTGCAGCGACATCTCTTCTTCGCGTGCGGCTTGGTAGCGGGCCTGAAAGGCATTGAAGATGGACATGGCGATCTCCTGTACCAACGATCCATGGAGCATCTCGACCTGACCGTGAGCCCGGGACAGGGTCGCGCTGCAGCGTGGTTCGGCATACGACATGTCGGCTGCCGGCTGTTGAATGTCAGAGGCAGGGCGCGGGAGTGAGTTCCGCGTGCGAGGCCTCTTTTTTGCTGCGCTTCCGTGATTGCCGTCACAGCTGTCTTCAGCCTCCGGGCGGCGTGCGGACGCTGTGCTAGAATCCCGCTCTTCGTTCAACGTGTTCACGCTGGTGAGGCAAGCGCTCGACCTTGGTTCGGGTGTTTGCGCTGCGCGGCGGGAATAGATTTTTTGACTTCTCAGGATCGACTCAATGGAGCAAAACCAGGTAAGCCCGAGCGCGCTGGAGCGCCGTATCGACATCGCCGTTTCGTTGGCGGACATTGAGAAAGAGGTGGATGCCCGCCTCAAGCGCATGGCGCGCACGGTCAAGATGCCTGGGTTTCGCCCGGGCAAGGTGCCGATGAAGATCGTCGCCCAGATGCACGGTGGTCAGGCCCGCGGTGAAGCCGTCGGTGCAGCAGTCGAAAAGACGTTCGGCGAGAAGGTGCGCGAGCAGAGTCTGCGCGTCGCTGGCTATCCGAGCATCGAGCCGAAGGAAGCCGCGGTCGAAGGCACCCTCGAATTCAGCGCTACGTTCGAGGTCTATCCCGACGTGGTGATCGGCGAGTTTGCCGAGCAGAAGATCGAGCGCCCGGTCCTGGCCGTTGGCGATGCCGAAGTCGACAAGACGCTGGATGTGCTGCGCAAGCAGCGGACGACTTTTGCTGCGGTCGATCGCGCCGCCTCCGAAGGCGACCGTGTCGTCATCGACTTCACCGGACGAAAGGACGGCGAGGTTTTCGAAGGCGGGCAGGCCCAGGATTTCCCCTTCGTGATCGGCGCCGGCGCCATGCTGAAGGAATTCGAGACTGCGGTTGCCGGCCTCAAGGCGGGCGACAGCAAGACCTTCGACATGACTTTCCCGGCTGATTACCACGCCACGAATCTGGCCGGCCAGACCGTCGAGTTCGAAACCATCGTCAAGCAGGTGGAAGGGCCGGTGCTGCCTGAGATCGATGCCGATTTCGCGCGCTCGCTCGGCGTGGCCGACGGCGACGTCACCAAGTTGCGCGAGGAAGTGAGGGGCAATCTCGAGCGCGAGGTCAAGCGTCGCATCCAGGCTCAGGTCAAGGAGCAGGTGATGAACGCCTTGATCGCCGTCACGCCGATCGAAGTGCCGAAGGCGCTGGTTCAGGCAGAGTCGCAGCAGCTGGCCGAAAACGCCCGCCGCGACCTGGAGATGCGTGGTCTCCAGAGCAAGGACATCCCGGTCGATCCGTCGTGGTTCACCGAGCAGGCCGAGCGCCGCGTCAAACTGGGGCTGATCATGGCCGAACTGGTCAAGGTCAACGAGCTGCATGCCAAGCCCGAGCAGGTGCGTGCGCTGGTCGAGGAAATGGCGCAGAGCTACGAAGACCCGTCGGAACTTGTGCGCTGGTATTACGCTCAACCAGAGCGTCTGGCGCAGGCCGAAGCCGTGGTGATCGAGGACAATGTCGTTGCCTGGATCAGCACCAAGGCTCAAGCCACCGACAAAGAAGTGGCTTTCGACGAACTGATGGGCAACGCGGCCTGAGTCCGCAAAGGGTCTGACGAATGATGCAAGGAACACCCCAGCACAGCAGCGAATGGAATCCGGTCGGTCTTGGCCTGGTTCCGATGGTGGTCGAGCAGAGCGGTCGCGGCGAACGCGCCTACGACATCTATTCGCGCCTTCTGAAGGAGCGGGTGGTGTTCCTTGTCGGCCCCGTCAATGACGTGACCGCGAACCTGATCGTGGCCCAGTTGCTGTTCCTCGAGTCCGAGAATCCGGACAAGGACATCTCCTTCTACATCAATTCTCCCGGCGGCTCGGTGACGGCCGGCATGGCGATCTACGACACCATGCAGTTCATCAAGTCGAATGTCAGCACGCTGTGCATCGGTCAGGCTGCCAGCATGGGCGCCTTCCTGCTGTCAGCGGGCGAAAAGGGCAAGCGCTTCATTCTGCCCAATTCGCGCGTCATGATTCATCAACCGCTGGGCGGTTTTCAGGGCCAGGCCTCGGACATCGAGATTCACGCCCGTGAAATCCTTTACCTGCGTTCGCGACTCAACGACATGCTTTCCATGCATACCGGGCAGCCGCTCGAGCGTATCGAGAAGGACACCGATCGCGACAATTTCATGTCAGCCACGGCTGCGGTCGAGTACGGCTTGGTCGACAAGGTCCTGACCAGTCGCGACGACACCTGATTCAGGAGAACCCCGATATGACGGACAAGAAGGCTAGCGGCGACAAGTTGCTGTATTGCTCCTTTTGCGGCAAGAGCCAGCATGAGGTGCGCAAGCTGATTGCTGGCCCTTCGGTCTTCATCTGCGACGAATGCATCGATCTGTGCAACGACATCATTCGCGACGAGATCGTCGGTGCCGCGGACCCGGAAGGCCTCAAGGGGACCTTGCCGACCCCGCATGAAATCTGCGACATCCTCGATCAGTACGTGATCGGGCAGGGGCGGGCGAAGCGCAACCTGTCGGTGGCGGTGTACAACCATTACAAGCGCCTGCGCCATATCGAAGCCAAGCAGGATGATGTCGAGCTAGCCAAGAGCAACATTTTGCTCATTGGCCCGACGGGTTCGGGCAAGACGCTGCTGGCCCAGACGCTGGCCCGCCTGCTCAATGTACCGTTCGTGATGGCCGATGCGACAACGCTGACCGAAGCCGGCTATGTTGGTGAGGACGTCGAGAACATCATTCAGAAGCTGCTGCAGAAGTGCGACTACGACATCGACAAGGCGCAGCAGGGCATTATTTACATTGATGAAATTGACAAGATTTCACGCAAGTCCGACAACCCTTCGATTACGCGCGACGTGTCGGGCGAAGGCGTTCAGCAAGCCCTACTGAAGCTGATCGAGGGCACGGTCGCCTCGATTCCGCCTCAGGGCGGGCGCAAGCACCCGAACCAGGACTTTATCCAGGTCGATACCACCAACGTGTTGTTTATCTGCGGTGGCGCGTTCGACGGACTGGAAAAGGTTATCCGTAACCGCACCGAAAAGGTCGGAATCGGCTTTGGCGCAGAGGTCAAGAGCAAGGAAGGCAAGAGCGTCAGCGATTCTTTCCGTCAGGTCGAACCCGAGGATCTGATCAAGTTCGGCCTGATTCCCGAGCTGATCGGTCGTCTGCCGGTGGTCGCGACCTTGCAGGAGCTGGACGAGGAAGCTCTCATCCAGATCCTCATTGAGCCCAAGAACGCGCTGATCAAGCAGTATCAGAAACTGTTCTCGATGGAAGGGGTCGAACTCGAAATACGTCCGACGGCGCTGCATGCGGTGGCTCGCAAGGCCATCAAGCGCAAGACCGGAGCGCGGGGTCTGCGTTCCATCATCGAGGCTTCATTGCTCGACATCATGTACGACTTGCCTACCTTGACCGGTGTCGAGAAGGTGGTGGTCGATGAGGGCACCATCGAAGACGGTGGCAAGCCGCTGTTGATCTATGCCGAACAGCAGAAGGTGTCGGGCGCCAACTGAGGTGCACGCGGCTTTGCTGCCTTTCGTACCCGTCGCTTGAATTTCCAGGTCATGCCCATATATGGGTATGACCTGTCGCTCAAGGAAAATGAAAATGTCGGGTCCTGCTGACCTCCCCAACGAACAAATGGAAATGCCGCTGTTGCCGCTGCGCGATGTAGTGGTGTTTCCGCACATGGTCATCCCGCTTTTCGTCGGGCGGCCCAAGTCGATCAAGGCGCTCGAAAGCGCCATGGAAGCCGGCAAGAGCATTCTGCTCGTTGCGCAGAAATCGGCTGCCAAGGACGAACCCTCGGTCGACGACCTGTATGCCATCGGTTGCGTCGCCAATATCCTGCAGATGCTGAAGCTGCCTGACGGCACCATCAAGGTGCTGGTCGAAGGCGTGCGCCGCGCTCACGTGGATTCCGTCGAGGATCTGCGTCACCTGTTCGTGGCCAAAGTCTCGCCGGTGCCGGTGTCCGAGCCCGATTCGAACGAAGTCGAAGGCATGCGCCGTGCCATCATTGCCCAGTTTGATCAGTACGTTAAGCTCAACAAGAAAATTCCGCCGGAAATCCTGAGCTCACTGGCCGGCATCGAGGAAGCCGGTCGGCTGGCCGACACCATCGCCGCGCACCTGCCGCTCAAGCTTGAGCAGAAGCAGGAAGTGCTGGAGATGTTCGACACTGGCGAACGCCTCGAGAAACTGCTCAATCAGCTCGAAGCTGAACTCGACATCCTTCAGGTGGAAAAGCGCATCCGTGGCCGCGTCAAGCGCCAGATGGAGAAGAGTCAGCGCGAGTATTACCTGAACGAACAGGTCAAGGCGATCCAGAAAGAACTCGGAGAGGGCGAAGAAGGTGCCGATCTCGAGGAAATGGACAAGAAGATCAAGGCGGCTGGCATGCCGAAGGACGCGCTCCTGAAGGCTCAGGCCGAGTTCAAGAAGCTGCGTCTGATGTCGCCGATGTCGGCCGAGGCCACGGTCGTGCGCAACTACATCGATACCTTGATTGGTCTGCCGTGGAAGAAGAAGTCGCGCGTAAGCAAGGATCTGGTCGAGGCCGAAAAGGTGCTGGACAAGGATCACTACGGGCTTGATCGCGTCAAGGAACGCATCCTCGAATACCTCGCGGTGCAACAGCGCGTCGACAAGGTCAAGGCGCCCATCCTGTGTCTCGTCGGCCCTCCTGGCGTGGGCAAGACCTCGCTCGGACAGTCGATTGCCAAGGCTACCAACCGCAAGTTCATCCGCATGGCGCTCGGTGGCGTTCGTGACGAGGCTGAAATCCGCGGTCACCGCCGTACCTATATTGGTTCGATGCCGGGCAAAATCCTGCAGAACATGAACAAGGTTGGCGTCAAGAACCCACTGTTCCTCCTCGACGAGGTCGATAAGCTCGGCATGGACTTCCGCGGTGACCCCAGTTCGGCCTTGCTCGAGGTACTGGATCCGGAGCAGAACCATACCTTCCAGGACCACTACATCGAGGTTGATTTCGACCTGTCGGATGTCATGTTCGTTGCCACGGCGAACACGCTCAACATTCCGGCTGCGCTACTCGACCGTATGGAAGTCATTCGCCTGTCGGGCTACACCGAGGACGAGAAGGTCAACATTGCCCAGCGCTATCTGCTGCCCAAGCAGATGAAGAACAACGGCCTCAAGCAGGAAGAGCTGGCAGTGACCGAGGACGCCGTGCGCGACGTGGTCCGTTACTACACCCGTGAAGCCGGTGTGCGCAGCCTCGAGCGAGAAATCTCCAAGGTGTGCCGCAAGGTGGTCAAGCAACTCGTGCTCAAGAGTCAAAGCAGTCAGATCGTCGTGAATGCCGAGAATCTCGACAAGTTTCTCGGGGTGCGCAAGTACAGCTTCGGCATGGCGGAGAAGCAAAACCAGATTGGTCAGGTTACGGGTCTGGCGTGGACCGAAGTGGGTGGCGAGCTGTTGACGGTCGAGGCGGTGCAGTTGCCTGGCAAGGGCAAGGTGCTTACCACCGGCAAGCTCGGTGAGGTGATGCAGGAGTCGATTCAGGCGGCGCTGTCAGTGGTGCGCAAGCGTGCCCGTTCGCTCGGTATCGAGGAAGACTTCCATCAGAAGAGCGACATGCACATCCATCTGCCTGAGGGCGCGATTCCCAAGGACGGGCCGTCAGCCGGCATCGCGATCAGCACGGCGCTGGTATCGGTGCTGACGGGCATTCCGGTGCGTTGCGACGTGGCGATGACGGGCGAAATCACGCTGCGTGGCGAAGTGTTGCCGATTGGCGGGCTGAAGGAAAAGCTGCTGGCTGCGGTTCGCGGGGGCATCCGCACGGCGCTGATTCCCGAGGAAAACGTCAAGGATCTGGCGGAGATTCCCGAGAACATCAAGAACGTTCTGGAGATCGTGCCGGTGAAGTGGATTGATCAGGTGCTGGAGCATGCGCTCGAACGTGTTCCTGAACCGCTGCCTGAAGCCGCCGCGGCGTCGGTCACAGCGCCTTCCACCGAATCCGACGCCTCGAATCCGGTGCAGCGCGCACACTAGACTCAAGCCGATCGTCGGAGGCTTTCCGCGCCCGGATCCGCGAACAGTCTGACTGACAAAGCCGTAACGTGCATGCACGTTACGGCTTTGTCGTTGACACTGCCGAATTGCGCACGCTATAAAACCGTGAAGCTGGCGCATTGCCGCGCCATATTCGAGATCCCGCGCCATCCGCGGAGTGCAGCGACGTTCATCCCAAGGCAGTTAACTTTCGGAGGGGTATAAGTGAACAAATCAGAACTGATCGACGTCATCGCGAAGCGCGCCGAGATATCGAAGGCGGCTGCCAGCCGGGCTCTGGATGCCACTGTGGCGGGTGTCATGGACGCGCTCAAAAGTGGGGATGTCGTCACCCTGGTGGGTTTCGGCTCCTTTTATGTGGGCGAACGTGCAGCCCGCACCGGCCGTAATCCCCGTACCGGCAAGAACATCAAGATCAAGGCAGCGAAAGTCCCGAAGTTTCGCGCTGGCAAAGGCCTGAAAGATGCAGTAAACTGATGGGCTTTCCTGGGTCGAGCATTCAAGCCGATCCCGGCGCGGGTGCTTAGCTCAGTTGGTAGAGCGTCGCCCTTACAAGGCGAATGTCGGCGGTTCGAGCCCGTCAGCACCCACCAGAAAATGCAAGGCCCGGACAAGTCCGGGCCTTGCGCTTTTTCAGGTCGCCAAAATGGCGGCAAGGCTCACTCATCGGGCCGGGTTTCTGCCTACCAGGGTATGTGTGCACCGCGATAGTCGATGAAGTGTGCACGCCCCTTCGGTTCCAGACCATCCAACGCGGTCAGCAGACCAGATACGGATTGTTCGGGCGGCATCGCAGCTGCGCCAACAAAGGGTGCGCTCAAGCTGGAGCGCACGGTGCCGGGTTGCAGTGCGGCCAGTATTGCAAGCGGGCGCCGGCGGGCGATCTCGATCGCCGCAGTCTGCAGCAACATGTTGAGTGCTGCCTTCGATGCTCGATAGCTGTACCAGCCGCCCTTGCGGTTGTCTTCAATACTTCCCACTCGTGCGGACAGCTTGGCCCAGATCACGCGCTCGCCGTTCGCAAGCAGGGGCTGAAAGTATCGCAGCAACAAGGCCGGGCCAATTGCGTTGACCAGCATCGCACGCTGAAGGCGGTCAGCCTGCAAGTCTTCGATGCGCTTTTCCGGGCCTTGGCCATCGATCGTCAGCGCACCGGTCGCATCGATCACCAGGTGCAGCGGCGCCTGCGCTGCCAGGGATCGCGCGCAGTGAGCCAGGCTGGACTCATCATCGAGCAGCAACGGTGGGTCGCTGCGCCGCGAGCACTCGATGACGCGGGCACAGCGCGAGTCTGCGCGCAAGTGGCGGACAAAGGCCTGGCCGATAGCACCGCTGGAGCCGGCCACCAGGGCCGTGTAGCCCTCGCGCAAGGTGTTCATGGAGTTGGACATCAGGGTTTCCCTGTCGTGGCGGTGCGAGACCTCACAGAGCCGTGAAGTCGAGGGTTATTTCGAATTGTGGTTTTAGGTCCGCCCCGAGGCGGCGGCGATACGATTGACCATGTTGCTGACAAAGGGGCAGACTAACTGCCAGTAGTTGCTGCCAATCGTGCTGCCAAAGCTTGCAGGCAGCGACGCCGTAAGTGCCTGTACCCTGGATCTTCATGCTACCTGACCCCCGCCCGCTGCCAGAACTGATCTCCTTTCTCGAGACCCTGGCCGAGCCGCACATCCTGTGCGACCGCGATTACCGGATCATTGCCGCCAATGCGGCCTATCGACGCTCGTGCGCCCACGGACGCGAGGTGGTGGGGCGTACCTGCTATGACGTCTCGCATCGCTACAGTGTTCCCTGTGATCAGGCCGGGGAGTCCTGCCCGCTGGCGCGCAGCCTGCAGTCGGGGCAGCGTGAGCGGGTGCTGCATCTGCACCATACGCCGCGGGGCGAGGAGTACGTCAATATCGAACTGTCCCCGGTGCGCGATGCACAGGGCGAGATTGCCTGGTTTATCGAAAAGATGGAGCCGATGCAGGTCGCGCGCGGTGTGTCGGATCATCACGGACTCATCGGCCGTTCGCCGGCCTTTCAGCGCATGCTGGAGCTCATTGCCCGGGTGGCGCCGTCGGACGCCAGCGTGCTGCTGCAGGGCGAGTCCGGTACCGGCAAGGAACTGGTTGCCAGTGCAGTGCATGAGGCAAGCCGTCGGGCCGAGGGGCCCTTCGTGGTCGTTGATTGCTCCGGTTTGCCCGAAACCTTGTTCGAGAGCGAAGTGTTCGGCCACGAGCGTGGCGCCTTTACCGGCGCCGCTGCGCGCAAGCCGGGCCTGGTCGAAGCGGCCAGCGGCGGAACGCTGTTCCTCGACGAGGTAGGCGACATCCCGCTCGGCATGCAGGTCAAGCTGCTGCGCCTGCTCGAGACGGGCACCTACCGTCGTCTGGGTTCCACCGAATTGCGCCGTGCCGACATCCGTCTGGTGTCTGCGACCCACCGGGCGCTCAAGCGCATGATTGCCGAGGGCAGCTTTCGTCAGGATCTGTATTTTCGCATCAACACTTTCCCGATCACCGTACCTGCGTTGCGTGAGCGCGAAGGCGACCTGTCGCTGCTGGTGGATTCGCTGCTCGAACGGGTGGCCCCGCAACGTCGCCTGCACCTGTCGGCGGCGGCAATGCGTGTGTTGGCCGCATATCCCTTTCCAGGCAACGTGCGCGAACTGCGCAACGTGCTCGAACGCGCCAGTCTGATGTGTGACGGCGAAATCATCGGCTCCGAGCATCTGGCGGAGGAGATCCTGCGACCGGATCTGGAGATGCTGTCTCACTCGCCGACCGAAGCCCTGAGCACGGGCCTTGCACCCCATCGTGATGAGTCGTTCGATCTCGACGCCGTACAGCACCAGGCCTTGCTGCGCGCCGTGCGCAGTCATCGCGGAAGTCGCCACGAACTGGCGCGCAAGCTCGGCATCAGCGAGCGTACGCTGTATCGCCGGCTGAAGGCGTTCGGTCTCGCCGATGAGGGTGGTGAGGCCTGAGCGAATGGCGTGTGCGAGTATCATGTGAATGACGAGCGTCTCGCATCACACGATCTGTTTTGCACGAGGAGAGCGACCATGACTCAGGACACCCATCAAATCGAAAGCGATGTTCAGGCTGCCGTCGAGGCTGATCCGGCGCAGGTTGCCGAACGCGTGCGGGCGATCACGCTCGGTGCGCTGACCCGTGGCGTTGTCGACACTCAGGCTTTGCGCGAGGTCACACAGGCCGTGCTGCGGGGCGCCCAGGCCGCAACGCCGCGTGTCGACGCTAGTCAGACCGAGGGCATCAAGGAAGCCGTGCGGGGGCTTGACGAAGCGCTGGCCTCTGCCGCCCAGGCAACCCAGCTGGCCGTGCAGGAGGCCTTGGGGCGCGGCGGCGAGTTCTCGCGCGAGGGGCTCAAGCAGTCGCTGGATCAGTTGTCGCGCCTGGAGGGTGATTTCGTCGCTGCCTTGGGCGACGCCGCGCGCCAGACCAGCGGTGTGGCCCAGGCCACCCTGCGCGACCTGGCCGAGCATGCGCGCAGCAGCGGAACGGCGGTTGGTCAGCGGGTCCAGTCTGCGGTGCTCGATCTTGGCCATGCAATGAGCGATTTTGCCCGGGCCCAGGTCGACAGCAGCGTGCGGGCCCTCGGTGCCCAGGCGGAGCTCGTTGCCGGGATGGCTGCAGGCGTGCTGCGTGGTCTGGCCGATCGGCTGCATGCGGACCCGACGGCCAAGCCCGAGCAGGATCGACACGACTGATGCTCTGGCAGGCCGTTGGTGCGGCGCGCGACTTGGCCCGCGCACACGAAATCGCCACAGTTCTGATCCGCTATGGCTTCGGCGATCTTGTGCGCCGGATCGGGTTGGGCAACATGCTCGAGAAGGCGGGCAGGGCGTTGCACTGGCGCATGCCCGAGGAGCTTGCACACCAGGAGCCGCCTGCCCGCGTCAGGCGTGCGCTGGAAGACCTCGGCCCCACCTTCATCAAGCTCGGCCAGGTGCTGGCGACCCGGGTCGACCTGTTTCCGCCCGAGTGGATTGCCGAATTCGGCAAGCTGCAGGATGCTGCCCCGGCTGCGCCCATTGACGCCATCCTCAGCCAGCTTGGCGAAGATCTTGGGCAGTCGCCCGAGAGCGTGTTCGCCGACTTCCAGCGCGAACCTCTGGCTGCGGCCTCACTTGCCCAGGTGCATCGGGCTCGTCTTGCCGATGGACGCGAGGTGGTGCTCAAGGTCCGCCGCCCCGGGATTCGACCGCTGATCGAGGCTGATCTGCATCTGCTTGCGCGCCTGGCGGACATCATCGAAAGCGAGGCGCCCGACCTGCGGCGCTATCACCTGCGTGAGGTGGTGCGCGAGTTTACCCTATCGCTGCGGCGCGAACTCGACTTTGCCGCTGAGTGCCGCAACGCCGAGCGTATCGCTGCGCATTTCGGCGATCGGCCGGAGGTCGTCATTCCATCGATCCATTGGGCATGGTGCGGTGAGCGGCTCAATGTGCAGGATTTCATCGACGGCATTCCAGGGCGTGACCTGGCAGCCGTCGATGCAGCGGGCCTCGATCGCAAGCTGCTTGCCCGTCGCGGCGCGGCAGCGGTACTCAAGATGATGCTGGAGGACGGTCTTTTTCATGCCGATCCACATCAGGGCAATGTGTTCTATCTGCCAGACAACCGCATCGCCTTCATCGACTTTGGCATGGTGGGGCGCTTGTCCGAGATCCGGCGTCACGAAGTCGCAGTGCTGCTGTACGGGCTGGTGACGGGTGAGTCGGATTCAGTCGCCAACGTCCTGCTCGACTGGCGCGAGGGCGAAGGCGCGGACGCTGCAGAGCCGGCTCGACTGCGACGTGACATCGACGCCTTCGTCGATCAATACAAGGGGGTGCCGCTCAAGCGCCTCGATCTGGCGGCCATGCTGTCCGACCTCATGGCCTTGCTGCGCGAGCACGGCCTGAGTCTGCCGCCGGACTTGTCCCTGATGGTTAAGGCTTTCATCACCCTGGAGGGAATGGGGCGCCAGCTTGACCCCGATTTCGACATTGCCGCCGAGGCTGAACCCGAATTGAAGCAGGTGCTGCTGTCGTATCGAACGCCAGCTGCCTTTGCCCGCCGCGGCTGGCACAGCCTGAGTGGTGCTGCGGACCTGATCGCCGGCTTGCCACAGGACCTCAGCAGCTTGCTGCGTTCGGCCCGACGCGGCAAGCTGCAGATCCAGGTGGATCTGGTATCGCTGAAGCACGCCGTGGAGCAGTTCGATCGCGCCATCAGCCGCATGACCATCGGCATTGTCACCGCAGCGCTGATCATCGGTACGGCAATCCTGATGACGGTGGTGCATGACCCCGCACTTGGCGGTCTACGCACCTTTGGCATGCTCGGTTTTGTCGGTGCGGTGGTCGGGGGCCTGTGGGTGCTGCTGTCGATCTGGCGCAGCCGTCGGCGCTAGGCTTGTGACGCGGTGATGAGGAAGCAGTGATGAAAGGGCAAGGGTTTCAACGACGGCTCGGCTTCGCGCTGCAGGGCTTGCAGCGCACGGTGGGCACCGAACGCAGCTTTCGTACTCACCTGTTCGCGGCTGCCGCCGTGTTGCTGGTGCTGCTCGTTACCCGGCCGGCGCCGCTGTGGTGGGCGGTGCTTGGCCTTGCAGTCGCGGCGGTGCTGATGGCCGAGTTGTTCAATACCGCACTCGAAACGCTTATCGACCATGTGCATCCTGAGCAACATCCCGAGATTGGGGCTGCCAAGGACATTGCTGCCGGCGCCGTGCTGATCGCGAGTGCAGCAGCAGTCGTGGTCGCTGTGGCGTTTGTCGTCGACTGGCTGGGTGGGTGAGACGATGAATTCGGGCAGGGGGCATCCGGGCCAGGCGATTCGGCACCCAGTGTCATCTTCACCGTGTCATCTCCAAGTTGACGGCCCCCGGCGCCGCTTCTACAATGCGGCCTCTTTCGCGGAAGGGCGGTTAGCTCAGCGGTAGAGCACTGCCTTCACACGGCAGGGGTCACTGGTTCGATCCCAGTACCGCCCACCAGGCAGCTGGTGTCTCCTTCCAGAAAACCGATCATGCGTCATGCGTTTCGTCGCGCGAATCGGGCGGTTAGCTCAGCGGTAGAGCACTGCCTTCACACGGCAGGGGTCACTGGTTCGATCCCAGTACCGCCCACCAGAACATGAAAAAGGCCGGCCTTGTGGCCGGCCTTTTTCATGTCTGCTTCCGCGCGCCCGGCTACCGGGCCCGAAGTGCAGCGTTGAGTTGATCAACCAGCTCGGCCCAGTCCGCGTCTTCGGCCAGTTCTTCGCGCAGGAAAGCTGCCTGTGACGTCGTCCAGCACGGTGCGTCGGCAAGTTTGACGGAGTCGGGCAGCGGAGAATGTGCCTTGATAAAGGCGGCAATCTCCGCGTCGCCGCTGGGCAGGCCGAGCTGGGCGAAAAGATCCGTCATCGTGTGGATACTCTTTTCCATGTCGCACTCCTTGGTGGGAAAACTGCAAGTCATCACTTGCGACGCCAGTCGACCCGGACGCCATCGGCAAGTGTCGGCAGGCTGATTCTAGCGTCACTGCTTCCTGAACAGAACGCCTGTTGTCCCGACAAGGTTCCAGGGTGGTCTTCGAGTTGGCTGCGCGACGACACATCCGTCGACGGGGTCCTTGCCATCCATGGCTTGCCCGGCACAGTCCGTCAACCGTGCCGTTCACGACCTGATGCGCCGAATGGACGTTTTGCTGCCCAGGGGGTCAAATCCCCATCTCGCTTGACGCCGTTACCCGGGCGAAGGCCCTGAGCGGGACGAAATCGGGGCCGGGTTATACTCCGCCGCCTCTTTCTATCCCCTCTCTCAGCCCCGATGACGCATCCTCTGCCATGTCCCTGAACCGTATCGATCCCGCCCAGTACGAAGCGCAACTGGCCGACAAGCTCGCCGCCTTGAGGCAGAATTTCGCTGGCCTGGCGCTGCCAGAGCCCGAAGTCTTTCGCTCGACACCGCTGCATTACCGCATGCGTGCGGAGTTTCGCCTGTGGCATCACGATGGGCGCATCGATTACGCCATGTTCGAAAGCGCTGAAGGTGAAAAGAAGGTCGTACTGATCGAGACTTTTCCTGCGCTGACCAAGCCGATCTGCGATCTGATGCCGCGCCTGCGCGACTGCCTGCAGGAATCCGAGGTACTCAGGAACAAGTTGTTCCAGGTCGAGTTTCTGGCGACGCTCAGCGGTGAGCTGATGGTCTGCCTGATCTATCACCGCGCGCTTGACGACGAGTGGACGGCACAGGCTCAGGCGCTGGTGGACAGGTTCGGCGTGAACTTGATCGGCCGTAGCCGCAAGCAGAAGATCGTGCTCGGCCGGGACTGGTTGCTGGAGCGCTTCGAACTCGATGGTCGAGCGCTGCAGTATCAGCAGATCGAAGGCAGCTTCACCCAGCCCAATGTCGGCGTGAACCGTCAGATGCTGGGCTGGGCCTGCCGCCAGGTGGCTGACGCAGGGGGTGACCTGCTGGAGCTCTACTGCGGCAATGGCAACTTCACCATCGCGCTGGCGCCGGCTTTCGACAGGGTGCTGGCGACCGAAGTCAGCAAGTCCTCGGTGGCTGCAGCGCACTACAATCTCGATGCCAACCGGGTGGACAATGTCACCCTGGTGCGCATGTCAAGCGATGAGATCAGCGATGCGCTCGCGGGCGGTCGTGAATACCTGCGCATGAAGGACGTGGCGCTCGACAGCTACCGTTTTTCGACCCTGTTCGTCGATCCGCCGCGCAGCGGACTGGACGCGGCGACCGTTGAACTTGCACGTGGCTTCGAGCGCATCCTTTACATTTCCTGCAACCCGGCGACGCTGCGCGACAACGTCGCTGCCCTGCACGATACCCACGAGATCGTCGCTGCAGCCGTGTTCGACCAGTTTCCTTACACCCATCATCTCGAGAGCGGCCTGCTGCTCCGAAGGCGCCTCGTGGCGGACTGATGCTGACGGAGAAGCGACGGGCGAGGGGTCGGGGGTTCGGATTCGGGGTCGCGACCAGGCCGCTTGCTACTGTTTATTGTGCGATTGTCCGGCGCGCTGGGTCGCTACGCCGGGTCGACGCCTGGGGCAGGGAATGGTAAACACCGAATCATCGACCCCGTGAACTGCATGGGGCCTAAACCGGATTCCCGCCACGATGTCTGCCGACCTGCCCGCCGTCGAATATCGCATCTGCCCCGCCCAGCCCGGCGCCCACCTGTTCGAAGTCAGCTGCACCGTCCGCGACCCTGATCCGCTTGGGCAGGTCTTCCGTCTGCCGGCGTGGATTCCAGGCAGCTACATGATCCGCGAGTTCGCACGCAACATCGTCACGCTGCGTGCCGAGCTCGATGGTGAGCCATGGCCCATCACCAAGCTCGACAAGCACACCTGGCGTGCTGATCCTGCCTCTGTCGGCAGCCCTCTCAGCCTGCATTACACGGTCTATGCCTGGGATCTATCGGTCCGCGCGGCTCACCTGGACGGCACGCACGGCTTTTTCAATGGCAGCAGCGTGTTTGTTGCCGTCGAGGGACTTACCGATCGGCCCTGTCTGGTCGACATCGAGCGGCCGGCGGGTCTCGAGTACCGCGACTGGAAGGTGGCGACCGCCTTGCCGCTGGCGCGCGGGGAGCTCGGTGCCGCGCGAATGTACGGTTTTGGCCGCTATCGTGCGGCTGATTACGATGAGTTGATCGATCATCCCGTCGAGATGGGCGACTTTTCCCTGGGTCACTTTGAGGCTGCGGGTGTCCACCACGATATCGTGCTCACTGGCCGCCATGACTGCGACCTTGAGCGACTCGCCGAGGACCTTGGTCGTGTGTGCGAATGGCAGGTCGCGCTGTTTGGCGCACCGCCGCCGATGGACTATTACGCCTTCCTGACCATGGTGGTGGGCGATGGCTATGGGGGGCTTGAGCATCGCGCCTCGACCGCGCTGCTGTGCAGCCGTGCCGACCTGCCCTGGAAAGGCATGGATGGCCTGCCGGAGGGCTACAGGACTTTTCTTGGCCTGTGCAGCCACGAGTATTTCCATACCTGGAACGTCAAGCGCATCAAGCCGGCCGCGTTCACGCCCTACGACCTGAGGCAAGAGAACTACACCCGTCTGCTATGGGCTTTCGAGGGCTTCACATCTTATTACGATGATCTTGCCCTGGTGCGTAGCGGCGTGATCAAGCCCGAGGACTACCTCGACCTGCTTGGCAAGACGATCTCCAGCGTGCTGCGCGGTAGCGGGCGCAGCAAGCAGAGCGTGGCGGAGTCCTCCTTCGATGCGTGGACGAAGTATTACCGCCAGGACGAGAACGCACCTAACGCCATCGTCAGCTACTACGCTAAAGGGGCGCTGATTGCCCTCGCGCTGGATCTGCAGTTGCGTGCCGGCAGCGAGGGCCACAAGAGTCTGGACGACGTGATGCGCGTGCTTTGGCAGCGCCACGGGCAGAGCGGGCTGGGTGTGGCGGAGGACGGCATTTTCGAAGTCGTGCGTGAAGTGGGCGGCAAGACGCTCGGCCCCAGGTTGGCGCGTTGGCTGGAGCGAGCGGTCGAGGGCACTGATGACCTGCCGCTGGCACGGCTATTGAAGGGTGCGGGTGTCGACTACCTGGTCGAACCTGCTGCAAAAACGCCTTCTCTGGGTGTGAAGCTTGCTGCTGGCAACGGCGAATCAAGGCTCGCCAGCGTCCATGACGATGGGCCGGCGCAGGCCGCCGGGCTGTCTGCCGGAGACGTGCTGATTGCGCTGGATGGTTTGAAGGTGGGTGGTGGCAAGTCGCTGGACGACATGCTCGGCCGGCGGAGCGCTGGCGACGACGTCGAAATCCACGTTTTCCGCCGCGATGAGCTGATGGTGTTCAAGCTCACGCTCGCCGGGCCTGTTGTGGACAAGGTCAGCCTGAAGCTTTCGCTCAAGGCCGGCAATGCAGCGCTCAAGCTGCGCCAGGGCTGGCTGGGTGTTGCGAAAAAACGTTGACCTGCCCCTGTTGATTGAACGTAGCGCCGCAGGTGTTGCACAGCCTGCGACGTGCGTCATACGCCTTAGCTTGGGCCTTGCCTGGGCTCAGTCCTGCGCTGGGGTGACGGCTAGCAGGCGTGGGCGCCAGTAGCGCCAGGCGAGGAAACTGAACAGGCCGGCCATGATCAGCCAGAAGCCCACGCCTTCCCAGAACGCGATCGGGTCGGTGGCAAGAAAGTAGTCGCGCGGCGGGCGCACGAAGTGAATGCGACCTTCGTACAGCGCCCGCCCGGAGGTGGCGACGGCAAACAGCGCGGGAGAGAACCACACCACCAGGCCGATTGCGACGATGAATTTGTCGAGCAGGCCGCTTGTGCGGCGGTTGGGCAGGTAGACGCTATCCACGCCAAACCAGATCGCCAGTACGAAGCCGATGCCGGCCACCAGCGGCGTGACCGCGAGCACGGCGCCGAGCAAGGTGGCGGTTGCCATGAAGGTGAAGCCTTCGAGCGGCATGATCTGTGTCCAGATGGGCTCGAGTCGGCTGAACAGCCACCAGGAGATCGGCACGGCGACGAGGAAAGCGAGCAGGCTCAGGCCGGCGCGCCGGCGGGCGATGTCGCCCGGCAGAGGTGCACAGGCGGCAGTGTCGGCTGAATCGGGAAAGGTCGAGGACATTGTGCAATGATACCCGGCGAGCCGGGTAGGAGTGAGCGCGGGCAAGAGTCTACTACGTCAGCTCGCTGCCACTGGCGGCGGCATCCAGCCGAGGTGGCTGAATCAGCCGAAATAGCCTTGCAGGTACCAGCCGCAGGGTGGATCGAGCTCGTGGAAGATCCAGCACAAGGTGTTGTCGCTGCAATGCGCGAGGTAGTAGTCGCGCCGGACGTCGCCTCCGTCCCACCAGCCGCTTTCGATGCGTTCGGCGTCGCCGCGCAGTGCGAACTGATGCGGCATGATCGCCCTGGGTTCGGGTAGCAGCCAGAGCGGGCGTTCACGATCGGCAATCGACGGTGCGTCATTGGGGCGCCTGCGGTTCTGTGATCCGGCAGAATCATTTCCAGTGTCGTCGCGAAGTTGCCATGCGGCTTCTGGACGATGGTCGGCAACCGGGCTCAAACGGCGGATCGCATCGCTGCCGAGCCGCGCGCGCAACCGGTCGATGAAGCGCATGGTCTCGTCCCGAACTTGTCCGGGGGCTCCGAACAGATCGCTCGACGTGGTGGCCTGGTCGAGTGCATGTTCGGCTTCGAGTCGCAGCGCGCAGACTTCGTCGGGCAGCACCTGCACGCTCAGGCGTTCGCGTGCGATCAGGGCAAGGTGGTTCTCGTCGCGACTGGGGTGACCGAGCACGATGTCGAGTGCGCTCGCAGGGTGGCGCTCATGCACCAGCAGCAAGCGGCAATGGTCGATGGCGGCGTGTTGCGCCTGCAGCCAGGCGGCCAGGCTGGCGAACAGCCGGCGGGCTGCGAACAGCAAGGCCTCGCTGTGATGGGTCGGGGCCGGCAAGGCAAGTTCGTGCGCAAAGCGTGCGGGCGGCTCGAACCACATACGGGGGTCGGGCTGTTCGCCGCGTGCGCGGGCAATGAGCAGGTTCGCTGCCTGAGCCTGACGCAGCGCAAGGCCGGCGGCGGGCAGGGCGCGTACATCGCCGATGCGGCGTGCGCCGAGTCCGTCGAGCAGTTCCAGGGCTGCAGCGGGGCAGGCGCTGTCGCTTGCGCTTCCAAGCACGGCCAGCGGCAGCGCATCCAGGGCCTGCCGCCAGTCGGAACCGGCCGCCGGCCCTTGAGCGCAGGCGGCAAACCAGCGCGCGGCGAGCGGCGTGGGGGCGCAGGCGATGCAGGTGTTCAGGCCCAGTTGTGCCAACGCCGTGCGCACCTGCTGTTCGAGGGCAGCCATGCCGCCGAAAAGTCGCAGGCTGGCGCTGATTTCAAGCAGGACAGCATCAGAGGGGGCCAGGCTGATGCGGGGTGTGAAACGGCCAGCCCAGCAGGCGATTTCAGCGAGCAGCGCAGCCTCGCGTTCAGGCTGGCGCAGCTGCAGGTGCAAGGCGGGCGCGATGGCCTGCGCCGCCGACAGGGCTTGGCCAGCATGTACGCCCTGGGCGCAAGCGGCGTCATTGGCACTCAGGATACGTGCCCGCGCACCCGCTTCGACCACGGCGAGCGGCATCTCTGCATTGGCCAGACCACGGGTGAATATCTGCAGTGGCAGGGCGGGGACAAGGATCGCGAGCCACAGCATGGCGCATCAACCCGCGAGCGCGAGGTATGGGGCGCTGCCCGCGCTTTCTGCCTCTGACCTCGAAGCATCGTCCCTCGAAGCTGCGGGCCGATCTCTACGCCATGCCAGCTGGACCGCCCGCGCGGCAGGCGGACCGCGTCGTTTCAGGATGTCGATCTGCAGGCCTTCAGCCGTGGGTGACAAGAGCAGACGCAAGGCTGCGGGTGAGGCGTGGCGCGCTGCGCTGTGCGCACGAAAAAGAAACAGCGGCGTGGCGCTTTCTTCGGCGGCCAGTTGCAGGCGACGCAGGGCGGCGGTGTCGAGTCTTGCGGGCCAGGCCAGTACCAGGGCACAACTGCCGCTGGCTGCAGCTTGTCGGGTGGCCCACAAAGTTTCGGCAGCACTGGCAGGCTGGATCAGCAATAAGCGCTGCAGTGGCACGCCCGCTGCGCTCAGCGCAGGTGCGTAGGGCAGCAGTGGCGGTGCGATCCAGGCGATCCAGCGCTCGGCACAGGCACGCTGCATCAGCGGCAGCAGCAGGGAAATCTCGCCCACACCGGGATGTTCGGTCAGCAGCTCGATGAGCGCCCCCGCCGGCCAGCCGCCCCCCGGCAGTTCTGCGTCGAGCGTGGCAAAGCCGGTGGGCAGGGTGCTGCCTGGCGTCTGTGCCAGGCGTGAGCCCTGCCACACGAGATCTGCAGGCAGGCGCTCAAGTACTTGGGCCACAATGTGCTCCGCGTAAAAGGCGTTCAGTGATCCTTGCGGATCAGGCCAACCATGATGCCTTCAATGCTCAGTGCGTCGCGTCGCGTGTCGACAACGATGGTCTCGAAGTCGGGGTTCGCGGGCCGCAGCTCGACCAACGGTCCCTTGCGCTGCAAGGTTTTTACGGTGACATCGTCATCCAGGCGGGCGACGACGATCTGGCCATTGCGTGCTTCGGCGCTGCGATGGACGGCGATCAGGTCTCCGTCCAGGATACCGGCGTCGCGCATGCTCATGCCCCGTACGCGCAGCAGGTAGTCGGCGCGGGGTGAAAACAGCGAGGGATCAAGCTGGTAGCGGGCCTCGACGTGTTCGGCGGCAAGAATCGGGCTGCCGGCAGCGACGCGACCGACCAGTGGCAGGCCCAGCGCCTCAGCCAGGCGAATACCCCGCGCACGGCCTTCCTCAAGCATGATGGCGCCCTTGGCGGCGAGCGCCCGCAGATGGGTTTCGGCGGCATTGGGCGAGCGAAAACCAAAGGCGGTGCACACTTCGGCACGGGTGGGGGGGCGACCTTCGCCTTCGACGGTGCTGCGGATGAAATCGAGAATTTCCTGCTGACGGGCAGTGAGGTTTTCGCTCCGGGCGCTCATTACGGCCTCCTGATGTAAGCTGTAATTTTAAACAGTTATTCGCGCTGGGCAAGCCCCGTTTGTGGAGGGAACGTTCCCGGTCGGGCGGCCGTTCTGCTCTGGGCCAGTCCTGTTCGTTGGTTGCAATGATGCAGTGCGTCTTGAGCCCGCAGCACTTCTGGGCTATTGCTTCAGTCAAGCGTCCGCATGAGGCGCTCGTGAACGTGTCCAGTCAGGGAGGAGTGATCATGTTGGTCCAGCCCCAAGTACAGCCAAAACCAGGCTCCGGTAGAGTTCGCCGGGGGTCTCGGCTAGAATCCGCTTCACGTCAGGGAGAGCCCATGCTGCAAAGCGGAGATGTAGCACCCCCGTTCTCGTTGCCGGACGCCGATATGGAAGCATTCGATCTGGCGTCGGTGGCGGGCAAGCATCATGTGGTTCTCTATTTCTACCCTCGCGACAGGACGCCGGGTTGCACGCTGCAGGCGGCCGACTTCAGCGATCACGAGGATGAGTTTGCCCACCAGGGCTGCATCGTGGTTGGCGTGAGTCCCGACGATTGCATGACACACGCCGATTTCCGCGACGAGGAAGGCCTGTCGATCCGACTGCTGTCGGACACCGACAAGGAGGTCTGCCAGTTGTATGGGGTGTGGCAGCAAAGGGAGGTCGACGGCGTGAAGAAAATGGGCGTGCGGCGGTCGACCTTCATCATCGACAAGCAGGGCACGATCCGTCACGCGCTCTACGACGTAGTGCCCCGTGGCCATGCTGCCGCGGTTTTTGAATTGGTCAAGAAACTGGAATCCGATAATGCAGAATCAAATCGCAAAAAATAGCGTCGTGACGCTCAACTACACCGTGCGTGACACGGACGGTGCCGTCATCGATGATGGCCAGCACCCGCTGGTGTATCTGCATGGTGGGTACGATGGCATCTTCCCGGTGCTGGAAGAAACCCTGCACGGCAAGGCCGTTGGCGACACCTTGCAGGTCAAGCTGCAGCCGGAAGACGCCTTCGGCGAATACGATGAAGAGCTGATTCTGGTCGAGGATGCGAAGCTGTTCCCGGAAAGTATCGAAGTCGGCATGAGCTTCGAGCGGGTGTCGGACGACGGTGAAGAAGAACTCGTCTACCGCGTCACCGACATCGCCGACGGCAAGGTCGTGGTTGACGGCAACCATCCGCTGGCAGGCGTTGCGCTGGTGTTTGACGTCACGGTTGCCGAAGTGCGCACCGCGACGGCCGAGGAACTCTCCCATGGCCACGTCCATGGTGCAGGCGGACATCACCACTGATCGCTCGCGGGCCGCGCAAGCGGCTTTTTTTTCGTGGGCTGTTTTTCCCCGGCTTTCCCCTGCGGCTTTTCACTACTGACGCCGTTCAGCGAATCCGCTCAACGCCTTGCATCCATGCACCCAGCTGATCCCGCCGTGAGCGTTTCCGTCGAGCCCTTGCCTTCGTCCATCCCGCTGTTGTCCGTTACGGGTCTCGGGGTCGTCCTTGATCGTGGTGACACTGAGCTGCGTCCGGTCGACGGCGTTGACCTGACCATTGCCGCCGGTGAGACCTTCGCTCTGCTTGGTGAGTCGGGCTGTGGCAAGTCGATGACTGCACTCGCGCTCACACGTCTGCTTCCCGATAGTGGGCGCATCGAACGTGGTGAGGTCAGGCTGGGGGGCGAGGATTTGCTGCGCCTGCCGGAGTCGGCCATGCGCAGCGTGCGCGGCGGGCGCATCGGCATGATCTTCCAGGAGCCGGCAACCAGTCTGAACCCGGTGATGACCGTGGGCGCACAGGTTGCCGAAGCCCTGGCGCGGCAGGGCATCCGTGGCACCCAGGCAGAAGTCGAAGCCTGCCGCCTGCTCGAGGCAGTCGGCATTTCCGACCCGGCGAGGCGGCTGCGAGACTATCCCTTCCAGTTTTCCGGCGGCATGAAGCAGCGTGTGATGATCGCGATGGCGCTCGCTGGCCGGCCGCAATTGCTGATTGCAGATGAGCCGACCACGGCGCTCGACGTGACCATCCAGGCTCAGGTGCTCGACCTGCTGGCGAAGATCCAGTGCGAGCGCGGCATGGGCATGCTGCTGATCACGCATGATCTCGGCGTGGTGGCACGCATGGCGCATCGGGTCGGCGTGATGTATGCGGGCGAGGTCGTGGAGACCGGGCCGCGCGAGGCTTTCTTTCACGCACCCTTGCACCCCTATGCGCGCAAGCTGTTTGCTGCACTACCGGGTGCAGGACGCCGTGGCGCGCCGCTGGATGCGCCTCACGGTGCGGTGCCGGCGCTCGATCACGATTTTCCGGGCTGTCGTTTCGCCGAGCGTTGCGCGCTGGCCTTTGATCGTTGCGATGACGAGGCACCTGCCTGGCACCGCATCGGCGAACAGGCCGTGCGCTGTCACCTGTACGAAGGGGTGAGCACCCTGCATCCGCAGCCTGTGGCTGGGGCGACGTCTGCGGCACTGCATCGCGCTCGCAGTGCCGCGCCGGTGCTGGAGGTGCGCGACCTCAGCGTTCATTTCCCGGTGCGCAAAGGGCTGTTGCGACGGACAGTGGGTCATGTGCGCGCAGTTGATGGCGTCAGCCTGCGCTTGGCGCCGGGGCGCACGCTGGCGCTGGTCGGCGAATCTGGCTGTGGCAAGACGACAGTCGGCAAGGCCGTGCTGAAGCTGATCGAACCGAGCGCAGGCGAGCTCTTTCTGGACGGCGAAAACATCAGTGCATACCGTGGCGAGCAGCTGCATGCGCTGCGCTGTGCGGTGCAGATGGTGTTCCAGGACCCCTTCGCTTCGCTCAATCCGCGCATGCGCGTCGGTGACATCATCGAAGAAGGCATGGTCAGTCTGGACGTCGAGCCCGACCCGCGTGCGCGCCGGGGGCGTATTGACGAACTGCTCGAATGCGTCGGACTGTCTGCCGACATGCGCTGGCGGTATCCGCACGAGTTCTCCGGTGGGCAGCGTCAGCGCATCGCCATGGCGCGTGCGCTGGCCGTGTCGCCGCGGGTGATCGTGTGTGACGAACCGACCAGCGCGCTCGACGTGTCAGTGCAGGCGCAACTGCTGAACCTGATGCGCGAACTGCAGGCCGAACAGGGGCTGGCCTACCTCTTCATCACCCACAACCTGGCGGTGGTCGAATACCTTGCCGACGACGTGGCGGTGATGTACCTGGGACGAATCGTCGAGGAGGGGCCAGTCGACAAGGTGCTGCGCGCACCGGCCCATCCCTACACCCGTGCCTTGCTCGCGGCGGTACCGAGAATCGGGCAGGACGCGTTGCCTGCAAGCCGCGCGGGGGTGCTGCACGAGCCGGTCATTGCCGCCGACCTGCCATCCCCTCTGAACCCTCCGTCAGGCTGCCACTTCCATCCGCGCTGCCCCCATGCGACCGACGTCTGTCGTGTCAGCTATCCGCCGGTGACCGAACTCGGTCAGGGCCATCGTTTCTGCTGCCACTGGCCACGCCTGGAGGCTTGAAGTCTTCAGCGCCGCTTCGATTCGGCGGCTGGGGTCTTTGCTCTGGGCCTGGTCCTGGCGGCTGGCGAGGTTTTTACGGCTGGCTTGGCGCCGGCATCCTTGCGCGTTGGCGGGGGGGGCTTTTTCCTGAGTGCCGGCTTGCCGGGTTTGCTTTTGCTGGCCGGAGCGGACTTGCTGGCCGCGGAGCCTGGAGTGCTGGTCGCGCGCGTGCTGGGCGCCTTGAGTCCAGTGCCATCTCCCGAACCACGCCCCGAGCTGCCTAGCTTCAGGCCTTGCTGGCGCGTTGAGGTGCCGGCGAAGGGCAGCATGGCGCTGACTTCGAGTGCGCCTTCAGGATCGATGCCGGCAGGTACCAGCAGGGTGTGACCTGCGCCAACGCTATTGCTGCCCAGGGCGTTGATCTTGCGTAGCTCCGAGAGTGTCAGCCCGCTCTGAGCGGCAATTTCATCGAGCCGCTCACCCCGTTCGACGGTATGCAGGCGCCAGCCCTTGCCGCTGCGCTCCAGTTCGTCCAGCCCTTCGCGTAGCCGGCGCACACGGTCGGTCGGCACGATGAATGTCTGGCCCGGCATCGTCGTCGCAGGCCGATTGAAGCCGGGGTTCAACGCGAGAAACTCGTCCAGCGGCATGTCCGAAAGTTCGGCCGCGGTGGCGAGATCGACACCGACCGGGGCATCGACCGCGACGAAGTGCATTTCGTTGGCGACGTAAGGCAGTTCGAAATGGAACAGCTCCGGTTCGGAGACGATGTTCTTGATTGCCTGCAGCTTGGGCACGTAGTTGCGTGTTTCCTCGGGCATGCGCAGGTGGCTGTATTCGAGCGGCAGGCCTTCTTCGGCATTGCGCTTCAAGGCGCGCTGTACCGCGCCTTCGCCCCAGTTGTAGGAGGCCAGCGCCAGATGCCAGTCGCCATGCATCTCGTAGATCTTCTGCAGGTAGTCGAGGGCGGCGTTGGTCGAGGCGATGACGTCGCGGCGCTCGTCCACCCAGGAGTCCTGCGTCAGATTGAAGTACTTGCCGGTCGAAGGGATGAACTGCCATAGCCCGGAAGCGTGCGAACGCGAATAGGCCAGCGGGTTGTAGCTGCTTTCCACCATCGGCAGCAGCGCTAGCTCGGTGGGCATGCCGCGGCGTTCGAGCTCGTCGACGATGTAGTACAGATATCGCCCGCCACGGGCAAAGACCTGTTTCAGGAAGGCCGGACGGTTGATGTAGAAGGCCTGCTGGTCGCCGACACGTTCGCTGTCGAGGTCGGGCATGCCGAAGCCGCGCCGGATCCGGTCCCAGATGTCGTTGGCGTCGCGTGTCAGGTCCAGGGTCAGGACGCGCTCGGGAGCAGCCAGCTCATCCACTTCGAGCGGGGCGGCAGGGGGCGGGGCCAGGCCATCAGCCGGCTCGCGGGTCGATTCCTGGGTCGATTCCTGGGCAAATGCCGGCGTCACCGCTGTCAGTATCCAGAGGCAAGACAAAGCGGAAAGAAAAAGCGCGAGGCGTTTGCACATGCTCGTAGGGCCGCCTTCTGCCCTGGGCGATAAAGCGCGCAAGTCTATCGATCGACGGGACGTCGAGTCAATTTGCGCCAGCTTCAGCAAGCCAGCTGGAGTGTGTCGGCCGGTTTCCGAAGAGCGGGGCCTGGGATCGTCAAAAATTGTCTTTCCAGGCTCTCAATGCAGCAAGGCACGCCAGCGCATCGGCAGGTCGGACGCCGGTATGGGCTGCGATGGCGTCATGGAGTTTCGTCTGTTCGCTGCGCAGGAAGGGGTTGATCGCTTTTTCGAGGCCGATGGTGCTTGGCAGGGTCGGCTGGTCTGCCGCCCGCAGCCTTGTGCAGCGCTCGGCGTAGGCGTCGCGTTCGGGGTTGTCGGGTTCCACCGTGCGCGCGAAAGCAAGATTCGACAGCGTGTATTCGTGCGTGCAGTACACCCGGGTATCGTCGGGCAGCGCCGCGAGCTTGGCCAGCGAAGCTGCCAGCTCGGCGGCGCTGCCTTCGAACAGTCGGCCACAGCCGGCCGAAAACAGCGTGTCGCCGCAAAACAGCAGCCGTGGCGAGGTGCCCGTGCTGACGAAGGCGATGTGGCCGGCGGTGTGGGCCGGAATGTCGAGCACGTCGAAGCTGATGTCGAGCGCGTCGACGCGTACCGTGTCGCCTTCGACCAGCGGCTGATTGACGCCGTCGATGTGTTCCTTGAAGGGCCCGAATACCGGTACCGAGTGCCGTGCCAGCAAGGCATCGAGGCCGCCGACATGATCGGGATGGTGGTGCGTGACAAGAATGGCGGCAAGCTGCAGCGCCTTGCGATCGAGGTAGTCCAGCACGGGCCGGGCGTCGCCCGGATCCACCACGATTGCGTGACGGCCATCGTGCATCAGCCAGATGTAGTTATCGCGGAAGGCGGGAAGAGGGATAATGTTCATCCCCGAATTGTGAGAGCCTGACCGCCGATGTCAATGCCGGACCTCCACGCATGGCTGGAAACACCGCTTGGGCGCTACCTGCTCGACTGGGAACGCGCGGGAGTGGAGCGCATGGTGGCGGACATCTTCGGCTACCGGGCGGTGCAGATCGGCATGCCTGGCGTGGATCTGCTGGCAGCCAACCGCATGCCTTTTCGCTTTGCCTGTGCACGCGTCGGGCCGGCGGCGGTGCTGGCACACGAGTTCGAGCTGCCTTTTACAACGGCAAGCCTCGACCTGGTGCTGATGCCGCATGTGCTGGAGTTTTCGGCTGATCCACACAGCGTGCTGCGCGAGGTGGACCGCGTGCTGGTGGCCGAGGGCAGCGTGGTACTGAGCGGGCTGAATCCGCTCAGCCTGTGGGGTTTGCGCCGAATGCTGGCGCGTAGCGAGGGCGTGCTTCCATGGTGCGGCCAGTATCGTTCGGCGATGCGTATCAAGGACTGGTTGACGCTGCTCGGCTTCGAGGTGGTCGGAAGCGAGGCGGGCTGCTATGTTCCCGTCGCTTCCAGTGCAACCTGGCTCGAGCGCTGGCGGTTCATGGACCGCATGGGGACGCGCTGGTGGCCCCTGCTGGGTGGCGCCTACCTGCTGCATGGGGTGAAGCGCGTACAGGGCATGCGGCTGATCACGCCGCAATGGCGCGGCGGCAAGGCGCGCGCAAAACGACTTTCCACCGTTGCCCAGCGCAACGGTGACACACGGAAAACGCAATAGATGGAAGAAGTGGACATTTTCACCGACGGCGCCTGCAGCGGTAACCCCGGGCCTGGTGGCTGGGGGGCGATCCTGCGCGCGGGTGGGCACGAAAAGGAAATCTGGGGCGGCGAGCCGGCGACCACCAACAATCGCATGGAACTGCTCGCCGTCATTCGTGCGCTCAATACATTGAAGCGTCCGGTGGCCGCGCGGGTGCATACCGACAGTCAGTATGTGCAGAAAGGCATTTCGGAGTGGATCCACGGCTGGAAGGCGCGTGGCTGGAAGACGGCCTCGAAGGAGCCGGTCAAGAACGCCGACTTGTGGCGGGCGCTGGACGAAGCCCAGGCCCGCCATCAGGTGAAATGGCTGTGGGTGCGCGGCCACGCCGGCCACGTCGAAAACGAGCGAGCGGACGAACTCGCACGCCGCGGCGTGGATGCGGTGCGCAAGACCGGAGCCGTGGTCCAGCCCTGAGTGGGCGCAGGCGGCACAGCGACGACCTCAAAGAAAACCTTCAGGAAAAACCATGCGACAGATTGTGCTCGATACCGAAACCACCGGCCTGGACTGGCGTAACGGCGATCGCGTGATCGAAATCGGCTGTGTGGAGCTGCTCAACCGCAGCCTCACCGGGCGTCACTTCCACGTCTATCTGAACCCTGGGCGCGGCATCGCTGCCGAGGCAGTGGCAGTGCACGGCATCACCGAAGAGTTCCTCGCCGACAAGCCGAAGTTTGTCGATGTGGCTGCCGACTTCGAGGCCTTCATTCGTGATGCCGAACTGGTGATCCACAACGCCAGCTTCGACGTCGGTTTTCTCGACAATGAACTCGATCTGCTCGGTCGCGAGCGGCTCAGTCGGCTGTGTGACAATGTCATCGACACGCTGAAGCTGGCCAAGGAACAGAATCCGGGCAAGAAGGCTTCGCTCGACGCCCTGTGCGATCGCTATGAGATCGACAACGGTCACCGTGAACTGCACGGCGCACTGCTCGATGCGGAACTGCTGGCCGAGGTCTACCTGGCGATGACCCGCGGCCAGGAAAGCCTGATCATGTCGATCGAAGAAGAGCCGGCCAGCCCCGAACATGATGCCGATGGCGTGCTGCGGCTACGTGCTCCGCTGAAGGTGCTGAGAATCAGCGATGCCGAACGCCATGCACACGACAAGGTACTGGCCGACATCGCCAAGGCGAACAAGGGAGCGTGCCTGTGGCTGGCGCCTGAGCAGGCGGGGTCAGTCTGAAAGCAGGCGTTCAGCGCAGCTTCTCAAGGCCCTGCAGGATGTCGCGCCGTGAAATCTGGCCGACGAGGCGCGAGCCTTCCACCACCGGCAGGCAGCGGAAGCTGGTGCTGACGAAGAGCTGGATGGCATCGATCAGGCTGGCCTCGGTCGAGATGGAGACAATGTCCCTGCTCATGAAATCCTGCACCGAGCCTTCCTCGCAGCGAAAGTAGGAGGCGTCGAGCGCCGCCTTCAGGCAGTCCTTTTCGGAGATATATCCGACCAGGCGGTCGTTCTCGTCAACCACTGGCGCGCCGCTGAGGCGATGCTGCAGCAGTTTGTGAACGGCTTTCAACAGATTGGTCGACGGGGCGAAGGCGAGATGGTCGCCCACCATGTAGTCCTTGACGAGCAGCGATTGCAGCATGATGGCTCCGAAAGGTGGACCGGATTATTTTTTGCTTTCTGCCGTGGTGGTGGTTGCGGCCTTGAGCCGCGCTTCGCGCTTGGCGCAGGGCTTCTTGCAGCCAAACTCACAATCGCCGCCAACGGCGGCAAGACCGCCACAGCTGCCGGCAATCGGTTTGCGCCCGAAGAGCACGCCAATGGCCATTGCGCCAATCACCAATCCGATGACGCCAAGGGTAATCAGGAATGTGTTCATGATGTTCCTACCTTTGTCGGTCCATGGGAAACGGCGGGTACGCCTGCCATTTTGCACGGAGGGTGGACAATATCGCGCATACCCTCGTTCTGACCATAGCCGACCGGACTCGTTGCTCGCATCACAGATGCAGCACTCCGCCGGGGACGCTGCCGGATTGTTCCAGTCGGGTGATGGTCGGGCTCAGGTCCAGGCCTGTTGCAGCCTTGAGCAAGCGGGCGCGTTCGCGCAGTTCGCGCAACGGGCGCGCTAACGCCTCCCCGGCCGCGCCAAAGGCGACGACGTTGCCGCTGTCACAGGACGGAAAGGCGAGTGCGCGATCATCAAAGGTCTTCTGGATGCGTTCGACGCTGGCCTTGTAACCTCGCGAACGGCCGAACAGATTGACGGCCATCAAACCGCGCGACGACAGCCGCGAGTGCAGGGCCTGGTAGAAGGGCAGGGTGTCGAGCACGCCCGCACGGGCATTCTGGTCATAGCCGTCGACCAGGATGTAGTCGTAGCGCTGATCCTTGTCCATCACGTACTGCGCGCCACAGCCGATATGGATCGAGAAGCGCATGTCCTCCTCGGGCAGCCTGAAAAACTGCCGCGCGGCGGCAATGACCGAGGGCGCGATCTCGACCACCTTGATGCGCGCCTGCGGACAGTGGTGATAGACGAACTTGGCCAGCGAGGCCGCACCCAGGCCGATGATCAGCACCTTCTTCGGCCACTGCCCGGCATCGTCGGCGAGGCCGTCACGCAGCAGCAGGCCGGCCATCATTTCGCGGGTATAGGCGAGCTCAAGTGCATTGGGTTTGCGGATGCGCATCGCACCCTGGATCCAGTCCGAACCGAAGTGCAGATAGCGAACGCCGGCCGCTTCGGAAATGTCGATTGGCGTATTCATGTCCGGCGCCTCAGGAAGCCAGGCGCTTGAGCGCATACAGGCGTTCGAGTGCCTCGCGCGGACTCAGTGAGTCGGGATCGAGAGCGGCGAGTTCGGTCAACACCGGGTGCGACAGCGGCTCGGTCTCCGGTTCGGGCAAGGTGGCGAACAGGTCGGCCTGGGGGCCGGCATGGATTTCGCGGTTCTCCAGTGCGCGCAGACGGCGCCGTGCGTCGCGGATCACCGGTGCGGGGATGCCTGCCAGCGCCGCGACCTCGATCCCGTAGCTCTGGCTTGCCGGGCCTTCTTCAAGGGTGTGCAGAAAGACGATCTTGTGGCCGTGTTCAACGGCATCGAGGTGCACGTTGGCACACTCCGGGTAGTCGGCGTTGAGCCGGGTCAGCTCGAAGTAATGCGTGGCGAACAGGGTCAGGCTGCGGTTTCGTTCCAGCAACTGGCGTGCGATCGCCGCCGCCAGCGCCAGGCCGTCGAAGGTCGAGGTGCCGCGGCCGATCTCGTCCATCAGCACCAGGCTGTGTTCGGTCGCGCCGTGCAGGATTGCAGCGGCTTCGGTCATCTCCACCATGAAGGTGGAGCGCCCGGAGGCGAGGTCGTCCGAGGCGCCGATGCGGGTGAAGATCGCGTCCAGTGGGCCGAGCTCAGCCGCATCCGCAGGCACGAAGCTGCCCACATGGGCAAGCAGGCAGATCAGTGCCACCTGACGCATGAAGGTCGATTTGCCGCCCATGTTCGGCCCGGTGATCATCAGCATGCGACGGTGAGGGGCCAGGCGTGCGTCGTTGCGGATGAAGTTTTCGACCTGGCGCTCGACCACAGGGTGTCGGCCGCCGGCGATGTCCACGCCCGCGGTGTCGCGAAAACGTGGGCGAACGTAGCTGTAGCGCAGCGCAGCTTCGGCGAAGGCTGCCAGACCGTCGAGCAGTGCCAGGGCCCGCGCGATGCGCTGCAGGGCGGAAATGTGCGCGGACAGGGTGTCGAGGAGGGTCTCGTAGAGCAGCTTCTCGCGCGCCAGCGCGCGTTCCTGTGCCGACAAGGCCTTGTCCTCGAAGGCCTTCAGTTCGGGGGTGATGTAGCGCTCGGCGTTCTTCAGTGTCTGACGGCGGCGGTAGTCGTCGGGCACCTTGTCGGCGTTGGCGCGGCTGACTTCGATGTAGAAGCCGTGCACGCGGTTGAATTCGACCTTCAGGCCCGCAATGCCGCTGCGTTCGCGCTCGCGCGCTTCGAGCGCCAGCAGGAATTCGCCGCAGTTGGTCTGAATGTTGCGCAGTTCATCGAGTTCGCTGTCGTAGCCCGGCGCGATCACGCCGCCGTCGCGCACCATGGCTGCGGGCTCTGGTGCGATGGCGGCTTGCAGCAGTTCAAGTGCGTTGGGGGCAATTTCGAGTGCCGCGCAGATATCGCCCAGCAGCGCCGTGTGGCAATTGGCCAGCGCCGTGCCCAGTTGCGGCAGGCGGGCAAGGCTGTCGCGCAGGGCTGACAGGTCGCGCGGGCGCGCACTGCGCAAGGCGATGCGCGCCGTGATGCGGTCGATATCGGCGACGCCGCGCAGTGCCGTACGGACCGCCGCCGTACTGCGGCCGTTGCGGGCGTCGATCGTGCCGTAGTCAGTCTCTTGGTCCATCTGCTCGCCGGTCAGTTCGGCCACTGCCGCGTGGCGTGCGGCAGGCAGCGCACGGTCCCGCAGCGGGTGGTGCAGGGCGTGGCGTAGCCAGCGCGAGCCCATGCTGGTGACGCAGGTGTCGAGCAGCGACAGCAGCGTGGGCGCAGCTTCGCCGCGCAGGGTTTCGGTCAGTTCGAGGTTGCGCCGGGTGGCGGCGTCCAGACGCAGGTATTCGGATTCGCGCTCGACAGTGAGGCCGGTGACGTGGGCGAGCGTCTGCCGTTGCGTGGCCTGGGCGTAGTCGTAGAGTGCAGCTGCGGCGCCAAGCGCCACCGGCAGGTCTTCGACGCCGAAACCGACCAGGTCACGAGTGCCGAAATGCGTGGTCAGCAGCCGGGTGCCGGTCTCCGTGTCGAACTGCCAGTCGGCCAGGCGGCGCAGCGCGGGTGCCAGGGTGTCGAGCAGCGGCAGCGCGAGGCCATCGGGAATCAGGACTTCAGCCGGGCGCAGGCGTTCGAACTGCGCCTGCAGAGTCTCGGCCGGGCACTGCATCAGGCGCAGATCGCCGTTGGCCAGGTTCAGCCAGGCCAGGCCGAGTACGCCGCGGTGCAGATTGGCCGCGAGCAACAGCGCATCTCGCCGATCATCGAGCAGTGCTGCATCGGTCAGCGTGCCCGGGGTGACGATGCGGCTCACGGCGCGCTCCATCGGACCCTTGGTGGCACCGGGTTCGCCGATCTGTTCGGCGATGACCACGGCCTCGCCCAGCTTCACCAGGCGCGCCAGATATTGCTCGACAGCATGAAAGGGGACGCCTGCCATCTTGATCGGCTGACCACCCGACTGGCCGCGCGTGGTCAGGGTGATGTCGAGCAGACGGGCAGCCTTCTCCGCATCATCGAAGAAGAGTTCGTAGAAGTCGCCCATGCGGTAGAACAGCAGCGTGCCCGGGTGCTGCAGCTTGATCCGAAGATACTGCTGCATCATTGGGGTGTGGGTGCTGATCTCGGCTTCTGTAAGCTGTTGTATCGTCAGCATTTATCTATTGAGCCCAAGCGTTTTTCGGCAACCGGGGCGAGGCCGGAGGACCTTGCTGGCCGACGAGCGTTCGCAAGCGCCTCCGCGCACGAAAGACCAGGTACGCAGAGGCTCAGGACTCCGGGGTTCAGAGCCCCGGATTCAGTACGTCGAATCAAGCCTGCATGCTGGCAGGACGGTAGGACTGGATGATTGGCAGCAACTGGCCGAATATCTTCGGGGTGCCGGCAACCACGTTGCCGGTCGCCATGAAGTCGGACTCACCCGCCAGGTCCGACACCAGTCCGCCCGCCTCCTGGATCAGCAGAACGCCGGCGGCCATGTCCCATGGCGACAGGCCCATTTCCCAGAAGCCATCGAGACGACCGCAAGCCACGTAGGCCAGATCGAGCGACGCGGCGCCCGGGCGGCGGATGCCGGCGGTCTTTTGCGTCAGTTCCTTGAACATCGCCAGATAGGCATCGACCTGATCGAACTGGCGGAAGGGAAAGCCGGTGCCGATCAGGGCGTCGTTGAGGCGGGTGCGGCGCGTAACGCGAATGCGACGGTCGTTGAGGAAGGCACCGCTACCGCGCGAGGCGGTGAACAGTTCGTTGGTGTTGGGGTCGTACACCACGGCGTGCTCGAGCACACCATTTTTTGTCTGTGCGATCGAAACCGCATACTGCGGGAAGCCATGGATGAAATTGGTGGTGCCGTCGAGCGGATCGATGATCCACGTGTACTCGCTGTCCTTGCCATCAAGCGGCGCCGACTCGCCGGACTCCTCTGCTAGAATCCTGTGTCCTGGAAAGGACTCCCGCAAGACATCGATGATCGCTTGCTCTGCGAGGCGATCCACCTCGGTGACGAAATCGTTGGGCGACTTGCTTTGCACCGTGATCAGGTCGAGCTGCATGGAGGCGCGGTTGATGACGGTCGCGGCGCGACGAGCGGCCTTGACAGCAATGTTCAGGGTGGGGTGCATGCGGAGCGGTCTCGGTTAAAGAAGCGGGGCAGCGCCACAGTCGATCGTGCAGCCAGCCCGGCAATATTCGGAAAACGCGGAATTTTAATATGAATCGCCCCCTTGCGCTTGACCGTATCCGGGTCGTGCTGTCGCGTACCAGCCATCCCGGCAATATCGGCGCCGCGGCGCGTGCAATGAAAACGATGGGATTGCGCCAGTTGTGGCTGGTGGCGCCAGCGTCGTTTCCCGACGAGGTCGCGACCGCGCGGGCATCGGGCGCCGCTGACGTGCTTGAAGCGGCGCGCGTGGTCGACACCCTGGAAGAAGCCCTGGCCGATACGGTGTTTGCGGCGGCGCTGACTGCTCGGCGGCGCGAACTTTCGCTGCCGCGCATGCATGCGCGAGAGGGGGCGAAGGAGATCGTCGCCCGGGCAATCGATGGTGACGTGGCCGTGGTGTTCGGCAATGAAACCAGTGGCATGAGCAATGATGAGGTCGGTTTGTGCAGCATGCCGGTAACGATCCCGACCGATGCCGGGTTCTCGTCGCTCAACCTGGGTGCTGCGGTGCAGTTGCTGGCCTACGAACTGCGCATGGCGGCTCAGGATCCGCTGCCCTTGCAGGATGCGCAGGCCGAGCCGGCAACGCATGCCGCCTTCGAGGGCTTCATGGCACATCTCGAACATGCGGTCACGCTGAGTGGTTTTCACGATCCGGCAAACCCGAAGCGTTTGCTGCCGCGCATGCGGCGGATGTTCAATCGCATTCGCCTGGAAAAGGAGGAGGTCGCAATCCTGCGGGGAATGCTGACGACCTTCGAGCTGCCGAAGCGGCGCTGAGCCACGACCAGGCTGTGCGCAGCGCGAGGAGGTGAGCTGGGGCCTGTCGTGGCGCATCGGTCAGCAGCCCTGTTCAAGAATTGCCCTAAGTCGATTAAAATAGTCGGACATTGAGCTTGCGGTGTGTGAGTGCGGTGGCCCTGCGCTTCAGTTGCGTTATATGAGCTCATGGCTTGACTGCCTGACGTTCGGCTGCGTTGATCAATCCCCTTTTTTTGCTTATTCGGAGTCTGCCCCAACATGTTCAGTCGCCTGCGTGAAGATCTGGCCAGCGTTCGCGAACGCGATCCCGCCGCACGCTCTACGCTTGAGGTGCTGACCTGTTATCCCGGCGTGCATGCGCTGATATTCCATCGCATCGCACATGCAGCATGGCGCCGGCAGTGGTTCTGGCTGGGGCGTTTCCTGAGTCATATCAGTCGCTTTCTTACCGGCATCGAGATTCATCCCGGAGCAATCATCGGCCGACGCGTGTTCATCGATCATGGCATGGGGGTGGTCATCGGTGAAACGGCCGAGATCGGTGACGACTGCACGATCTATCAGGCGGTGACCCTGGGGGGGACGTCGCTCTATCGCGGCGCCAAGCGCCATCCGACGCTGGGCAAAGGCGTCGTGATCGGTGCCGGCGCCAAGGTGCTGGGCGGTTTCACCGTCGGCGATGGGGCCAAGGTCGGATCCCTGGCGGTGGTCGTGAAGCCGGTGCCGGCTGGTGCGACGGCCGTCGGCAACCCGGCGCGAATCATCGATGGCGAACGGGATGCCGAACGCGCACAGAAAGCCGAACAGATGGGCTTCAGCGCCTACGGGGTGACACGGGACATGGATGATCCGGTGGCCAAGGCCCTGCATGGTTTGCTCGACCACGCGGTCGAAACCGACCGCCGTCTGCAAGCGATTGCCGCCCGGCTCGAGGCTGCGGGGATGCAGCTCGATCCATCCACCGAGGCGGCCGACCATTTCGATGCATCCCGGCTTTCACGCATGGTGGACTGAGGGGGGTAGAGCTCAGGATTCCGGCTTCGCGCAAGCCTGCTGAGTAGTTGACCGTTTTTGTCGGGATAAGTATAGTTGACTGAAATGTTCGGGTATTACTGTGCGTATCGCGCAGTCAGTGCCCGCCAGCTTACGGTTCCTGCGAGGTGACACGATGAGACTGACGACCAAAGGGCGTTTCGCGGTTACGGCGATGATCGATCTGGCTGCGCGTCAGACCGATGGGCCCGTGACCCTGGCGGGTATTGCCGAGCGTCAGAAAATCTCGCTGTCCTATCTCGAGCAGTTGTTTGGCAAGCTGCGTCGTCACAGCCTGGTCACCAGCGTGCGTGGCCCCGGAGGGGGCTATCGCCTGGCGCGCACCGCTGATTCGGTGACGGTGGCGGACATCATCATTGCGGTGGATGAGCCACTTGATGCCACGCAATGCGGCGGCAAGCAGAACTGTCATGACGAGCAGCGCTGCATGACACACGATCTTTGGGCCAATCTCAACAAGCGCATGTACGCCTATCTGGATTCAGTGAATCTGCAGGCCCTCGTCGATCGCCAGGTGAAGCCCGATGCGGATATGGCAGTGTTGAGAAACATCCGTCGTCGCGCCACGCTTCAGGTGCGCGAGATCGCCGCCGTCTGAGGGCTGGAATGAGTTTTATCCCGGTCTATCTCGACTGGAATGCGACGACACCGCTTGACCCGTTGGTACGCGAGGCGATGTTGCCCTGGTTGGGTGGGGCAGAGGCGGCGCGCGAGTCCATGGGGGGGTCGGTGCGTTTCGGTAATGCATCCAGCCGCCACGAATATGGACGCCAGGCACGTGCAGCCATAGATGCAGCTCGTGCTCGCGTCGCTGAGGCGGTCGGCGCGCATTCCACCGAGGTCATCTTCACCAGCGGTGGCTCGGAAGCAAACAATCTGTTCCTCAAGGGCACGGCAGGCTGTCTGAAGCCGGGAATGGTGGCCGTCAGTGCGATCGAGCATCCCTGTGTGCGCGAGCCGGCCAGGCAGTTGCGGCGGACGGGCTGGGACTTGAAGGAAATCGCGGTCGATCGCGATGGCGTGATCGATGCACAAGACTGGCAGCAAGCGCTGCGTGCGAGACCGACCTTGGTGTCGGTGATGCTCGCCAACAACGAAACCGGCGTCGTGCAGGATGTCGTCCGCCTGGCAGGTGAAGCGCGTGCGGCCGGGGCCTGGTTTCACACCGATGCGGTGCAGGCCCTGGGCAAGATCGAACTGGATTTTAGGGCGCTGGGCGTCAATGCGATGACGCTTTCGGCACACAAGATTGGCGGTCCGCTGGGCGCCGGTGCTCTGGTGGTCGACAAGCGCGTCGAACTCGCACCATTGATTGCCGGCGGTGGTCAGGAGCGCGGGCTGCGTTCCGGCACCGAGAACGTGTCAGCGATCGTGGGTTTCGGTGTGGCCTGCGAGCAGGCTGTCGCGCGGCGAGCGACGGAGTCGCAACGCCTGACGATGCTGCGCGAACAGATCGAGGCCGGGCTGGTGGCGCTGGGTGCGGTCGTGTTTTCGCGTGCAGCGCAGCGTTTGCCGAACACGGTTTTTTTCGCCTTCGACCATATCGACGGCGAGACCCTGGTCGGCAAACTCGATCGTGCAGGTTTTGCCTGCGCCAGCGGCTCGGCATGTTCCAGCGCCCAGCCTGAACCGTCGCACACCCTGCTGGCGATGGGCGTCGATGCCGTCGTGGCGCGCGGCGCGGTGCGCGTCAGCCTGGGACGTACGACCACCGCGGAAGAGGTCGAGCGCTTCGCGGACGGTCTGGCGCGCGTGCTCGAAGAGTTGAGAAAGCTGGCGTCGATCGGGGCCTGAACAGCGACGGCGCATGACAAACGAATACGAAACAACCCCGCTGCGGAGAGATGCAATGCTGAAGTTCCCGATCTACCTCGACTATTCGGCAACGACGCCGGTGGACCCGCGCGTGGCGGCAAAGATGATTCCGTGGTTGACCGAGCATTTCGGCAACCCGGCCAGCCGCTCGCACGCCTATGGCTGGGAGGCCGAAGAGGCGGTCGAGGACGCGCGTGCGCAGGTCGCCGCGCTGGTCAATGCCGATGCCAAGGAAATCATCTGGACCTCGGGTGCAACCGAGTCGAACAACCTTGCGATCAAGGGTGCAGCGCACTTCTACCAGGGCAAGGGCAAGCACGTCATCACGCTGAAGACCGAGCACAAGGCGGTGCTCGATACGGTGCGCGAACTCGAGCGCGAAGGGTTCGAAGCGAGCTATCTCGATGTGAAGGAAGACGGGCTGGTCGATCTCGAGGTGCTGAAGGCGGCGATCCGCCCCGACACCATTCTGGTGTCGATCATGTTCGTCAATAACGAAGTCGGCGTCGTTCAGCCGATCGCCGAGATTGGCGCCCTGTGTCGCGAGAAGGGCGTCATCTTCCACGTCGATGCGGCGCAGGCCACCGGCAAGGTCGACATCGACCTCGATACGCTCAAGGTCGATCTGATGAGCTTCTCCGCGCACAAGACCTACGGCCCCAAGGGCATCGGTGCGCTTTACGTGCGGCGCAAGCCGCGCGTGCGGCTCGAGGCGCAGATGCACGGCGGCGGCCACGAGCGCGGCATGCGGTCGGGCACCCTGGCCACGCACCAGATCGTTGGCATGGGTGAGGCTTTCCGGCTGGCGCGCGAAGAGATGGCGAGCGAGAATGCGCGCGTTCGCAGCTTGCGCGACAAACTGTTGAACGGGCTCACCGACATCGAGGCGACCTTCGTCAATGGTGACCTCGAACAGCGCGTGCCGCACAATCTGAACATCTCCTTTGCCTACGTCGAAGGCGAATCGCTGATCATGGCGATCAAGGACATTGCCGTGTCGTCGGGTTCAGCCTGCACGTCGGCCAGCCTGGAGCCTTCTTATGTGTTGCGCGCGCTGGGTCGCAATGACGAACTGGCGCACAGCTCGATTCGCTTCAGCATCGGCCGTTTCACCACCGAAGAAGAAATCGACTTCACCATCGACCTGCTGCACAAGAAGATCGGCAAGCTGCGCGAGCTGTCCCCGCTGTGGGAAATGTACAAGGACGGCATCGACCTCGATACCGTGCAGTGGGCGGCACACTGAAGACAACGACACGCAACATACGATAACGACGCTTCAACCCAAATCCCCTGGAGAACTGACATGGCATACAGCGACAAGGTCCTGGACCATTACGAAAACCCTCGCAACGTCGGCTCGTTCGACAAGAATGACGAGAGCGTAGCGACCGGCATGGTGGGGGCACCCGCCTGTGGCGACGTCATGAAACTGCAGATCAAGGTCGGCAAGGATGGCGTGATCGAGGACGCGAAGTTCAAGACCTATGGCTGTGGCTCCGCCATTGCATCGAGCTCGCTGGTGACCGAATGGGTCAAAGGCAAGACCGTCGATCAGGCGCTGGACATCAAGAACACCCAGATCGCCGAAGAATTGGCGCTGCCGCCAGTGAAGATCCACTGCTCGATCCTGGCCGAGGACGCAATCAAGGCAGCCGTCGCAGATTACCGCAAGAAGCACCAGGCCTGACCGGGCCACAAGCAGGAGGGATAGAACATGGGCGTGACCCTGTCCGAAAGCGCTGCCCGTCACGTGTCGGGTTTCATTGCCAAGCGTGGCAAGGGCTTTGGCATTCGTCTCGGAGTGAAGACTTCGGGCTGTTCGGGGATGGCGTACAAGCTGGAGTTCGTCGATAGTACGCAAGACGAAGACCTCGTTTTCGAGAGCCATGGGGTGAAGGTCGTCGTCGACCCGAAAAGCCTGGCTTATCTCGAGGGCACCGAACTCGACTTCGTCAAGGAAGGCCTGAACGAGGGCTTCAGGTTCATCAATCCAAACGTTAAAGACCAGTGCGGCTGCGGCGAAAGCTTCAACGTCTGAGCGCTTGAACGTCTGACTACATCCGCACCGGAATGAGCATCGATCTTACTCAGGACTACTTCAGCCTGTTCGAGGTGCCGCGTGCCTACGGGCTTGACGAGGGCGCGCTGGAGGCGGCCTGGCATCGTCTCCAGTCGCAGGTGCATCCGGACCGCTATGCGCATCTGTCCGACGCAGACAAGCGTCGGGCGATGCAATGGGCGACGCGGGTCAATGAGGGCTACCGGACCTTGAAGAAGCCGCTCGCTCGTGCGCAGTATCTGTTGGTGCTGGCTGGCGTCGATGCGGGTGTCGAAACCAACACAGCGATGTCACCTGAGTTCCTGATGGAGCAGATGGAGTGGCGCGAGGGGGTTGAAGAGGCCAGGACTGCGGGCGAGATTGACGAGCTCGAGCAATTACACAGGCGGCTGTTGCATCATTCGCGCGACGTGCGAGCCGAGCTCGCACGTCAACTCGATGTCGACCACGACTACACTGAGGCAGCCGACACCGTGCGTCGGCTGATGTTCATCGAAAAACTCCAGCACGAGATCGACGACGCCCTGCTCGCGCTCGAAGGCTGAAAACAAGAGACACGGACCCCCTGATGGCCCTGTTGCAGATTGCCGAACCCGGCATGTCCACCGAGCCGCACCAGCATCGGCTCGCGGTGGGCATCGACCTGGGGACCACCAACTCCCTGCTTGCCACGGTACGCAATGGTATCGCCGTGTGCCTGCCGGACGAGTCCGGCCGCACGATGTTGCCGTCGGTGGTGCGCTATTGCGCCGATGGCAGGATCGAAGTCGGGCAGCTCGCGGTCAAGTCGCAGGCCACGGATGCGCGCAACACCATTCTTTCGGTCAAGCGTTTCATGGGTCGCGGCCTCAAGGATGTCGCTCACGTCGAGACCATGCCCTACGACTTCGAGGATGGTCCGGGCATGGTGCGGCTGCGCACGGTGCAGGGGGTGAAAAGCCCGGTCGAGGTGTCGGCAGAGGTTCTGCGTGTGTTGCGTGCGCGCGCTGAAGCCAGTCTGGACGGCGATCTCGTCGGTGCGGTCATCACCGTCCCGGCTTACTTTGACGATGCCCAGCGTCAGGCCACCAAGGATGCTGCGCGTCTTGCTGGCCTAGACGTGTTGCGCCTGCTTAACGAACCGACTGCCGCGGCCGTGGCCTATGGTCTCGACAACGCCGCCGAAGGGGTGTATGCGGTCTACGATCTGGGCGGCGGCACGTTCGATCTGTCCATCCTGAAACTGTCGCGTGGCGTGTTCGAGGTGTTGTCTACCAACGGTGACGCAGCGCTGGGTGGGGATGATTTCGACCATCGCCTGTTCTGCTCGATCCTGGAGCGTGCAGCCATTGCGCCACCTTCGCTCGAAGATTCACGCCGGCTGCAGATGAAAGCGCGCGAGGCGAAGGAGTTGCTCACCTCCTGCGACGAGGCGCCCATTCATCTGCGACTGGGTTCGGGTGAGGAGGTGGATCTTGTCATCACGCGCGACGAGTTCGCCGAGATGACCAGGCCCCTGGTGCAGAAGACCCTGACCCCGGTGCGCAAGGCGCTGCGTGATGCAGGCCTGAGCGCCGACGAAATCAAGGGTGTGGTGATGGTCGGCGGTGCCACGCGCATGCCCCACATCCAGCGCGCGGTCGCCAACTTCTTTGGTCATGAACCGCTTACCAACCTCGATCCGGACAAGGTCGTTGCGCTGGGCGCGGCGATGCAGGCCAACGTGCTGGCCGGAAATCGAACCCAGCAGGACGACTGGCTGCTGCTCGACGTCATTCCGCTGTCGCTCGGCCTGGAAACCATGGGCGGCCTGGTGGAGAAAGTAGTGCCGCGCAATTCGACGCTGCCGATTGCGCGCGCCCAGGAGTTCACTACCTTCAAGGACGGCCAGACCGCGATGGCCTTCCACGTTGTGCAGGGCGAGCGCGAACTCGTTGCCGACTGCCGTTCGCTCGCCCGCTTCGAACTGCGCGGCATTCCGCCCATGGTAGCCGGGGCGGCCCGGATCCGGGTGAGCTTCCAGGTCGACGCCGATGGACTGTTGTCGGTTTCGGCACGTGAAATGTCCTCGGGTGTCGAGGCCAGCGTGCTGGTGAAGCCGTCCTATGGCCTGTCCGATGTCGAGATCGCCGAGATGCTTAAATCCGGCGTTGAACATGCCGGCGACGACATGAGGCTGCGTGCGCTGCGCGAACACCAGGTCGAGGCCGAACGCGTGATCGAGGCGACCGAGCAGGCGCTGGGCAAGGATGGCCGCCTGCTGACCCCGGCCGAACGTGCACAGATCGACGCTGCGATTGCGCATCTGCGCGTCTTGCGCGAAGGCGATGACGACCGTGCGATCAAGGCCGGTATCGACGCGTTTGCGCGCACCACCGATGAATTCGCCGCCCGCCGCATGGATGACAGCATCCGTGGCGCGCTGGCCGGCCATAAAGTAGACGAGCTGGAACTCTGACCCCACCATGACGCAGATCATAGTCCTACCCCATGTCGAACTCTGTCCTGACGGCAGCGTGCTTGAAGCCCGTCCAGGCCAGACCATTTGCGAAAGCCTGCTTGAGAATGGCATCGACATCGAGCACGCGTGCGAGATGTCCTGCGCCTGCACCACCTGCCACGTCATCGTGCGCGAGGGTTTCAATACCCTGAGCGCGGCCGAGGACGAGGAAGAAGACCTGCTCGACAAGGCCTGGGGCCTGGAGCCGCAGTCGCGCCTGTCGTGCCAGGTCCACGTTGGCGAAACGCCGCTGGTGGTAGAGATTCCCCGCTACACGATCAACATGGCGCGTGAAGGAAAGCACTGAAATGAAATGGACCGACGTGCAGGAGATTGCCATTCAACTGACGGAAGCCCGTCCGAATGTCGATCCTAACAGGCTCAATTTCGTCGACCTGATGAACTGGGTAATGGCCTTGCCCGAGTTTGATGACGACCCCAAGCGCTGCGGGGAACGTATTCTCGAAGGTATTCAGCAGGCCTGGATCGACGAGCTGGCATGATCAGACGGGCACTGCTGCTGCGGCCGGGGTCCTGCCACAGCGTGCGATTCAGTATGCGTTGCGAGAGCCTGTGTACACGCTCTCATTAACCCCCAGCCAGTATTGGCCGAGCAGGCCAATGATGTGCTGAAAATGGTCGAAGTCCACCGGCTTGCGCACGTAGCTGTTGGCCCCGAGGTTGTAGGCTTGTTGCAGATCCAGGGTTTCGCGCGAAGTGGTCAGCACCACCACGGGCAGCAGTGTGGTGCGCGAATCGGCCCGAATTCGCCTTAGTACTTCCAGCCCATCGATGCGCGGCAGCTTCAGATCCAGCAGCACCACGGCGGGCATGACGGGTGTTTGCCCGGCGAACGCACCGGTGCCGAACAGGTAGTCGAGCGCCTCGACGCCGTCGTGGGCGACCACCACCGGGTTGGTGATCTGGTTCTTGCTGAAGGCATGAAGCGCGAGCGCCTCGTCGTCAGGGTTGTCCTCGACGAGCAGGATTGGACGGTCGCTGCTCATTGTTCCACCTTTTTGAATGGTCCCGTCATCCGTCGCCGCCGTTCAGGCCTCTGCGCCGGGCAAGTCTTCACGACGCAGCACGAATACCATGTTGTCGCCACCTCGCGTCGCCAGCCAGTTGAAGGGCAGGCCGGGGAAGGCCGCTTCGACGATCGCGCGGTTGTGGCCGATCTCGACCGCCAGCACGCCTTTCGGATTGAGATGTGCGGCGCCTTCGGCGATCAGGCGCCGGACCACGTCAAGTCCGTCGTCTCCAGCCGCGAGCGCCATCCGGGGTTCGTGCCCATACTCGGGCGGCAGTGCATCCATCGCAGTACCGGTGACATAGGGCGGGTTGCTCAGGATCAGGTCGAAACGCCGGTTTTCAAGCGCAGCAAAGACGTCGCTATGAACGAGTTCGATGCGCTCTTCCAGGCCATAGTCGGTGACGTTTTGCAAGGCAACGTCGAGTGCCTCTTCGGACAGGTCCGCAGCGCTGACCTCGGCATGGGGGAAGGCATGCGCCATCAGTACCGCGAGACAGCCGGAGCCGGTGCACATATCCAGCACGTGCTGCACTTCATCGGGGTCATCGATCCAGCCCGCCAGGCCGTCTTCCAGCAGCTCGGCAAAGAAGGAACGCGGCACGATGACGCGTTCGTCCACGGTGAAGCGGAAGTCGCCCAGCCAGGCTTCGCCAAGGATGTAGGACGTGGGTACGCGGTCATCTGCGCGGCGTTCGATCGCCTCCAGCAGGGCAAGGCGTTCCTCGCCCGGAATGCAGGCGTCGAGAAAGGGTTCGAGGCGGTCCAGCGGCAGGGCAAGCGAGCCCAGCAGCAGCCACACGGCCTCGTCATAGGTGTTGGTGACGCCATGGCCGCAGAAGATGCCGGCGCGGTTGAAACGGGTGACGGCGTAGCGTAGCCAGTCGCGCACGGTCACGAGCTCGGCGAGCGGCCCGTGTTCGTGCATGTGTTCGTCGTGTTCGTCATCGTGTCCGCGATCGTCGTGCGCGGGTTCGTCATGCTGGTTCGTGGATGTGCTCATGGGGGTCTCGCAGTCGGGCGGGTTCAGGCGGTAAGCAGCGCACGCAGGGTGTGTTCATAGACCAGCGAGAGCGGCTCGATTGCTGCGGCGTCGATGCACTCGTCGACCTTGTGGATGGAGGCATTGACCGGACCGAACTCGACCACCTCGGCACAGATGTCGGCAATAAAGCGTCCATCCGAGGTGCCACCCGTGGTGGATAGCTCGGTGGTGATGCCCAGGTTGTCCTTGATTGCGCCGGACAGGGCTGCAACCAGCCTGCCACGCCCGGTGATGAAAGGCTTGCCCGACAGGTGCCAGTCGATAACGTATTCCAGCCCGTGCTGGTCGAGCACCGCCCGAAAGCGGGTCTTGAGGCTGTCGGCAGAGGACACCGAGCCGAAGCGGAAATTGAACATCAACTCACAACTACCGGGAATGACGTTGTTTGCGCCGGTGCCGGCATGGATGTTCGATACCTGCCAGGTCGTGGGCGGGAAGAACTCGTTGCCCTGGTCCCATTCGATCGCGGCCAGTTCGGCCAGCGCGGGAGCCAGAGCATGGATGGGGTTGCGCGCAAGCTGCGGATAGGCCACGTGGCCCTGCTGACCCTTTACCCGCAGCGTGCCGGACAGGGAGCCGCGCCGGCCGTTCTTGATCATGTCGCCAAGCGCGCTGACCGAAGTTGGCTCGCCAACGATGCAGTAGTCGAGGCGCTCGCCGCGTGCAGCCAGTGCCTCGACCACCTTGACCGTGCCATGGGTGGCAATGCCTTCCTCGTCCGAAGTCAGCAGCAGCGCAATGCTGCCGTGGTGCTCGGGATGGGAGGCGACGAAGCGCTCGATCGAGGTGACGAAGGCCGCGAGCGAGGATTTCATGTCAGCCGCACCGCGGCCGTAGAGCACACCGTCGACGATTGTCGGTTCGTAGGGCGGAGTCTTCCACACCTCGAGCGGTCCGGGCGGGACGACGTCCGTGTGGCCGGCAAAACAGAGCACGGGGCCCGCGCTGCCACGGCGTGCCCACAGGTTGGACACGCCGCCGGTGTCGATGCGTTCGCAGACGAAGCCAAGCGGACGCAAGCGCGCGGCAATGAGCTCGAGGCAGCCTGCATCTTCCGGCGTAACCGAGGGGCGGGCAATGAGTTCGCGGGCGAGCGTGAGCGTTGGGGTATCGGCTTGTTGCATGCAGGGTTCTTGTTGTTGGCCTGGGCATGCCCCGCAAGGGGCGCTGCAGCGGCTAAGGGTTATCGACGTGCAGGGTGAATTCCTGGAACGATGCGCCATCCGGGCCGCTCGTCTCGAACTCGAGCAGGTTGGACGATCTTGCCGCGCTCACCGAGTCGCTGGCGTTGATCTGCGCATTGTTGATCAGCCAGTGCAGATTGGTTGGCGAGTCGGCGTTGGCCAGTGCCTCTTCCAGTGAAATCAACTTGTCCGTGTAGAGCTGGTAGAGGTGCTGCTCGAAGGTCTGGCAGCCTGGCGCCAGGCTCTGCTCCATGGCCTGCTTGATTTCATTGATCTCGCCGCGCTCGATCAGGTCGGCGATATGGCGCGTGTTCATCAGGATTTCGACCGCCGGCACGCGGCTGCTGTCCGGCTTGCGGATCAGGCGCTGCGAGACGACGCAGCGCAGCGCCACGGCCAAGTCTAGATAAAGCAACTGCCGGTTCTCGAGCGGAAAGAAGTTGATGATGCGATTGAGGGCGTGATACGCATTGTTGGCATGCAGCGTTGCCAGGCACAAATGCCCCGATTGTGAGTACGAAATCGCCGCCTGCATGGTTTCGCGGTCGCGGATCTCACCGATGAGAATGCAGTCCGGCGCCTGGCGCATGGCGTTGCGCAGGGCTTCACCCCAATTCAGGGTGTCGATCCCGACCTCGCGCTGATTGACGACCGACTTGCGGTGGGTGAACAGGTACTCGATCGGGTCTTCGACGGTAAGGATGTGGCCGCTGCGATTGCGGTTGCGGTGATCTAGCATGGATGCCAGCGTGGTCGACTTGCCCGAACCGGTCGCGCCGACGACCAGCACCAGGCCACGCTTGTCCATGACCACCTCGGTCAGCACCTCAGGCAGGCCGAGTTGCTGCACGGTGGGGATATTGCTCTGGATGTAGCGAGCCACGATTGCGATCGAATTGCGTTGCCAGAATACGTTGACGCGAAAGTTACCGAGGTCGCGACGGCCAAAGGACAGGTTCAACTCGCGGTCACGCTCGAACTGCGCGATTTTCTCGGGTGCGACCGCTTCCTCGATCATCCGCCGGATCATGGAGGGCTCCATGACCTGCTGATTGATCGGCATCGTCTCGCCCTGGATCTTGATGTGAATCGGGGCGCCCGCGGTAATGAAGATGTCCGATGCCTTCTTGTCCGCCATCAACTGGAAAAGACTATCGAGAATCATGGCCTGTTCATCCTCATCCCCTCGCGCATCATGCGCCGCGCAAAAGTTCGTTGATGCCGGTCTTGGCGCGCGTCTGCGCATCCACCTTCTTCACGATCACGGCGCAGTACAGGCTGTACTTGCCGCAGGCCGAAGGCAGGCTTCCTGGCACCACGACGGCGCCCGCAGGCACGCGCCCGTAGCTGAATTTTCCGGTTTCGCGATCGTAGATCTTGGTGCTCTGGCCGAGATAGACGCCCATCGACAGCACCGCGTTCTCCTCGATGATCACGCCCTCGACCACTTCCGAGCGTGCGCCAACGAAGACATTGTCCTCGATGATGACCGGGCCTGCCTGCACGGGTTCGAGCACGCCGCCGATTCCGACACCGCCTGACAGATGAACATTCTTGCCAATCTGCGCGCAGGAGCCGACGGTCGCCCAGGTGTCCACCATCGTGCCTTCATCCACATAGGCGCCGATATTTACATAGGATGGCATCAGCACCACATTCTTGCCGATGAAGCTGCCCTTTCGGGCGACGGCCGGCGGAACGACGCGAAAGCCACCCTCGCGAAACTGCTCGGGCGTGTAGTCGCCGAACTTGGA
>Ga0073904_10000070_pt1 | contig 58478 bp, 68 predicted proteins | sample KloWWTrecipitate_FD_66668 | JGI IMG/M metagenome (GOLD analysis project Ga0073904, IMG submission 66668) | Active sludge microbial communities from Klosterneuburg, Austria, studying microevolution and ecology of nitrifiers - Klosterneuburg... | ecosystem: Engineered > WWTP > Aerobic digester >... | reverse complement strand
GGCCCGATGCCGCAGACGCGCGAGCACATTCTGCTGGCGCGCCAGGTGGGCGTGCCGTACATCGTGGTGTACATGAACAAGGCGGACATGGTCGACGACAAGGAGCTGCTGGAGCTCGTCGAGATGGAAGTTCGCGAGCTGCTGACGGTGTACAAGTTTCCTGGCGATGACACGCCGATCATCGTGGGCTCGGCGCTGAAGGCGCTGGAGGGGGACACGAGCGCGATCGGGGTTCCCTCGGTGGTGAAGCTGGTGGAGGAGATGGACCGTTACATTCCGGTGCCGCCGCGGGAGATCGACAAGCCGTTTCTGATGCCGGTGGAGGATGTGTTCTCGATTTCGGGTCGTGGCACGGTGGTGACGGGGCGCATTGAGCGCGGCATCGTGAAGGTGAACGACGAGATCGAGATCATCGGGATCAAGGCGACGCAGAAGACGACCTGCACGGGCGTGGAGATGTTCAGGAAGCTGCTCGACGAGGGTCGGGCGGGGGACAACGTGGGGGTGTTGCTGCGCGGCACGAAGCGCGAGGAAGTGGAGCGAGGCCAGGTGCTGGCGAAGCCCGGCTCGATCACGCCGCACACGCAGTTCGAGTGCGAGGTGTACGTGCTGACGAAGGAGGAGGGCGGACGCCACACGCCGTTCTTCAAGGGCTACCGGCCGCAGTTTTACTTCCGCACGACGGACGTGACGGGCACGATCGAGCTGCCGGAGAACACCGAGATGGTGATGCCCGGTGACAACATCAAGATGAAGGTGGAGCTGATCGCGCCGATCGCGATGGAGGACGGGCTGCGCTTTGCGATCCGCGAGGGCGGGCGCACCGTGGGCGCCGGCGTCGTGGCGAAGATTCTCAAGTAATCAGCCCGAAGGTATCAGTAATGGCTAACCAGAACATCCGCATCCGCCTGAAGGCGTTCGACCACCGCCTCATCGACAGCTCTGCGCGCGAAATCGTTGAAACCGCGAAACGCACGGGCGCGACCGTCAAGGGCCCGGTACCGCTGCCGACCAAGATGGAGCGGTTCACACTGCTCGTTTCGCCGCATGCCGACAAGGACGCGCGCGACCAGTTCGAGCTGCGCACACACAAGCGCCTGATGGACATCCTGAACCCGACCGACAAGACGGTGGACGCGCTGATGAAGCTCGAACTGCCCGCGGGCGTGGATGTGCAGATCAAGCTGAACTAGCGCCACGGGCTCCGGGCAAGGCGAGCACTTGCGCGGGGTCGCACGGCTGCTATAATGCGCGGCCATTTTTGGCCCACATCGCATTCCCCTGACCGGGGGTGCTGTGAGGGCGCCGCCGGCAGGGTGAGAGCCCTGCCGAACTCGACAAGCGGCTTCGGGCGAGGTTGGCGCAGAACGCCAAGACCACTCGAGTATCCACAGGGCCGCCAGCGCGGCCGGATGCACGAGTCTTCCCCTCCCGCAGCCCCGGTGCCGACCACCAATCGCAGTGGCCGGCGGTGATTTTAACGAGGAATAGGCCCATGGCTATTGGTCTGGTCGGCCGCAAGGTCGGCATGACGCGGGTGTTCACGACAGCGGGCGAGACCGTCCCTGTCACCGTGATCGAGGTTCTGCCGAATCGCGTCACCCAGGTGAAGACAGGCGAAAAGGATGGCTATCGGGCCGTGCAGATGGCTTACGGTGCGAGGCGCCCGCAGCTGCTGACGAAGGCGGTCGCCGGCCACTATGCCAAGGCGAATGCGGCGGCGGGCAAGGCGCTCGTCGAGTTTCGCCTCGAGGGCAAGGACGGCGCAGACGTCGCGGTAGGCGCCGAATTCAAGGCCGATCACTTCAAGGCGGGCCAGGTCGTCGATGTCACGGGCACGACGATCGGCAAGGGCTACGCCGGCACGATGAAACGCCACAACTTCGCCGGCCACCATGCTACCCACGGTGTCTCGCTCTCGCACCGCACGCCGGGCTCGATCGGCCAGCGCCAGACGCCGGGTCGCGTGTTCGCCGGCAAGCGCATGTCCGGTCGCATGGGCGGCGAGCGGCGCACAACCGAGAATCTGCGCGTCGTCGAGATCGACACCGAGCGCAACCTGATCCTGGTCCGCGGCGCCGTCCCGGGTGCCGAGGGCGGTCAGGTGATCGTGCGCCCGTCGGTCAAGGCCGCGCGCGCCGCGAACCGCAAGATGCTCACGCCGAACAAGGCGGGCGACAAGAAAGCCGCGGCGAAGAAGTAAGGACTGACACTCATGAAGCTCAAGGTGGCAGGCAGCGGCAAGAACGCGACGGAGCTCGAGCTCTCCGCCGGCACGTTCGGCCATGAATTCAACCCGGCGCTGGTGCACCAGGTCGTCACGGCGTATCGCAACGCCGGCCGGTCTGGCACCAAGGCGCAGAAATCGCGCGCCGAAGTACGCGGTGGCGGCAAGAAGCCGCACTCGCAGAAGGGTACCGGCCAGGCGCGCGCCGGCTCGAACCGCAGCCCGATCTGGGTCGGCGGCGGCGTGACCTTTGCGGCGAAGCCGCGCAGCTTTGAGCAGAAGGTCAATCGCAAGATGTACCGCGGCGCGATGCGCGCCATGCTTTCCGAACTCGTGCGCCAGGATCGCCTGGTCGTCACGCAGTCACTCGCGCTCGAGGCGCCAAAGACACGGCTCCTCGTCAACGAGCTGAAGAACCTCGCGCTTGCCAACGTGCTGATCGTCGTCGAGGCGATCGACGAGAAGCTCTCCCTCGCGGCACGCAATCTGCCGAACGTCGAGGTGCTGCCGGCCGCGGCGCTCAACCCGCTCGCGCTCGCGACCCACGACAAGGTGCTGATGACGGTCGGCGCCGTGAAGCTGATCGAGGAGCGCCTGCAGTGACTGGCAAGGAACAACTGATGAACATCCTGCTGGCGCCGCACGTCACCGAGAAGACGTCGCTCGTAATGCAGAACCACAACCAGTACGCGTTTCGCGTGCGCCGCACGGCGACCAAGCCGCAGATTCGCGCCGCGGTCGAGTTGATGTTCGAAGTGAAGGTGGCGGGTGTGCAGGTCGTCAACGAGCCGGGCAAGGCCCGGCGGTTCGGCAAGACACCCGGTCGCACGCAGGACTGGAAGAAAGCCTACGTGAGCCTCGCTGCGGGTCAGACGATCGATCTCGAAGCGAAGCCGAAAGCGTAAGGACAGGAATCATGGCGCTCATCAAGATGAAGCCGACGTCGCCTGGCACGCGTTTCGTCGTCAAGATCGACAAGTCGCATCTGTGGAAGGGCGGCCCGTACGAGCCGCTGACCACGAAGCAGAAGAAGCATGCCGGCCGCAACAACCAGGGCCGCATCACGACGCGCCACCAGGGCGGCGGCTCGCGGCAGAAGTACCGTATCATCGACTGGAAGCGCGACAAGGATGGCGTCCAGGGCGTCGTCGAGCGCGTCGAGTACGATCCGAACCGCACCGGCCACATCGCGCTCGTGAAGTATGCCGATGGCGATCGCCGCTACATCCTGGCGCCCAGGGGCCTGGCCGTTGGCGATGAAGTGCGCTCGGGCGTCGACTCGCCGATCAAGGTGGGCAACGCACTGCAGCTGCGGCACATTCCGGTCGGTACGACCGTGCACAACGTCGAGCTGAAGCCCGGCAAGGGCGGTCAGCTCGCGCGCAGCGCGGGAGGCTCGGTGCAGTACACCGCGCGCGAGGGTCTGCACGCCTACATCCGCATGAAGTCGACCGAGACCCGCAAGGTCCACATCGACTGTCGCGCGACGATCGGCGAGGTCAGCAACGACGAGCACAACCTGCGCAAGTACGGCAAGGCCGGCGCGAAGCGCTGGCGCGGCGTGCGTCCGACGGTGCGCGGCGTCGTGATGAATCCGGTCGACCATCCGCACGGCGGCGGCGAGGGCAAGCCCGGCCAGGGCAACCCGCACCCGGTGTCCCCGTGGGGCTGGCAGACCAAGGGCAAGAAAACCCGCACCAACAAGCGCACGAGCAGCATGATCGTGCAGCGGCGCACGAACAAGATTCGCTGAGAGGCCTGAAGAGAATGCCACGCTCACTGAAAAAGGGTCCGTTCATCGACCTGCACCTTGCGAAGAAGGTGGCGACCGCGGTCGGGAAGAATGACCGCAAGCCGATCAAGACCTGGTCGCGCCGCTCGATGGTGATCCCCGACATGGTCGGTCTCACCATCGCCGTCCACAACGGCCGGCAGCACATCCCCGTGCTCGTCACGGAAAACATGGTCGGCCACAAGCTCGGCGAGTTCGCTCCGACGCGCACCTTCAAGGCGCACGGCGGCGGGCGCAAGGCCGTGGCAGGAGCATAACGATGCAAGTCACCGCCACGTTGCGCCACGCGCGCATCTCGCCGCAGAAATGCCGCCTCGTCGCCGACGTCGTACGCGGCCAGCCGGTCGGCAGCGCGATCGCGCAGCTCAAGTTCATGCCAAAGAAGGGCGCGGGTCTCGTGCGCAAGGTGCTCGAGTCCGCGATCGCCAACGCCGAGCACAATCATGGCGCCGACATCGATGAGCTGAAGGTAGCGCGCATCGAAATCGACACCGCGCCAGTGCTCAAGCGGTTTGCCGCCCGCGCCAAGGGGCGCGGCACGCGCATCGTGAAGAGGAACAGCCACATCACGATCGCGGTCAGCGACGGGAAGAAGGACTGAACGCATGGGTCAGAAGGTCAATCCGATCGGCATCCGCCTCGGTATCACGCGCGACTGGTCGTCGAAGTGGTACGCGGGCAGGAAGCAGTTTCCGTTGCACATCCACGCGGACTTCCGTGTGCGCGAGTTCCTGCGCAAGAAACTCGCCGAGGCGTCGGTCAGCCGCATCCAGATCGAACGCGCCGCCAAGCGCGTCAACATCACGATCCAGACTGCGCGTCCGGGTATCGTGATCGGCAAGAAAGGCGAGGACATCGACAAGCTGCGCCTGGAGACGGCGAAGCTGCTCGGCCTGCCGACCGTCGATGTGCGCATCAACATTGCCGAGATCAGGAAGCCCGAGCTCGACGCGCAACTCGTTGCCGACGGCATCGCGCAGCAGATCGAGAAGCGCGTGATGTTCCGCCGCGCGATGAAGCGCGCGGTGATGAGCACGATGAGGAGCGGGGCGCTCGGCGTCAAGGTGCGCGTATCCGGCCGCCTGAACGGCGGCGAGATCGCCCGCACCGAATGGAGCCGCGAAGGGCGCATCCCGCTGCACACCTTTCGCGCCGACATCGACTACGGCTTCGGCGAAGCCCACACGACCTACGGCGTGATCGGCGTGAAGGTGTGGATCTTCAAGGGCGAGATCTTCGACAAGCCGGAGCTGGAAGCCGCGCCGGCGGAGGAGGCGGCGACCCAGTCGCAGCCCGTGGCGCAGTCACCGGCGACACCGCAAGGGGAGGCAGTGACAGGCTGACGCGCGCCAGGGGCGCAGGGCTACGGGCGAAGGGCTCAGGGCAAGAACCCGAGTCGCGAGCCAACGCTTCTGACCCTACGCCCCAAGCTTCAGGCCCAAATCCCGTAAAGTTATGCTGCAACCAAAACGAACCAAATTCCGCAAGATGTTCAAGGGCCGTAACACCGGCCTGGCGCATCGCGGCGCCAACGTGTCCTTCGGCGAGTACGGCCTGAAGGCGACGGAGCGTGCGCGCATGACGGCGCGCGAGATCGAGGCGGCGCGTCGGGCGATGGCTCGCCACGTCAAGCGCGGCGGCCAGATCTGGGTGCGCGTGTTCCCCGACGTACCGGTGAGCAAGAAGCCGCTCGAGGTGCGCATGGGCAGCGGCAAGGGCAACGTCGAGTACTGGGTGGCGAAGGTGCTGCCCGGCAAGGTGCTCTTCGAGATGGAGGGCGTCGACGAGAAGACCGCGCGCGAGGCGTTTCGGCTCGCCGGTGCGAAGCTTTCCGTCGCGACCGCCTTCGTGAAACGGCAGGTGCTTTGATGAGTGCGAAGCAATGGCGGGGCAAGTCTGCCACCGAACAGAAGGACGAGCTGCTGAAGCTGCGTCGCGAGCAGTTCGCGCTGCGCATGCAGCGCGCGACCGGCCAGGGCGTCAAGCCCGACCAGTTCGGCAAGGTTCGCAAGTCGATCGCGCGCCTGAAGACGGTGATGCGCGAGACCGCGATCGCTGGAGAGAAGAAATGAGCGAAGCAACGACCGCCAGGCCGTCCCGCACCCTGACCGGGCGCGTGGTCAGCAACAAGATGCAGAAGACCATCGCCGTCGAGATCGAGCGGCTGGTGAAGCACCCAACCTACGGCAAGTACATCCGCCGCACCACGAAGCTGCTCGCGCACGACGAGAACGGCGAGTCGCGTGAGGGCGATCGCGTGTCGATCACGCCGTGCCGGCCGCTGTCGCGCCGCAAATCGTGGCGCCTGGTCGAGGTGCTGGAGCGGGCGGGAGGCCGGCAACAATGATTCAGCTGCAAACGATGCTGAATGCCGCCGACAACAGCGGAGCGCGCACGTTGATGTGCATCAAGGTGCTCGGTGGCTCGCGTCGCCGCTACGCGACCGTCGGCGACGTGATCAAGGTGAGCGTCAAGGACGCGATCCCGCGCGGCAAGGTCAAGAAGGGCGAGGTTTACGACGCGGTGGTCGTGCGCACCAGAAAAGGCGTGCGCCGCGGCGACGGCTCGCTGATCCGCTTCGATGGTAATGCGGCGGTGCTGCTGACGAACAAGCTCGAGCCGATCGGCACGCGCATCTTCGGGCCCGTCACGCGTGAGCTGCGCACGCAGCAGTTCATGAAGATCATCTCGCTCGCACCCGAAGTGATCTGAGGAGAGACGTGGTGGGCAGGATTCGTCTGAAGGATCATGTGATCGTGCTGTCCGGCAAGGACAAGGGCCGGCGCGGCGCGATCGTCAAGGTGCTCGACGACGACACGGTCGTCGTCGAGGGTGTCAATATGGTGAAGAAGCACCAGAAGCCCCGCAATTCCGCGGCCGGCCCGCAGCCGGGCGGCATCGTGGAGCGCGAGGCGCCGTTGCCGGCTTCGAAGGTGGCGATCTGGAATCCCGCCTCGAAGAAGGGCGACCGGGTCGGCTACAAGCGGCTCGCGGACGGGCGCAAGGTGCGGGTCTTCAAGTCGAATGGCGAACAGATCGACGCCTGAGGCGTCGGCAACGGCAGGGGCGTATGGCCAGGTTACAGGAAATTTACCGCAAGACGATCGTGCCGCAGTTGCAGCGCGACCTCGGCGTCACGACGATGCAGGTGCCGAAGATCACGAAGATCACGGTCAACATGGGTGTGGGCGAGGCTGTCGCGGATCGCAAGGTCCTCGACGCCGCGATCGGCGACCTGACGAAGATTACCGGCCAGAAGCCCGTGCCCTGCATCGCGAAGAAGTCGGTCGCGTCGTTCAAGGTGCGCGAGAACCTCGCCATCGGTTGCAAGGTCACGCTGCGTGGGGCGCGCATGTACGAGTTCCTCGATCGCCTGATCAGCATCGCGATGCCCCGTATCCGTGACTTCCGCGGCGTGCCGTCGCGGTCGTTCGACGGCCGCGGCAACTACACGCTCGGCGTCAAGGAACAGATCATCTTCCCCGAAATCCAGTACGACCAGATCGACCAGCTGCGGGGCATGGACATCACCATCACAACGACGGCGAAGGACGACAAGGCGGGCAAGGCACTGCTCGACGCCTTCAACTTCCCGTTCCGCAAGTAAACGAGAGAGACCGGCATGGCCAAGACGAACATGGTGGAACGCGAGAAGCGGCGCGCCAGGACCGTGCAGAAGTACGCGGCGAAGCGTGCGGCACTGAAGGAAACCATCCGCAGCCCGAAGTCTACGCCGGAGGCGAAGGCGGAGGCGCAGGCGAAGCTGCAGGCGCAGCCGCGCGACGCGAGCGCATCGAGGCAGCGCAATCGCTGCGCGATCACGGGCCGCTCGCGCGGTGTGTACCGCAAGTTCGGCCTCGCGCGCGTCAAGGTGCGTGAAGTGGCGAACCGCGGTGAGATTCCGGGCCTCGGCAAGGCGAGCTGGTAAGGAGCGCACGGCATGAGCATGACCGACCCGATCGCCGATCTGTTGACGCGCATCAGGAATGCGCAGTCCGCCCGCAAGACCGAAGTCACGCTGGCGAGCTCGCGCGTCAAGCGCGCAATCGTCAAGGTGCTGAAGGACGAGGGCTACGTCAGCGATTTCCGCGTCGGCGACGACGCCGGCAAGTCGACGCTGACGATCGAGCTGAAATACTACGAGGGCCGCCCCGTGATCGACCGCCTCGAGCGCGTCAGCCGGCCGGGCCTGCGTATCTATCGCGGCAAGAACGAGCTGCCGAAGGTGCTCGGCGGACTCGGCACCGTGATCGTCTCCACGCCGAAGGGCGTGATGACCGATCGCGAGGCCCGTGCGACCGGTCAGGGCGGCGAAGTGCTCTGCATCGTCGCCTGACGGAGAGGGAATCATGTCGAGAGTAGCCAATCGTTCCGTACCGCTGCCGCAGGGCGTGACTGCCCAGATCGGCGGCGAAGTCGTCACCGTGAAGGGCGCGAAGGGAACGCTCTCGCTGTCGCTGACGCGCGGCGTGAAGATCGAGCAGCAGGACAAGTCGCTGGCGGTCAGCTATGGCGATGCGGAGGCGCGCGTGCACGCGGGGTCGACCCGTGCGCATCTCGCGAACATGGTGCTCGGCGTTTCGAAGGGCTACGAGAAGAAGCTCGAACTCGTCGGCGTCGGCTTTCGTGCCGCGGTGCAGGGCAAGTCCCTGAACCTGACGCTCGGCTTCTCGCACGCGGTGAACTTCCCGATTCCGGAAGGTATCTCGATCGAGACACCAAGCCAGACGGAGATCCTCGTGAAGGGTATCGACCGGCAGCAGGTCGGGCAGGTGTCGGCGAAGATTCGCGACATCCGCCCCCCCGAGCCCTACAAGGGCAAGGGCGTGCGCTATGCGGACGAGCGCATCGTGCTGAAGGAAGGCAAGAAGAAGTAGCAGGTGCGGCGATGAACATTACGAAAAAAGAGCGGCGCCAGCGCCGCGCAGTGAAGACCCGGGCGAAGATCCGCGAGCTGGGCGTGGCCCGCCTCACGGTGCATCGCACGCCGCGCCACATGTACGCGCAGCTGTTCGACGCCTCGGGCGGCAAAGTGCTCGCCGCAGCCTCGACTGTGCAGGATGCGGTCGCGAAGGAGCTCAAGGGCACGGGCAACGTCGAAGCCGCGAAGGCCGTGGGCCGCGCGATCGCCGAGCGCGCCAGGGCGGCGGGTATCACGAGGGTCGCATTCGACCGTTCCGGTTTTCAGTATCACGGCCGCGTGAAGGCGCTGGCCGATGCCGCGCGCGAAGCCGGCCTGGAGTTCTGACGTGGAAAGATCACGCATGGGCGGACGAGACAAGCAGCAACCGGCCGACGAGTTTCTCGAGAAACTGGTCGCGGTCAATCGCACGGCGAAGGTCGTCAAGGGCGGCCGCCAGTTCGGCTTCACTGCGCTCACCGTGGTGGGCGACGGTGCGGGACGCGTCGGCTTCGGGTTCGGCAAGGCGCGCGAAGTGCCGGTGGCGATCTCGAAGGCGATGGCCCAGGCGCGCCGGAACATGGTGAACGTGAGCCTGCGCAACGACACGCTGCACTACACGGTCAAGGGTATGCACGGCGCGACCAGGGTGCTGATGCAGCCCGCGTCCGATGGTACCGGCGTCATCGCGGGTGGCGGCATGCGTGCCGTACTCGAGTGCGCCGGGATCAGGAACGTGCTCGCGAAGAGCTATGGCTCGCGCAACCCGATCAACGTCGTGCGCGCGACCATCAAGGCGCTCGGCGCCATCCGTTCGCCCGACGACTTTGCCGCGAAGCGCGGCAAGAGCGTCGCAGACCTTCTCGGAGCCTGAGCATGGCCGCGAGCAGGAAGGGCGAGATCCGCGTGACGCTCGAGAAGAGTGTGGCCGGTCAGCTGAAATCGATCATCGCCTCGGTGCGTGGCCTCGGCCTGCGCCGGCGCCACCAGTCCGTGACGGTCGCCGACACCGCGGAGAACCGCGGCATGATCCGGGCGGCGCGTCACCTCGTGAAAGTGGAGAACGCCTGATGCGCCTCAACACCCTGCGGCCCGCCCCGGGCTCCAAGCGTCCGCGTTTGCGTGTCGGCCGCGGTGCGTCTGCCGGCCAGGGCAAGACCAGCGGCCGTGGCGTCAAAGGCCAGCGCGCCCGCAAGGGCGGCTATCACAAAGTCGGCTTCGAGGGCGGCCAGATGCCGCTGCAACGCCGTATGCCGAAAGTGGGCTTTCGCTCGAAGATCAAGGCGAGCCGCGCCGAAGTGCGCCTGTCCGAGCTCGCCAAGGTCGACGCCGCCGTGATCGACCTCGAGTCGCTCAAGAAGGCCAACGTCGTGCCCGCGTTCGCGGAGCAGGCGAAGGTCGTGCTGTCCGGTGAGATCAGGAAGGCAGTCACGCTGAAGGGCGTCGGCGCGACCAAGGGCGCCCGCGCGGCGATCGAAGCGGCGGGCGGGAAACTCGAGGCCTGAACGTGGCGACCACGACCAGCAATCCGACGGCAGGACTTGGCGATGCGGCTCGCGTAGGCGAGATCCGCAGCCGCGTCCTGTTCCTGATCGGTGCACTGATCGTGTACCGCATCGGGACCTTCATTCCCGTTCCAGGCATCGACCCGGGGGCAGTCGCGCGCTTCTTCGACGACAAGTCGAGCACGATCCTTGGCATCGTCAACATGTTCTCGGGCGGCGCGCTCGAGCGTCTTTCGATCTTCGCGATGGGCGTGATGCCGTACATCTCGGCCTCGATCATCGTGCAGATGATGTCGATGGTGCTGCCGTCGTTCATGGAAATCAGGAAGGAAGGCGAATCCGGGCGCCGTCGCCTGTCACAGATCACGCGTTACGGCACGCTCGCGCTCGGTGTCGTGCAGTCGTTCGCGGCTGCGATGGCATTGCAGAACGGTGGCATGGCGCTCGGTGGCGGCGGCTGGCAGTTCCTCTTTACCGCGACCGTCACGATGACGACCGGCACCATGTTCCTGATGTGGCTCGGTGAGCAGATGACCGAGCGCGGCGTCGGCAACGGCATTTCGATGCTGATCCTTGCGGGCATCGTCGCGGGCCTGCCGGGCGCGGTCGGTCGTACTGTCGAAGCGGTGAACACCGGCGAGATGTCTGGGCCGTTCGCGTTGCTGCTCGTGATACTGATCGTCGGCGTCACGGCGTTTTGCGTCTATGTCGAGCGCGCACAGCGACGCATCACGGTCAACTACGCCAAGCGCCAGGTCGGGCGGCGCATGTACGCCGGCCAGAGTACGCATCTGCCCTTCAAGCTGAACATGTCGGGCGTGATCCCGCCGATTTTCGCATCGAGCCTGCTGCTCTTTCCGGCAACGGTCGCGAGCTTCGGGGGCACCGGCGATTCCGCGGTGGCCTCGGTGCTGCAGCGGGTGGCGGCGGCTCTCGGTTATGGCCAGCCCCTGCACCTCGTGCTGTACGCGGGCCTGATCCTCTTCTTCTGCTTCTTCTACACGGCGCTCGTGTTCAACGCGCGCGACACCGCCGACAACCTGAAGAAGCAGGGTGCCTTCATACCGGGTATCCGCCCGGGCCAGCAGACGGGCGACTACATCGACAAGGTGCTCACCCGTCTCACATTGTGGGGTGCGATCTACGTCACGAGCGTGTGCCTGCTGCCTGAGATCCTCATCTCCTCGCAGGGCGTACCGTTCCAGTTTGGCGGCACTTCGCTGCTGATCGTCGTGGTCGTGGTGATGGACTTCATCGCGCAGCTGCAGGCGCACATGATGTCGCACCACTATCCGGGCCTTCTGAAGAAGGCGAACTTGTTGGGATACGGGCGCAGCGGCGCGCCACAGGGTTAAGTCATGAAAGTCAGGCCTTCGGTCAGAAAGATTTGCAAGAACTGCAAAGTCGTGCGGCGTCGCGGCGTCGTCTACATCATCTGCTCGGACGTCCGTCACAAGCAGCGGCAAGGGTAAGCACATGGCACGTATTGCGGGCATCAACATCCCGATGAACAAACACGTGTGGATCGGGCTCACGCACATCTACGGCATGGGTCGCTCGCGTTCGCGCGCGGTCTGCGAGGCCGCAGGCGTCGATCCGACCACCCGGGTCAAGGACCTGACCGAGGCGGAGATCGGCGCGATCCGCTCGGCGATTGCGAAGGCACCGGTCGAGGGCGACCTGCGCCGCGAGGTCTCGATGAACATCAAGCGCCTGATGGATCTCGGTGCGCATCGCGGCATCCGTCATCGCAAGGGCCTGCCGGTTCGCGGCCAGCGCACGCGCACCAATGCGCGCACGCGCAAGGGTCCACGCAAGCAGGCAGTCAAGCTCAACGCGCCTCCGGGCAAGGCATAAGACATGGCTGAAACGAAACAGCAGACAGCGACCGCAGCGGCTGCGAAGAAACCGAAGAAGGCACGCAAGAACGTGCTGGACGGTATCGCGCACGTCCACGCGTCGTTCAACAACACGATCATTACGATCACCGATCGCCAGGGCAACACGCTCTCGTGGGCGACCTCCGGCGGCTGCGGCTTTCGCGGTTCGCGCAAGAGCACGCCGTTCGCGGCGCAGGTCGCCGCGGAGAAGGCCGGTGTGGCGGCGCAGGAACACGGCTTGAAGAACGTCGAAGTGCGCGTCGGCGGCCCGGGCCCCGGGCGCGAGTCGGCGGTGCGCGCGCTCAACGCCTGCGGTCTCAAGATCACCAGCATCGCGGACGTGACGCCGATCCCGCACAACGGCTGCCGTCCGCCGAAGAAGCGCCGCGTCTGACGCGCGGAAGGATAACGATACATGGCACGTTACACAGGCCCCAAGTGCAAGCTCTCGCGTCGCGAGGGTACCGACCTCTTTCTGAAGAGTGGCGTCAAGCCGCTCGAGAACAAGTGCAAGTTCACGGTGCCCCCGGGCGGCGTGAAGAGCGAGCGCCGCCAGCGCCTGTCCGACTACGGCACGCAGCTGCGCGAGAAGCAGAAGCTGCGCCGCATGTACGGCGTGCTCGAGCGCCAGTTCTCGAACTACTACGTCGAGGCCGCGAGCCGCAAGGGAGCCACGGGCGAGAACCTGCTGAAGTTGCTCGAGTGCCGCCTCGACAACGTCGTGTACCGCATGGGTTTCGCGGTCACGCGCTCGGAGGCGCGCCAGCTCGTTGCGCACAAGGGCATCGACGTCAACGGCGCTGCCGTCACCATCGCTTCCTACCAGGTGAAGCCGGGTGACGCGGTGCAGGTGCGTGAGAAGGCGCGCAAGCAGCTGCGCATCCAGAACGCGATGCAGATCGCCTCGCAGGTCGGTCTGCCAGAATGGGTCGAGGTCAACGACAAGGAGATGAAGGGCGTGTTCAAGGCCGTTCCGGGCCGCGAGGACGTGCTCCCTGACATCAACGAAAACCTCGTTGTCGAGCTCTACTCGAAGTAAAGGTGAGTAACATGCAAGGATCGGTCAACGAATTTCTGAAGCCTCGCGTCGTCAAGGTACAGCCGCTCGCGCCGCGCCAGGCGCGCGTCGTGATCGAGCCGTTCGAGCGCGGTTTCGGCCACACGCTGGGCAATGCCCTGCGCCGTGTCCTCCTGTCGTCGATGCCGGGTGCGGCCATAACGGAAGCAGAGATCGACGGCGTACTGCACGAGTACACGAGTATCGAGGGTGTGCAGGAAGACGTGGTCGACATCCTGCTGAACCTGAAGCAGATCGCGTTGCGCATGCACACGCGCGACAGCGCCGAGCTGCGCCTGTCGAAGAAGGGCCCTGGCCCGGTCGTCGCCGGCGACATCCAGACCGATCACGACATCGAGGTCGTGAACCCCGATCTCGTGATCGCGAACCTGACCAAGGCCGGCGAGCTGACAATGACGCTGCGGGTCGAGCGGGGCCGCGGTTATCGACCGGCGGTGCAGCGCGCCGCGTTCGAGGAACAGTCGCGCCCGATCGGCCGCCTGCAGCTTGATGCCTCGTTCAGCCCGATCCGTCGTGTGACCTACTCGGTCGATGCTGCGCGCGTCGAGCAGCGCACCGACCTCGACAAGCTTGTACTCGACATCGAGACGAACGGCACAATGGACGCCGAGGAGGCGATTCGTCGTGCGGGCAGCATCCTGAAGGACCAGCTGTCGGTGTTCGTCGACCTGCAGGGCGAGGAAGAAGCTTCGGCCAAGGTCTCGGAGATGCAGTTCGATCCGATCCTGATGCGTCCGGTCGACGAGCTCGAGCTTACGGTGCGCAGCGCAAACTGTCTCAAGGCAGAGAACATCCACTACATCGGCGATCTCGTGCAGCGCACGGAGGTCGAGCTGTTGCGCACGCCCAACCTCGGCAAGAAGTCGCTCACCGAGATCAAGGAAGTGTTGCAGAGCCACGGTCTCATGCTCGGCATGCGGATCGACGGCTGGCCGCCAAACGGCCTCAAGCACGACGAAGAGCGCGGCATCACGCTGTAAGAGTCGAAGGAAAAGAAGTCCATGCGTCACCAACTTTCCGGGCGCCAGCTGTCGCGCAACAGTCCGCATCGTCACGCGATGCTGCGCAACATGAGCGTGTCGCTGCTCCGGCACGAAACGATCCGCACCACGCTGCCGAAGGCCAAGGAACTGCGCCGCGTCGTTGAGCCGCTGATCACGCTCGCGAAGAGCGATTCGGACGCGAACCGCCGTCTCGCGTTCTCGCGCCTGCGTGACGCCGCAGTCGTCGACAAGCTGTTCGTGGACCTTGGGCCGCGCTTCAAGGCGCGACCCGGTGGTTACACGCGCATCCTGCACATGATGCCGCGACCGGGTGATTCGGCGCCGATGGCGCTGATGCAGCTCGTCGATGGCCCGGCGCCCGCCGCCTCAGCGTCGGAACCCGAGGCTGCCCCGAAGGCCGCGAAGGCCGCGAAGAAGCAGGCGGCGCCAAAGAAGGCGAAGGCCAAGGCAAAGGCGAAGAAGAAGGCCGCGGGCTAAAGAGTGGTGCCGGGTTTTCGGTTATTCGGTTATTGCGCGTGAGTGACGCAATAACCGAATAACCGAAAACCCGGCACCAGGTTCCCATCTACACAGGGAGGGTCATCATGAGCCTGGCTTCGGAGTTCAAGGAATTTGCGATGAAGGGCAGCGTCATCGACCTCGCGGTCGGTGTCGTGGTCGGCGCGGCGTTCGGCAAGATCGTCTCGTCACTTGTCGGTGATGTCATCATGCCGCCCATCGGCATGGCGGTCGGTGGCGTCAATTTCTCCGATCTCGCCGTGGCGCTCGGCACCGCGCCGGACGGCTCGGCCGTCGTACTCAAGTACGGTGCTTTTCTTCAGACCATCTTCGATTTCCTGATCATCGCCATCGCGCTCTTCATGGCGATCAAGCTCATCAACAGGCTCAAGAAGCCGGACCCGGCCGCGCCGCCGCCGCCACCGCCACGCGACGAGGTGTTGCTCGCGGAAATCCGGGACCTGCTCAAGAAAGGGTCCTGAAGGCCTCGCGAGTCAGGTTTTCGCAGCCCGAGGCGGTCACGGCGAGATTGTCCTCGATCCGGATTCCGCCGAACGGCGCGAACTGCGCCACGCGCTTCCAGTCGATGTGGCGCGCGTGGCTGTTCGCCTTGGCGGCGACGAGCAGCGAATCGATGAAATAGAGTCCCGGCTCCATCGTCACGACGTAACCTTCCTCGAGCACGCGCGTGAGCCGCAGATTCGGGTGCCCATCGGGCTGCGGTATCGTGCCGCCTTCCGGGGTGGCGAGCGTGCCACCCACATCGTGCACCTGCAGACCGAGGAGGTGCCCGAGGCCGTGCGGCAGGAAGACGCTCGAGAGCCCGCTGTCGACAGCCGCCTCGGCATCGAGCGTGATGATCCCGGAGTCGTGCAGCAGCTCGGCGATCAGGCGGTGCGCCGTGAGGTGCAGGTCACGCCAGTCGACACCGGCGCGCACGCCGGCGCACAGCGTCTGCTGGACCTCGTCCATCTTGCCGATGAGCAGTGCGAAATCCGGGTCGTCGAAGGCGTAGGTACGCGTGATATCGGACGCATAGCCCGCAAACCCTGCGCCCGCATCGATCAGCAGCGAGTGATGGTCTTGCGGCGGTGTGCGCTCGAGGACCTGATAGTGCAGTACGGAGCCGCCTGCGTTCAGCGCGACGATCGGGTTGTAGGGCAGTTCCTGCTCCCGCACGGCGATGGCAGCCATGTAGGCGAGGGCGATGCCGTATTCGCTGCTCCGCGCGCCAAAAGCGTGTGCCGCCGCGGCGTGTGCGCGGGCTCCGAGCAGATTCGCCTCGCGCAGGCAGGCAATCTCGTAGGGGGTCTTGCAGGCGCGGGCGAAGTCGAGCCGGGTAATCAGCGGCTGTGGATTCACCGCAGCGAAGCCCCAGTCACCGAACCCTGTGGCATCGCCGATGAATGCAGTCCGGCCGCCCGCTGGCAGGGCAGTGCGCGCAGCCCGCAGGTCCCGGACTGGCTCAATGTCGAATTCGCCGGCCCACCAACTGTCGGGCAGGGGCGTCGCCTTGTGCCAGTAGTCGTCGGGTTGGCTGAACAGGAGGCCTGGTCGGCGGCCGGGTCGGACGATGACGAAGCAATCCGGCGCATCAGTCAGCGGTGCCCATAGCCTGAACGCGGCGTGCGCCCTGAAGGGATAGTGGCAATCGTCGAAGTCGACGGTCCGCAACCCCCCGGAATGCAGCACCAGGGTGTCGTAGCCCGCCGCCGCCAACGCCTCGGTCGTGCGGGCCGAGAGGGTGTGGAGGTGGGCAGAATACAGCTCGTCAAGCGCCTCTGGCTGCATGGAATCCGTCTCGTAGGCGGATTCTGACTGTCGGCAGAGGCTGACAGGCATTCCGCGCTGTTTCAAAAGGATTCCGGACTCTATAGAATTTGCCGCCGCGATGAAAATCGCGGGATAAATCTCTGTTTCATCCACTCTCGCTTCTCTTCTGGGGTATCGATCAATGAAGACGAAACTTGCTTTTGGCGCCCTTCTTGCGGCGCTCATGCTGACCGCCTGCAGCAAGCCGGCCGATATGGCCGCTCCGGCTGCCGACGCCGCTGCTACGGCCACCGATGCAGCGACCGATGCGGCTGCTGCTGCGACTGACGCCGCTGGCGCGGCCGTCGACGCGGCGGGCCAGGCCGCTGCCGACGCCGCCACCACGGCGGGCGACGCGGCCGCGACGGCTGCGACCGACGCTGCGAGCGCGGCTGCCGGTGCCGCCACGGACGCTGCCAACGCGGCTGCCGAAGAGGTGAAGAAGTAATTCGCGAGAATTACTCTTCCCGAGCCATCGGCTCACGCAAGGCCCGGCTGGCGAGTCACATCGCCTGTCCGGGCCTTGTAGTCTGGAGAGTGCAGTGAGCGTGAGTGTGCGCGACGCGCGCGTTTCAGCGCTGGACCGGCGCTGGATCGAGAGCGTCTACCGCGAGTACCTGGACGACCTGGCACCGCTCAACACAGGCATTTTTCCGGTTCTTGGCGAAGTGGGTCATCGGGAGCCCGATCAGCTCGCGCGCTGGTTCGCCGATTCAAGTGCGAAAATTCTTGCCATCTGCAAGTCCGCTGCACCTGTCGGTTTTGCAATGGTACTGCCGGGTCGGCCAGCACCGGGGCGCGCCGCCGTTGATTACCGGATGGCGGAGTTCTTCGTCACTCGCGTCCACCGTCGCCTCGGCATCGGCCAGAGCGCGGTCGCACTGATCCTCGATCGATTCGCCGGGCTCTGGGAAGTACAGGAGTACCTGCGCAATCCGGGTGCGGTGAAGTTCTGGCGCCACGTGATCGCGGACTACACCCGCGGGGACTACGAAGAGCGTGTCGCGAACGGCGAAGTTCGCCAGACTTTCCGCTCCGGCCCGTCGAGAATGCGCAAAGGCTGAGCGCCCTCCGCCAGCTTACAGTCCCGGTTGCCGGCGCGGCTGTGTGCGACGGCGCTGCAGGGTACGCCGCACCGCGCGTTCAATGCCCGCCAACGCACCATCGATCGCGGTACTGAGTGCGGCGCTGCGGCTTTCATGGACGACCGATGGCAATCCGCGCAGGACGACTTTGATCCGGCACTGCCGGTCCACGCCGCCACGCGGGCCGTTGATGTCGTCTGTGCGCACGCTGATGCGCTCGATCGAGCGCGCAAACTTGCCGAGCCGCATGCCCAGTTTGCGCCGGATGTAGCGGCGGTCATCCGGTGCCAGATCGCGCTGCTCTGCGCGGATGTGCGCCGGCAACGGCGTACGCTGTGCGCTGTCTGGCTTGCGCATGCGTGCGCGGGCTGAGGGTCGCCCAGTGCCTCGCGGTGCCGATAACTTCCTCGCTCGAGTCTGCATGCTTGTCGCTCCCGTAATGCCGCAACGGTGCCCCGGCAACGCGCGAAATGCAATGCGGCCCTAGGTCGCCGGGGTGGGCAGCACCAGCGGCGCGAGGTACCCGCCAGTGTACGAGCCGGGCGTATGCGCAACGTCCTCGGGAGTGCCGGCGGCGACCACGGCGCCGCCGCCGGCCCCGCCTTCGGGGCCGAGGTCGATGACCCAGTCGGCGGTCTTCACGACGTCGAGGTTGTGCTCGATCACGACAATGGTGTTGCCCTCGTCGCGCAACCGCTGCAGCACCGCGAGCAGTTGCGCCACGTCGTGGAAGTGCAGCCCCGTGGTCGGCTCATCGAGCAAGTAGAGGGTGCGGCCGGTGGCACGCTTCGCGAGTTCCCGCGCAAGCTTCACGCGCTGCGCCTCACCACCTGACAGTGTCGTGGCACTCTGCCCGAGCTTGAGGTAGGCGAGGCCCACGTCGACGAGGGTCTGCAGCCGTGCGGCCACCGGCGGCAGCGCGCTGAAGAACCTGAGCGCGTCCTCGACCGTCATGTCGAGTGCCTCGTGGATGTTCTTGCCGCGGAAGCGGATCTCGAGCGTCTCGCGGTTGTAGCGCCGCCCGGCGCACTCGTCACAGGGTACGTAAATATCTGGCAGGAAATGCATCTCGACCTTCAGCACGCCGTCGCCTTCGCAGGCCTCGCAGCGGCCACCCTTCACGTTGAAGCTGAAGCGGCCTGCGCCGTAACCGCGCGCACGCGCCTCCGGGACCTGCGCATACATCTCGCGAAGCGGTGTGAAGAGGCCCGTATAGGTTGCCGGGTTCGAGCGCGGCGTGCGGCCGATCGGACTCTGGTCGATGTCGATCACGCGGTCGATCGCCTCGATGCCATCGATGCGTTCGCACGGCGCACCTTCTGGTGCGGTGCCGTTCAACCGCGCAGCGACGTGCGCATGCAAAGTGTCGTTGATGAGCGTCGACTTGCCAGAGCCCGAGACACCGGTGACCGCGGTAATGAGCCCCACCGGAATGTCGACCGTGATGCCGCGCAGATTGTTGCCCGTTGCACCGACCACACGCAGCAGCCGTTTTCCCGGGCTCGTGCGCAGCGATGGGAGTGGTACCGACGCGCGCCCCGACAGATACTGGCCCGTCAGTGACGCAGGCGCAGCCCTGATATCGTCGGGCGTGCCTTGCGCGACGATTTCGCCACCATGCACACCCGCGCCGGGCCCCAGATCGACCACATGGTCCGCCGCGAGAATGGAGTCTTCGTCGTGCTCGACGACGATCACGGTGTTGCCGATGTCGCGCAGCTTGCGCAGGGTCGCGAGGAGGCGCCGGTTGTCGCGCTGGTGCAGCCCGATCGAGGGTTCATCGAGAACATACATGACGCCGGTGAGTCCCGAACCCACCTGGCTCGCGAGACGGATGCGCTGGGCCTCGCCGCCCGAGAGCGTCTCGGCGCTGCGGTCGAGCGTGAGGTAGTCGAGGCCCACGTCGACCAGGAACCGGAGTCGCTCGCCTGCTTCGCGCACGATGCGTGCCGCGACTTCGCCGCGCCAGCCGGGCAGCGTGAGCCCGGCAAAGAAGTCGCGTGCCGCACCGACTGACAGCTGCGCAATCTGCGGCAGGCTACGCTCGGCGACCAGCACATGTCGCGCGGTGCGGTTCAGGCGCGTGCCGCTGCAGTCGGGGCAGTGCCGGGTGCCGAGGTACTTCGCGAGTTCCTCACGCACACGCGCGGACTCCGTTTCCCTGTAACGCCGCTCAAGGTTCGGCACGATACCCTCGAACGGATGGCGCGTTCGCTTCAGTTTCCCGTGCGCCCCGGCATGTCGGAACCCGATGCCGGTTTCGCCACTGCCTTCGAGCAGCGCGCGTTGCACCTTCGCGGGCAATTCGCGCCAGGGAGTCTCGACGTCGAAGCGGTAGTGCCGTGCGAGCGACTGGATCATCTGGAAGAAATAGTTGTTGTGCCGGTCCCAGCCGCGCACGGCCCCGCCCGCGAGCGAGAGGTGCGGATGCAGGACGATGCGTTTCGGGTCGAAGAATCTCTGTGCGCCGAGGCCATCGCAAGTCGGGCAGGCCCCGGAAGGATTGTTGAACGAGAACATCTTCGGCTCGAGTAGCGGCACGCTGTAGCCGCACGCGGGGCAGGCGTGACGGTTCGAGAACAGCAGTTCTTCGGCGCCGCCGTCCACGAAGGCAAGGCGTGCAGTCCCGCCCGAGAGCCGCAGCGCCGTTTCGAACGACTCGGCGAGGCGCTGCCCCGCGTCCGCACGGATACGGATACGGTCGACGACGGTTTCGATCGTGTGCTTCCTCTTCGGATCGAGCACCGGCAACGCATCAAATTCATGTACGCGGCCGTCGATGCGCACGCGCACGAAGCCCTGGCTCTGCAGATCGTCGAGCACGTCGTGATGCTCGCCCTTGCGGCCCTCGACCACGGGGGCGAGCAGCATTGCCGCCGCGCCCTCGGGGAGCTTCAGCACCTGGTCGACCATCTGGCTCACCGTCTGCGCGGCGAGATCGACGCCGTGGTCCGGGCAGCGCGGCGTGCCGGCGCGGGCGAACAGCAGGCGCAGATAGTCGTAGATCTCGGTCACCGTGCCGACGGTCGAGCGCGGGTTGTGCGAGGTCGCCTTTTGCTCGATGGCGATCGCGGGCGAGAGGCCCTCGATCGAATCCACGTCGGGCTTGTCCATCATGGAGAGGAACTGGCGCGCATACGCCGACAGCGATTCGACATAGCGCCGTTGCCCCTCGGCGTACAGCGTGTCGAAGGCAAGCGACGACTTGCCGGAGCCGGAGAGACCCGTAATCACGATCAACCGGTCGCGCGGCAGGTCGAGGTCGATATTCTTCAGGTTGTGGGTCCGCGCGCCGCGGATGCGGATGTGCTGCATGAACCCGTCAGTGTAACGCCTATGTCAAATGCGCCACCCACCAGCTCAAGTCCGGTACCAGTGAGCCGATACCTCCGCCGGAGGTTCTCTCATGCGGCCCTGGCTCCTGCCTGTGTTGGTGCTTGCCGGATGCGGTGGTGGCGGCAGTGAGCCGTCCGAGCCGGCGGTCGTGCCCGCGCAGGCCACGCGGCCGGTGGCGCAGACGGACGCGGACATTGCGACGCTGCTCTATACCGATCGCCAGCGAACGCCGGTGGGCTTCCCGCTCGACACGCCGCCATCCGGCTACGGGCAGGTGACGACCCTGCATCTGGCGGGCTGCACCGACGACTGGGACGAGGCGCTCGAGTGGTCGGAGACCGCCGCACGGGATGCGGCCGTCTATGCCGATCTCGTCGCAACGATCACCGATCCGCGCTACTACGAGTTCGGACGCACACCCCGAACACCTGCCGATGACTACGTTCGCATGCGCGTGTACCGCTGCGACTTCTTCGATCCGGTGGCGGGCGAACTCAACGTTCGACCGCTCGATGAGGCGACGGTGGGCGCATTCGCCGCCTACCAGTGGCAGTTCACCACCTACAACAATTTCGGCAACGTCGTGCTCGAGCGCGCCACGCGCACGACGGCGACGACCATCGAGCACACGCTCGATCTTGCGACGCTCACGCGCGCGTCGGTCGCAGGCGACTGCGATCGCATCGACGTGATCGCCTGGTCCTGGCGCGTGCAGCTTGCGACGGGCGCGGTCGAGATCCAGACGGCACCGCTCTTCGGATTTCGGGCACGCCAGAGCGGCGGCCTCATCGAGATGTGCGCATCCTGAGCAGTCCGCTGCCGAGATCCCGGAACGTGTCCTGGTCGGCCTTCATGCGCAGCTTGATGTAGGGCCCGCTCGCGGTGTAACGGCTCGCGGCGTAGTCGTCGTCTTCGAAGCCCTGCACGTTGTAGCCGATCGAGATCCAGACGTTACGGGCGACCGTGACGCCGATGTCGACGCCGACCGCGTAGTCGTGCACGGAGGACTCCCAGGAGTTGAGCACCGTGCCGTGCAGGCCCATATCGAATCGGGCCGTGAGATCGCGGCGCACGTCAAAGCCGTAGAGGTCCGACAGGCCGTCGTAGCGTTCGCCGTCGAAGCTGCTGCACACGTAGCGCAAGCCCCATTGCAAGCCGAGCTGCGTGCGCTCGTCCAGCTGCCAGTTCGCATTCACGTTGTTGATCACACGCGCGGCCTCGACCGTGCCTGCGACGTCGCGCTGACGCTCGAAGCGCAGATCGAGCCGGTCGAGCACGATCCAGCGGCTCCCGGAAGGTCGGAACGCCCAGGCGAACTGCGTGTCGGCGGCGGTCGTATCGGGCCCCGCCGCGAAGTCGCTCGACATCACATGCAGGCCGAGTGCGAAGGCATGGCCGCGCACGGGTTCACGATACAGCCCGCCGGTCAGGATGGCGCGGTCCTCACGATCGGAGGCGCGCCATTCGATGCGCGAAGTCGCGGTCCAGAGCTCGCTGCGATAAAGCGCGCCGAGAAAGCTCGCGAAGAAATCGTCCGTGAGGGTGCCAGAGGCAAGCGGGCGGCCGGGCACGATCGGTGCCAGTGCCGGCCCACGCAGCGTGTTGCTCTGATCGATCCCTGCATCGAGCGCGAGGCGATCCGTGACCTGCCAGCCCTGCGTGAGGCCGAAGTTCGCGAAGGTGCGTGGGCCGTATTCGGTCGCCTGCTGGCTGACGCCGGTATTCAGCTGCGCGCGGTGCCAGGGCGTCGCGCGCACGCCGACCCGGGCCATGTCCGCATCGAAGCTCGCGCCGTCCGCATGTTCATACTCGGTGTAGAGCTTCACGTCGGGTCGCAGCGCATAGTCGGCGCCCAGCACATACCGGTTCGGATAGTCGACGCTCGAATTTTCACCACCGAGCGCTGCGTCTGCCGAGGCGCGCAGCGTCACGCGCTGGTTCCACAGATCGACGCTGCCGGAGGCGAACGCCTGCCCGGAGCGCTGCGCGCCGCTCGCGAGGCCCTCATCCTCCACCTTGCGCACCCCGAAGCCGATGCGGTTGGCCGCCGTTTCGCGCCGCAGCTCAAGCGAGCCGTGCTTGCGCTCGGTGCCCGTTGCGAGCGTCTCTTCGGTGAAAACCTCGGTCAGCCCCTGCCAGGTTTCGCCAAAGCGCAGGCGCGCGTCGATGCCCGCCTTGCGCACGCCGACTTCCGTCGAGAGCTGCTGGCCTGTGCCGAAGCCGGGCTCGGTCTTGCCGACATAGGCGCGCGCATCGAGCCGTTCGGTCACATGGCGCAGCTCGGCGAGGTGCGCATACGCCTCGGCAGCGCGCGTGGGATCGTCCGATTCGCTGCGCGCAACTTCAGCCCGCAGCTCGGTTGCCGCACCGATCTTCCAGCGCAGGTCCGTGCCGTACACGCGGCTGTCGCCGTCCACGGCCCCTTCGTCGATCAGGCTCGCGCCCAGCTCGGCACGACCGCTGGCGAACTTGACGCTCGCCCGCCCGCCCGCGGTGACGTGTTCCTCGCCGTCGCCCGGCACTTCGTACTCCGCGATGATGTAGACGGGGTTGAAGCGCTCGTCGCGGCTCGGCACGGGCTGCTTGAAGAAGAGGGTGCCGGCGGCGTAGTCGATGCTGTAATCGGCGAAGCGGCTGAGTGGCCGCGTTTCGAGCACGACCTCGCTCCTGAAGCGGTCGCGCACCTCGATGCGCAATTGGTCGCTGCCCACGACGAGCGGATGACGGGTGAGGCGATAGAGCCCCGACGTACCGTCGCCCGCGAGTTCGTCCTTGACGAAGCCGAGCGAGGAATCGGCCGCGAAGGCCGTCACGCCGAAGCGCTCGCCGGCGTAGTCGGTGCGCAGGCCGGTGAGGGAGCGGCTGTAGCGGGTCAGCTCGGTCACCGTGAGCCCGGTCGTGAAATCGCCGAACAGCGCGACGAACTGCCGCCGCTCGAGCTTCACGAAGAGCTTCTCGGCGCTCGCCGCCTCGTAGCGCGGATCGGCGGCGTCGCCGTACAGCGTGTAGTAGCGGTCGGGCTCGATCACGCCGAGGAGCCGGCGGCGGGCGAGCGCCGGATCGCGCGCCGAGTCGTAGGCGAGCGTGAGCAGGAAATCGCCCTTGATGCGGCCCTTGGCGAAAAACGCGACGCGGCCGTCCTCGCGGTAGTCCGGCCCGAGACCGGCAGCGCTGGCTGCCTCGGCGTTGCCCGAGATCGTGCGATACGCCATCGATCCTTCAGCGAGGCCGACGAGGATCCAGTCGCGCGCTTCGGGTTCGAGCCACACCCGCAGTTCCTCGGCCTGCCGGTCGTTCAGCCGCACGCGCACGATCGCGGTGCCGGTCTGCGAGGTCGGCTCGAGCTCGAGCAACGCGATGCCATCGTCGCCCACTTCGAATGTCGGCTCGCGCGGGCCGACCGAGACGAGCTGGTTCTCCCGTTCGGACGCGACCTCCCACCACGTGCGATAAGGGGGATCGACGCGCCAGGTGCCCTGCGTGCCGCGTCGCGCCGGTTTGCCGTAGGCATCGCTCAGACGCAGCGCAATCACGGGGTGCGTCCGTCCATCGGCGGTGAGCTGCGAACGCGCCTTCACGACTGCGGCGCGCACGGCGCCGCCTGCGTAGTGCACCGTGCGACTGAGCGTCTGCGCGACACTGCCGTCGGGGCGGCGCACGATCGCGGTGAGCGCGTTCTCGCCATCGCGCAGGTCGATGCCGCGCCAGTGGCTCACGGTGACGGTCTTCGCGTTGTTGGCGGCTGAACCATCGAAGTTGAGTGCGCTGACGGGTACGCCGTTCAATGCGAGCTCGATCCTGTCCGGCGGGTCGTGCGCAATCGCCACTTTGATGCTCGGTATGGGTGCGCTGAACTCAGGGCCCGGCCACAGCCACTGGATGCCGGGCGCGAGCTTCTCGAGCGTGAAATCCGGCATGCCCGCAAGCTTCGCACGATCGAACGAGAGCGCCTGCGGCTTTGGCGGCAGCGCAGTCGCGATCGTGCCCGGTGTCGGGCGACCGGGCAGCACCGCGGCTGCGGCTCCGGCGGCGAGCCGGAAGTCGGCGCGCCAGAGCGCCCCGCCCCGCACATCGACGAACTGCGAGACTGCGCGACCTGCGTGGCGCGCATTGCCTGCGCAAGCGGCGGGCTCGTAGCCCTGGGGCAGCGTCAGTGTGTCGAGCTGCACGACGTGTGTGCCCGGGACGAGATCCTCGAAGTGATACTTGCCATCCTCGTCGGTGATGACGTAGCGCCCGTCTTCGAGATAGACGCGCACATTGGCGACGCCGGCGAGCTCGCGCACCTCGCGCTCGCACGAACCTGCGACCACGCGGCCCATCACGATGGCGCGCTCACGGAACAGCTCCTCGCGCAGCTGGATAGCGGCCTGCGCGGCGTTGGAGCGTGCGCCGCTGTCCGCCAATGCCTGCGCGCTGTTGACGAGCTGCGGCCCGCGCGCACCGACTGTAACCTCGACGACGTAGCGCAGCGTCACGGTGGCGCCGGCATCGAGCGTGCCGATCAGGAACGACAGCGAGCTGCCGTCGGCACTGATCGCAGGATCGGGCGAGCGCACGCTGCCGTTGCGCGCCGAGCCCGCGCGAAAGCGCAGGCCGCGCGGCAGCTGGTCGACGATCGTGACGCCCGTGAACGCCCCCGCGGTGCCGACGTTGCGCACGCTCAGCGTGTACTGCACGAAGTCCCCCGCGGCCGCAATGGTGGTCGTCGTCGACTTCTGCACGAAGAGCGCGCTGCCGGTGGGGTCGAGCGGCACGTCGATGTTCGTGGGCAGGGGTCCGGTGACGGTGATGCTGCCGCCGTAGGAGGCGGGGCCGATTGCAAAGGGAGCGCCGGGCAGTGTCTGGATTTCCGCCTCGGTCGCGGTCGAGGGAAACGCATGCCCGAACGGCGGCACGACTTCAAGACGATAGTCGCCCGCCGCCACGAGCGGGAAGCGGAACACACCGGGCGCGAAGTTGTATACGGTACCACCACTGTCAGTGACCGGCTGGCCTGTGACCATCTCGGCGGGATAAACGCTGACACCGTCGTCACCGACCACTTGTGCCGGCGCGCCGCCTGCGGTGACGAGGCGCACGCGTGCGCCATTGACTGGCGCGCCCGTGCGCGAATCGAAGACGAGACCGAACGGATCCACGAGCGCCTGTGCGCTCGCCGTGTCAGTCGCGTCGCTCCTGTCGGCGTATGTGGACGTGAGCGACGCGTCGCGTTCGACCTGCAGCACGCAGTCACCGGCGCTCGCCGGTGCCACCCGGGTCTGGATGTAGCCGACGAACTCACCGCTGTCCGGAGCCGACTCGCGCAATCGCACGCGCTCGCGGTCGCCGCCGGTGGCCGTGACCTCAAGTTCAACGGTGTCGAGCACTGTGGCATCGAGGTTCTGGTCCTGATCCCGCAATCGCAGGAACAGCGCCTCACCGCCATGGATGGTGGGGGTGTCCGCCAGAGACAGGGGTTGCGAGGGATCGACCGTCGCGCCGTTCGACAGCACGGGCGGTGGCAGATCGACGAGCCCTGCCGAGCCGATGCACTGGGTCGGTGCGGTCACGCCTTGCGGTGCCTGCGCAGCGGCGCGCAGCAGGGTGAGCACCGCCCGGGTCGGTGGTGGCAGGATGACGAGATCGGCGGGATTCGTGAAGACGCGCCCCGGACCCCCGTTCGCGCCCGTGAAAGTCACCTCGGCAACGTTGCGGATGACGGTGCCCGGAGGCGTTTGCGCGAGCGCCCGGGGCACGCCGCACAGCGCGAGCGTGCAGGCGAGCACCCCTGCAGCGTGCGCCGCGAGGCGCCGCCAAAACGCCGCCGGGGCGGGTCGGCCGTTCGCCGACCCGCCCCGGGGTGTTGCAGGAGTATCGCCTCGAAGGCTGCGCAAGATCACTCCATCTCCGGACGTTTCGTCCTCAGTTGATGGTGACCTGGAAGCGCACGGTGACGTTGCCGCCCGCACCCACGTTGACCGTCGTCAGCGCCGGGGCGCCCACGACGAGATCGGTGGCCGTGCGGTAGCAGCCGTCGGCGTTCGTGTCCGCGCCACCCGCCTCGGCGACGCAGAAGCTCGCGGGGCCGGCGCCCACGGTGATCGACACGTCGCTCGCTGCGCCGTTGTAAGCACCCGCGCGAAAGGCCGTGTTGGCCGGCAGCGGATCGGTGATCTGGATGCCGGTCGCGGGGGCCGCACCGGTGTTCGAGATCGCGATACCGTATTCGACGAACGCGCCCGGAATCGCCTTCGGGTTCGTTGCGCCGTTGTGCGGATCCTGCACGACGGCCGAGGTCTTCGCGACGGTGAGCGCCGCAGACGAAATGGCGTACTGGTCGGCTGCGACTTCGGTCGCATCGCGCGCGGCATCGCCAAACACCGTGTCGACCGCGCCCGGCGTGTCGGCGCCCGCCGTTTCCGCGGCGAGTGTCGCGCCTGCCGTGCCCGGCACCGCCGCGCGCGCAGCAAGCTGCACGTTCGCGAACTGGCCGTTCGTGGCGGTCACCGGAACATCGGACACGATGAAGACGACCACGCCCGCATCGGCGGCGAGGGTGTCGATGGCCGTGGCCGTATCGACGCCCGCGTCGTAGGTGCTGTTGCCGTTGCTGTCGACGAAGACCCGCAGGTTCGCGACATCGGTGTTGTCAGTGTTGCCGAACACCGCGCCGCCTGCGAGGTTGGTCGGCGTGAGCTGATAGCCCTGCGGGCCGTTACCCGTGTTCGTCACGGTGAAGGCCGTCACCTGGTTCAGCTGCCCGGGTGTCACCGGGGTATTGGTGCCCGACAGCTCGGTCACCGTGAGGTCGATGCGGTTGTCGACGACGAAGCTCGTCGGCGCGCCTCCTCCGGGTGTCGAGTTGCCGGTGGGCGAGCTTGGGATCGGCGTCTGTGCGTTGCCGCCGACGCTGTAACTCACCGTTGCCTGGTTTGCGATCGACGTGTTGGCCGCGGTGCCGACGGCCCCCGCGGTTTGCCACGCGCCGGCGGCGACGGTGGCGGCAGCGAGCAGGACCCGCCGCAGGTTTGCTGGTTGGATCAACATTGCGATACTCCTCCTGTGCAACAAAACGGAATCGAAGACGAAAACGGGTGGTTACTGCACGCGCGTGCGGTAACTCGCCGAGACGGTCTGTCCCGGGGCGAGTGCGCTCTGCATCGCGTAGCGGACATGGCGGTACTCGTCGGCGCGCGCGGTGCGGGTCGAGCCGTCGGCCTCGCGCACGGTGAGCGCGTCGGGACCGGCGTAGCGCCTGCCATCGATCGAGTAGCTGACGCTGAACGTCGCGGCGACTGCGCCCTGCCCGAGGTACACCATGTGCTCCGGCACCGGGCTGTCGATCGCAACGTCGCCGGCGGGCTTGCCGCACACGTTGGTCGCGGTCACGGTCCAGATCACGTCCGTGCCGGGCACGACCTTGGCGGCGGGCACGAGCGTCGTTGCGCGCTGGCCGTCGGGGCCGACCACCGTCTGCTCGGTCTGCGCGGTGGTCTTCAGTTCGATGCAGCCCTTCTCCTGCGCGAGTGCAAGGCCCGCCGGCAGGAGGGCGAACACGGTGACGGAAAACGCCTTCGTCGAGACATTCATGGGATATCCCCTAAAGTTTGTGGCTGAACCGGCCGATACATTGTGTTCGTGCCTTCCATGGCAGATGTTCGCCATTCTTGCGGCGACTGCGCGGCGCGAATGTGACAGGCTTCTTAAGTTACATGAGAATGCGGGCACAGGCGGCACGGAATGCCGATCCCGTCACCTTTTGCCCGCACACCGGGCAACGCCTGCGACGTATGCTCCACTGCCACGCCAGGGAGGGCAGGATTCCCCGATGCGGCTGCGCCGGTTGCTGCTGATCTTCATTGCCCTCGTCTTCGGAGGCGGGGTCGTGCACGCCCAGCAGACGCCGATCAGCCGGTACACGCGGCTCACGGGCAACATCAATTTCGTGGCGACCGGCGCCACGCTGCGTTCGCAGGACAACAATGGCAACGCCTGCGCAGTGACGGGCTCGAGTACGGCGCCACTGACCGGCATCCCCGGAGGGGCGTCGGTCGTCGCCGCGTACCTCTACTGGGGCGGTTCGGGCAGCGCCATCGACTCGAATGTGGTGTTGAACGGCAGCGGCGTGATTGCCAGCCGGACCTTCACTGCAAACTTCAACAACGGCGGCACCAATTTTCCCTATTTCGGTGCATTCGCGGACGTGACGAGCCGCGTGAGCGGCAACGGCAGCTTCACGTTCACCGGTCTCACGGTGAACACCGGTACGCCCCACTGCGGCAGCTCCGCCGTGGCGGCGGGCTGGTCACTCGTCGTGATTTACGGTTCGCCGTCCGAGCGTTTGCGCGCGATCAATGTCTTCGACGGCCTCGAGCCCTTTCGCGGCAGTGCGTTGAATCTCGCACCAGACGGCTTTCGCGTTCCGGCCACCGGCATCGATGGTCGTATTGCGGTCGTCGCCCTGGAAGGTGATCCGGACAACTCCACACCGCTCAACGGAGTATCGGAAGAGCTGCGCTTCAACGGCACGGCACTCGACGATGGGATCAATGTACCGGGCAGCAATCCGCTGGTGCAGCCCTACGATGGCACGGTCAATTCCATCGGCAACGCCGCCAGCTATGGCCTGGACGTCGATACTTTCGATATTACGGCGCTGCTGTCGCCGGGGCAGACCTCGGCCACCACCCGCTTTGCGGCCGGTGGCGATCTCGTGCTGCTGCTCGCGCAGATCGTGTCGGCGACGAGTGAGCCGACCGTGGATCTCTCCATCACGAAGTCCCATGCCGGCAACTTCTCTTCCGGGGCGAACGGCGTGTACACGCTGCGCGTCGCGAACGCGGCGGGCCAGCAGCGCGAAGACAATGTCGTGACGGTGACCGACACGCTGCCGGCAGGACTCAGCTTCGTATCGGGTACGGGCACGGGCTGGAGCTGCACGGCGGCCGGACAGGATGTCACCTGCACGCATCCGCCGTTCCTCGACCCTGGGCAGTCATTGCCCGACATCACCCTCACTGTGACAGTCGGCGCCGCGGCGATCCCGTCGGTCGCCAACACCGCACAGGTGTCGAGTGCGAGCGTCGACCTGACTCCCGCCAACAATACCGCCACCGATCCGACCACCGTGGTCGGGTCGGATCTGTCGACCTCGACCAAGACGGTGACCGACCTGAATGGTGGCGAGGCCGATGCGGGCGATACGCTGCGCTACACGATCACGCTGCGCGAAACGGCCGCTGTCGCGGCCCCCGCCGTGTCCGTCACCGATCCGCTGCCCGCCAATACGACCTCGCTTGCCGTCGTCGGCATTCCGCCGGGCGCGACCGACAGCTCCACGCCCACGCAGCTCGACGTATCAGGCATCAACGTGCCCGCAAACGGCACGGCGACGATCGTATTCGATGTCGTGATTCCGGGCGGCACTTCACCCGGTACGCCGATCGACAACACGGCGACGATCGCGAACCTGTTCGGCATCGGCGCCAGCCCCGACGCGCCGCAGGTGATCGTATCCCCATCGCAGATTCCGTCTGGCGGCACGAAGCCGCTCTATCTGCGCGGCACCGCCGGGACGCCGCTGTCGCGTGTGCCTGCGATCGCGGGCGAGTCGCTCGTCGCGTTCGGCAGAAACAGCTCGGTGACCTGGGTCCTGACACCGGTGCTGCAGCGTCCGGTGACGCTGCCGGCGGGCGGCATTTCTGCGCAGATCTGGATGTCGCGCACGGGGGGTGGCGGGAACAATCGCACGATCACCGTGACGTTCGCGAACACCGCGACCGGTACGATCGATTCCGTGACCCAGACCTTCGGCCTGCCGAACAATTCGCCGAACGGCGCGCTGAGGACATTTCTGATCAACGTTCCCGCGACGGTGACCTATCCGGCGGGATCTGCGTTCACGGTGACGGTCGCACAGGGGGGTAATGGCAGCACGACCCGGGTACACCCTTTCGGCAACGGCTCGCCCTCGCGTGTCGAGCTGAACAGCAGCACCGTCATCAACGTCGACAGCGTGGCGAGCTACAACGCGGCCTATCCCGGCGGCGCGGCCACGGCATCCTTCTTCAGTGGCAGCACGGTCTACGTGCGCGCTGTTGTCAGCGATCCGTTCGGCAGCTTCGACATTGCGGGCGCGCAACTCGATCTCATCGACGCGAACGGCACGACGCAGGTCGCGAACGCGGTGATGACACAGGTCGCCGATTCCGGTGTCGATACGCGCACGTACGAGTATGCCTATACGCTGCCGGGGGCCGCCGCGCCCGGCGGCTGGTCGATGCGCGTGACGGCTGCCGAAGGCACGGAAGGCGCTGTCACGGACCTCGGCGTCGGCGGCTTTATGGTCGCCGCACCCTTGCCGACGCTCCAGGTCGCGAAGGTTTCGGAAGTGCTGTCGGACCCGGTGAACGCCGCCGTCAATCCCAAGCGCATTCCGGGCGCAGTCGTGCGCTACACGATTGCCGTGACGAACAGCGGGCCGGGCGCGGTCGATGCCAGCTCGCTCGTGATCACCGATCCCGTGCCGGCCAACTCGGCGCTCTACGTTGCTGCGGGTGGCGGTGGGCCCGTGGAGTTCATCGACGGCACACCGGCGAGCGGCCTCGCATTCAATGTGGCAACCGACGTCAGCTACTCGAATCAGCCGGGAGGCGGCGCGCCCTACAACTACACGCCCATGCCGGATGGCCAGGGCTTCGATCCGTTGGTCACCGGCGTGCGCATTGCACCGACGGGCACGATGAATGCGGCCAGCGGCGCCAGCCAGCCCGCCTTCACGATCCGGCTGCGCGTGCGTGTCCGTTGACGGGCAGGCTGCGGGAGGCGCCACAATGATCGGGTGGCCCTGCTGCGTCATGCCCTGCGCCCCGCGCAACCCACCGCGCTGCTGCTCATCGCGACACTGACGCTGCTCCTGTCGATCGCGTCCCTCGCGGGCCTGCCCGGTCTGCCACTCAAGGTCATCGTGCTCTCCTGGCTCTTCAAGTACGCCTATGTGCTGCTCGATCTATCCTCCGAAGGTGTCGTCGAGCCGCCGGTGCTGTCCGCAGAGATGGTGAACCCGGTCGAACAGCGCCCGCTGATGCAGCTTGCGATCTGTGGCGCGGGCTTTGGTCTCGCGTGGTGGATTGGCGGTGTACCGGGATACGCCCTCGGTGCGGCGTTTCTCGTGCTGCTGCCCGCCACAGCCGCAGTGCTTGGCGTGACGGGTAGCGCGATCGAGGCGCTGAATCCGCTGACGCTGGCGCGCGTCATGCGCGGGCTCGGCAGTGCGTACCTCGTGTTGCTTGCAGCGACGATCGCGTTCGCGGCCGCGATCTGTGGACTCGAGCACCTGCCGGTCTGGGGCGTCGTGAAGACCGCCGCCGCGCAATGGCTCCTGTTGTCGCTCTTCAGCCTCGTCGGTGGGGCAATATACGAACGACGGGAAGCGCTTGGCCACGAGCCGCAGGTGAGCCCCGAACGCGCGGCGGAGCGCGAGGAGCGCGAACGCGTACGACGTCGCGAGCACATGCTCGACGATGCCTACGTCCCGGCGCGCATTCATGAGTCGCAGCGCGTCGTCGAGCCGCTGCGCCGCTGGCTCGATGCAGCGGGCGGCGCGCAGCTCGAGGCCGACGCGCGCGCGTTCCTGGCGCGCGCGGCGAACTGGAACGACCCGGGTGCCTACGCACTCGTCGCGCGGCTCGTGATCGCGCGGCTTGTCGCCGTGCGCAAGTTTGCGCTGGCACTCGAGTTCTTCGAGGCCGCAAGACGCGTGGCGCCAGGTCCAGCGATGGCGAGCCCGGCGGACTTGCAGGTGCTGATCCAGCACGCGCGTGCAACAGGTCGTGCGCGGCTCGCCGAGCGTCTTGCGGGGGAGGCCGGCAAACCTTGAGTCGCGCGTTCGTGAAGGAAGGTGATGGCGAGGCCGTGCTGCCTGAGCGCGCGGTGAGCCTGCATCCGAACTTCGTGACGGCAAACGGCCTTGCGCAGATCGAAGAGCGGGTGCGTGCGCTCGAGGCCGCGCGCAGAGCGGCGCGCAAAGCAGCGCGCGACGGCGCGGCTGCTCAGGATGCTGCGGCGCTCTCCACGATCGAGCGTGACCTGCGGTACTGGACGCAGCGCAAGGCGAGCGCGCGACTGGTCACGCCGGCGCCCGATCCGGAGGTCGTGCGTTTCGGTGTCGCAGTGACCCTGCACGACGCGGCGGGCGCGACTCGCGTCCTGCGCATCGTCGGCGAGGACGAGGCTGATCCCGCTCGCGGGCTTGTCAGCTGGGCGTCACCGGCCGCCGAGGCGCTGCTGGGTGCGCGCGTTGGCGACGAAGTGAGGGTGGCCGGCCAGCGCTACGAAATCGGCCCGCTTGCGCCATAAGGCCCTTCAAGGCACCCGACGCGGCCCGCGCCCGACGGTCTCCTGCCCGATGATCTTGCCGGTCTCATCGGCGGTCACCCGGAAACTCCGGTCCCGGAACCTGAAGGTCAGCCGGTGACGGCCGGCGTCTTCATCGGTACCCCGCTCACAGAGGCTCGTGATGCGGCCATTGCGCATGTGCCATTGCACCAACGCCGGATCGATCCCGAGGCCTGCCGCGATGACAGTCGCATCGATACTCACGGCGCCGTCTTCAAACTCGATCTTCGTCATCGCGCATTTCTCCAGTTCCGCGTCGACCGGTACACCGTAAATGTACCGGGCCCGCGCTCCCTTTCGTAGTGCCCGCCGGTGACTGCGGGCCGCGGGCTCGCGGTCGCGTACTCCAGCCACCCGCTGCTTGCTGCGCAATGCGCACGCTTGCTTGCCGAAAGCGGCCCATATTGCTATTGCTGTTCCCGATGCAAGCAGACGCTGGCGACATTCTCGCGTTCTGGTTCGCCGATTCGTGCTGCGGGCCCACCGAGGCGAAAGCGCGCGAAGCCTTCTGGTTCCGCGGTTCGGCAGCGGTCGATGCCGCGATCGGCGAGCGCTATTTGCCGGGCATGGAAGCGGCGCTGCGTGGCGAGCTCGCGGCGTGGTCGGCCGCGCCGCGCACGGCACTGGCGCTGACGCTGCTGCTCGATCAGTTCCCGCGCAATGTCTGGCGGGGCACTGCGCGCGCCTTCGCGGGCGATTCGCTCGCACTCACCCTCGCGCGCGAGGCCGTCGCGGCTGGCTTCCTCCAGCGCCTGGAACGTGTGCAGCGGGCATTCCTGGTCCTGCCGTTCGAGCACAGCGAGTCACTTGCCGAGCAGCACGAATCCATGCGCCTCTTCACGATGCTGCAGCAGTCGGCACCTGATCCCTGGCGGCCGCTCTTCGATGGCTATCTCGATTACGCGCGACAACACTTCGGGATCATCCAGCGCTTCGGGCGCTTTCCGCATCGCAATCGCGCGCTTGGGCGCGAACCGACTGCGGAGGAGCAGGCGTGGCTCGAGAGTGGCGGCGCCGTCTTCGGCCAGAATTGACGCGGCAAGGCGACAACGCCGGCGTCGCAGTGCGATACCGGCAGCTCCGCCCTGTTCATTTATGCATGGTATGCCAAATTGAACGGGGTATGAGCCATGAACGGAAAAGGCATCTGGCAGTACGTGAGTCTCGATGATGAGGAGCATCTCCGCTTCGCCAATGGCGATGCCAAAGCCTTTGTCGATGCCCTGAATGCGCCCGGTACGGCATTCGACGAGTGCCAACTCTCCGAACCGCTGTTCCCCGCGCTCAAGGAACGGGTTCGCAGGAACAAGCGACCTGGGCAGTTCTACCTCTCAGGCTCAGTCCGCTTCACCAGCAAGAAGCAGATTCGCGAATCCCTGACGGGTCGCATCATGACGGCCGATCTTTATCCGCTGACGCTGTCTGAGCTGGACGGCGGCGAGTTGCCAGACTGGGTTCCCCGGATCATGCAGTCGCGGCGGATGCATGATCTGCAGATACCAGCGCTAGATCCTTGATCAACTCGAGACCATTCTGGATCGGGACCTGCGCCAGATTCATGACACAACCCTGACCGTGCCGGAGCTCTTGAGGCTTCTGCGCGCACTGGCTCTGCGCGATGGACGCACTTTCAACTACCAGGAGTTGCGCCGCGCGACGGGCATCACGCCGATAACGCAGAACCGACTTTTGTATGGCCTCGAAGCCGTGTTCATACTTCGCTCCATTCCCCTCGAGGGGGACTTTGCCGGCAGCGCGCACTTCTTCGAGGACCAGGCCGAAGTCGCAAAGTACTGCTCGTTACGGATGCCAACGAAACCCGTGTTGTCGACGAGCGAACGTTGCTGATGCCAGCTGCCCGGCTGCTGTTTGCCTGAACATGATCTGGCAGCCAGTACGGACAAGGCCACTCCGACAACCACAATGAACATCACCTGCCGGGAGTTCACGTTCGCATCGCCCGAGGGCCTCGCGCTTTTCTGTCGTGAATTCGCACCTGCAGCACCCCGGGGTACGGTGCTCTGTCTGCCGGGCCTCACGGACAACTCCCGGGCATTCGCGGCGCTCGCCCGGCGACTCGCGGATCGCTACCGCGTGCTCACACCGGATTTCCGCGGGCGGGGTCGCTCGCAGTGGGATGAGGACCCGGGCGGCTACCGCGCAGGCGTCTACTACCAGGACATGCTGCAGCTGATCGGCGAACACACGAGCGGGCGGGTTGCGCTCATCGGCACCTCGCTTGGCGGCATGGTTTCGATCCTGCTGGCCTCACAGGTCCCGGAGTGCATCGCCTGTGTCGTGCTGAACGACGTGGGGCCGGCAGTCGCGCCGGCCGGGTTGCGGCGCATCGCCGCTTACGCCGGGCTCGAGCCCGCAGCGGCGAGCTGGAGCGAGGCGGCCGCGCGTCTGCGGGCGCTGCACGGTGCGGCATTTGCGGATTTCACCGACGAGGACTGGCTCGCGAGCGCCCACAATGCCTGCCGCGAGGATGCATCCGGCAGCATCGTGGCAGACTACGACCCGCAGATCGGCGCTGCCTTCAGGGCGCGATTGAACGAGCCGATCGATCTGTGGCCATTCTGGGCGGTGCTGGGGGATATGCCGGTGCTCCTGCTGCAGGCCGGGCTTTCCGACATTCTCACCGCTGCCACGGTAGAGCGCATGCTTGCCGTGAAGCCGGATCTCGAGCGCATTACAGTGCCGGGTCGGGGCCACGCTCCGACGCTCGGGGAACCGCTCGTCACCGCGGCGCTCGACACGTTTCTGGCCCGGCACCTCGCGTAGGCGCTAGACTTCGCGCGCGTTTCTGCGTCGGGAGGGAGCCATGCATCGCAGCGCGCTTGCCGGATTCATCATCGACTGTCAGGTCGACCAGCTGCCCTCTGCGGCCGATTTCTGGGGCGCAGCCCTCGGTCGCCAGCTCCAGCCCTCGGCAGCTGAGGAAGATGCGGGTTACGTGCCGCTCGAAACAAAGGAAGACGGCCTGCATATCGAGGTACAACGCGTCACGCACGAGAGCCGTCTGCACCTCGACCTCATCACGGATGATGTCGAGGCGGAAGCGCGGCGCCTCGAGAACCTGGGCGCGCGGCGAATCCAGATGGTGCGCGACTGGTGGATCATGGAAGCGCCCACCGGGCACCGCTTCTGCGTGCTGCCGTTGCGCAAGGGCGGGTTTCCGAACCCGCCGACCGTCTGGCCGTAGCGCCGCCCGCTGTGGCATGAAAGAATCTGCACGATCCCGACAGATTCTCCACTCAACGCGCCGGCCACCTTGACGCATACTTGGCCGCACGCACGAAAGGTATCGATATGGCACGCGGCATCAACAAAGTCATCCTCATCGGCAACCTCGGCCAGGACCCCGAAACCCGCGCCATGCCCTCCGGCAGCTCGGTCACGAATCTGCGCATTGCGACGAGCGAGAGCTGGAAGGACAAGCAGAGCGGCGAGATGAAAGAGCGCACCGAATGGCACAGTGTCGCCATGTTCGGCCGCCTCGCCGAGATTGCCGGCGAGTACCTGCGCAAGGGTTCGCAGGTGTACATCGAGGGGAGCCTGCGCACCCGCAAGTGGCAGGACAAGGAGGGCCGCGACCGCTACACCACCGAGATCATCGGGAACGAGATGCAGATGCTCGGTGCGCGCGGCGGTGGCGGCGGTGGCGGGGCGGCAGCAGGCGGTGGGCAGAGTGGCGCGCGCGGTCGCGGCGGGGACGACGAGTACTCGCAGGCGCCGGTCACGAGCTCGACCGAGGCCGATCTGGACGACGACATTCCGTTCTAAGCCATTGATTAAATTGGGCAAGATCGCGGGGCGCGGGCGGATTCGCTAAACTTCCGCGTTTGGACCGTTCGCCCCCAATGCCCGGCCGCTACTTCCTCAAGACCTTCGGTTGCCAGATGAACGAGTACGACTCCGCGCGCATGGCGGACGTACTGCAGACGGTCGAAGGTTGGGCCGCGACCCACGATCCCGCGCTCGCCGATCTCCTGCTGATGAACACCTGCTCGGTGCGCGAGAAGGCCGAAGACAAGGTGTATTCGCTCCTCGGCGAGTGGCGCAGGTTGAAGCAGGCGCGGCCCGAAGTGCTGATCGGCGTGGCCGGCTGCGTCGCGAGCCAGGAGGGCGAGGCGATCGTCGCGCGGGCGCCGTGCGTCGATCTTGTATTCGGCCCGCAGACACTGCATCGGCTCCCGGAAATGATCGCCGCGGTGAAGCGCACGGGCCGCCCCGTCGTCGACGTGAGTTTCCCCGAAATCGAGAAGTTCGATCACCTGCCCGCGCCGCGGGCCGAGGGTGCGACCGCGTTCGTGTCGATCATGGAAGGCTGCAGCAAATACTGCAGTTTCTGTGTCGTGCCCTATACGCGCGGTGATGAGGTGAGCCGGCCGTTCGCGAGCGTGATCGAAGAGGTCGAGCAGCTCGTGGCGCAGGGCGTGGCCGAGGTCACGCTGCTCGGCCAGAACGTGAACGCCTATGCGGGCCCGATGGCTGATGGCGCAATCGTCGATCTCGCAACACTCATCCATCATGTCGCCGCGGTGCGCGGCATCGAGCGCATCCGTTTCACGACTTCGCATCCCCTCGACTTCACCAACAGCCTGATAGAGGCCTACGCGAGCGTCCCGCAGCTCGCGAACCATCTGCATCTGCCGGTGCAGAGCGGCTCGGACCGGGTGCTCGCGCTGATGAAGCGCGGCTACACCACCCTCGAATTCAAGGACAAGGTGAGGAGGCTGCGCGCGGTGCGGCCTGATATCGCCATCAGCTCCGATTTCATCATCGGTTTTCCGGGCGAGACGGAGCGTGATTTCGCGGCGACCCTCAAGTTCGTGCGCGACGTCGGCTTCGATCAGTCCTTCAGCTTTCTGTACAGCCGTCGGCCGGGAACACCTGCGGCTTCCTTGCCTGATGATGTTCCGCAGGAGGAAAAGCAGCGGCGGCTCGCGCGCCTGCAGGCCCAGCTCGACAGCCAGGCGCACGCGATCAGCGAGACGATGGTCGGCAGCGTGCAACGCGTCCTCGTCGAGCGGCCCGCGAAGAAGAACGCGCACGAGCTTGCGGGGCGGACGGAGAACAACCGCTGGGTGAATTTCGCGGGCCCCCCAGGATTGATCGGCCAATTCGTCGATGTGGAGATTGCTGCGGCCTTGAGGAGCTCACTGCGTGGACGCCTGGAGCCCGCGAAGGGCGATGGGCGGCGGGCGGCGGAGGCCACGTTGTGAGTCCGGGGGCGGCGCAGGGAGTGCACGAATTCGAGCTCGAGCCGGCCGACAATGCGCGGCTGGCGGGCCTCTGCGGGCCGCTCGATGAAAATCTGCGGCTCGTCGAGTCGAGGCTTGGCGTGCAGATCCGCCGGCGCGGCAACGTGTTTCGCGTCTCGGGCGAACAGGCCGATGCGGCGGAGAACGTGCTGCGCGAGCTGTATGAGCAGGATCCCGGCGACGAGGGTACTGCCCCGGGAGAAGTGCACCTCGCGCTGCGCGAGCGTGAGCGCGATGCGGGAGCAGGCAACCAACCCCTGCATCCCGAGGTGGGTGGCGACGCCGTCGACCGCGGCGAGGGCACGAGCCTGCGCGTGCCGCGCGGCGTGATTCGCGCGCGCGGGCGCAACCAGCGTGACTACGTGCGCAACATTCTCGGACGCGACCTCAGCTTCGGCATCGGTCCCGCCGGTACCGGCAAGACGTATCTCGCAGTTGCCTGCGCGGTCGAGGCCCTGCACGCTGACCGCGTACGACGCATCGTGCTGGTGCGCCCTGCGGTGGAAGCAGGCGAACGCCTCGGCTTCCTGCCGGGAGATCTCACGCAGAAGGTCGACCCGTATCTGCGCCCGATGTACGACGCGCTCTACGAAATGATGGGCTTTGACAAAGTGGCGCGCTTCATCGAGCGAAACGTCATCGAGGTCGCGCCGCTTGCGTTCATGCGCGGCCGTTCGCTGAACGACTCGTTCGTGATCCTCGACGAGGCCCAGAACACGACGATCGAGCAGATGAAGATGTTCCTCACCCGCATCGGTTTCGGCTCGAAGGCGGTAGTCACGGGCGATGTCACGCAAACCGATCTGCCGACTGGCAAAGTGTCCGGCCTGAGGCATGTGATCGACGTCGTGCGCGGCGTCGAGGGTGTCGCCTTCACGTTCTTCGATTCGCAGGATGTCGTACGCCACCCTCTCGTGCAGCGCATCGTGCAGGCCTACGAGGCACGTGGCGGCGATGCCGGGCGCGCCGACCGATGAGGCGCGCGACGCTCGTCGTCGACGTCACTCGCAGCGCGCGTGCCTGGGCGCCGCCTGCCGCCGCGATGTCGCGCTGGGCGCGTGCGGCGCTCGGACGGCGCGGTGCGGGTCGCGAGCTCGCCGTACGAATCGTGGCGCCGCGCGAGAGTCGGCGACTCAACGCCGCCTGGCGAGGCAAGGACAAGCCGACGAACGTGCTGTCATTTCCGGCGGCTGCGCTACCGGCGGGAACGACGGACACCGGAGTCTGCCCGCTCGGTGATCTCGTGATCTGCGCAGCGGTGGTGCGCGGCGAGGCGCGCGAGCAGGGCAAGCCGCTCACGGCGCACTGGGCGCATCTTGTCGTGCACGGCGCGCTGCACCTCGCAGGCTACGACCACGTGCAGGCAGCGGACGCGGCCCGCATGGAGCGCCGCGAGATCGCCGTGCTGCGCGGCCTCGGCATACCGAACCCCTACCGCGCCAGGACCTGACATGCCGAAGGATGCAAACGAGCCCGGGGAGAGCAACGCCACGGGGCGCTGGTTGAAGCGCCTGAAGCGCTCCGTCGCGGGGGCTCCGGAGGATCGCGAGGCATTGCTCGAGAGCCTGCACGAGGCGAGCACGCGCGGGCTGCTCGACGCCGACGCGCTCGGCATGATCGAGGGCGTGCTCGACGTCGCCGACCTGCGCGTGCGCGACATCATGATTCCGCGCGCGCAGATGGTATTTGTCCGGCGCAATGATCCGGCCGCCGCGATCCTGCCGACCGTGATCGAGTCGGGTCACTCCCGGTTTCCCGTGATGGACGATGACCGCGACGACATCGTCGGTATCCTCCTCGCCAAGGACCTGCTGCGCGTCTACGCGGAAGGTGGCACGGAGCGCTTCGACATCCGCGAGTGCATGCGGCCGGCGGTGTTCGTGCCCGAGGCGAAGCGGGTGAACGTGCTGCTGAAGGAGTTTCGTGGCAACCGCAATCACATGGCGATCGTGGTCGATGAGTACGGCGGCGTCGCCGGCGTCGTCACGATCGAGGATGTCGTCGAGCAGATCGTCGGCGAGATCGACGACGAGTTCGACGTCGATGAGGACCTCAACATCCGGAAAGACGCGGAGCGCCAGTTCACGGTGCGCGGCGTCACGCTGATCGAGGAATTCAACGAGTATTTCGGCACGCAGTTTCCGGACGACGAGTTCGACACGGTCGCTGGCCTCGTGATGAAGGAGTTCGGTCGCCTGCCGCGGCGGGGCGAGACTGTCGTGATCGGCGGCATCGAGTTTCGCGTGATGCGCGCTGACCGGCGGCGCGTCGAGAGCCTGCGCGTTGCCACGCCGAAGGACGTGATCGCGCCCGAGGAGCGCGCTGCGCGTGACCGCGACTGACGCCGCGCGCCAGCGGCTGCGCCTGCTGGCGTCGGTCGTGGCGGGAGCCAGTGTTGCGCTGGCATTCGCACCCTTCGGCCTCTGGCCGTTTGCGATTCTCGGCCCCGCCGTCCTGATCGCACTGTGGGATGAGGCGACGCCGCGAGCGGCCGCGGTACTCGGCTTCTGGTTCAACGTGGGCACCTTCGCGGCCGGCACCTACTGGCTCTACGTCAGCATCCACATCTTCGGCGGTGCGCCCGTGTGGATCGCGTTCTTCCTGATGCTCGGCCTCGTCGCGATCATGGGGCTCTATCACGCAGCCCTCGGGTATGTCGTCGCGCGCTGGCTGCCGGCGCGTGGGGCATGGCGCTGGCTCGCGGGCATTCCTGCTGCCTGGCTCCTCATCGAGTGGTTGCGAGGCTGGTTTCTGTCGGGCTTTTCATGGCTCTCTCTCGGCTATTCGCAAACCGATACCTGGCTCGCGCAGCTTGCGCCCGTGGGGGGTGTCTACCTGCTGTCGGCCGTAATGCTGGTCTCGGCGGGGGCACTTGTGATGCTGCTGCGAGAGCGCTCGCCATGCTTGCGTGCCGTGGCGCTCGCCGCGCTCGCCGTGCCGTGGATCGCAGCGCTCGTGCTCGATCGCGACTGGACGCAGGTGAGCGGCCCGCCGGTGCGTGTCGCGATCCTGCAGGGTGCCATTCCGCAGGACATGAAATGGCTCGAGGCCAATCGCGAGACCACGCTCGAGTTGTACGCGAAGCTCACGCGCGAGGCGCTCGGCGAGCCGTTGATCGTGATGCCGGAGTCGGCGCTGCCGGATCTCGCCAACAATCTCGTGCCGTATCTAGGCCGCCTCTACAACGAGGCGAGCGCGCGCGGCTCCGCACTCGTGCTGGGGCTCGTGCGCGCCTCGGACGACGGCAGCAATTACTTCAATTCGGTGGCGGCGCTGGGTGCGGAGGGCGTCGGCTGGTACGACAAGCACCATCTCGTTCCCTTTGCGGAATTCTTTCCGGTGCCGAAGTTCGTGCGCCGCTGGCTGCGCCTCATGAGCCTGCCGTATTCCGACTTCACGCCCGGACCCGCCGTGCAGCCGCCATTGAACGCCGCAGGCCTCTCGCTGGCGGCAGGGGTGTGCTACGAGGACGCCTACGGGAGCACGCTGGCACGCGCTCTGCCGCGCGCCGATGCGCTCGTGAACGTCACCAACGACGCCTGGTTCGGCCACTCGACCGCCCGGTATCAGCATTTCCAGATCGCCCGGATGCGGGCAATCGAAGCGGGCCGCTTTCTGGTGCGTGCTGCGAACGACGGCGTATCGGCGGTGATCGGCCCCCGGGGCGAGGTCGTCGCACGGGCGCCTGAGTACACTGCGACCGTGCTGCGTGCGACCATCACCCCGCGCACCGGTCTGCCGCCCTATGCCCGGGTCGGCAACTGGGCGATCGTCATGCTTGCGGTGGCGGCGTGCGCCGCCGCCATCACCCGGAGGAGGTCAGCGCGTGAGTTACGGAACTGATTGGCGGGATCAACGGTCTACCTGGAGCACCCATACCCTCAGAGGTCTGCAACGCATGGCATCCCAACCCCTCGCCCGGCGTTTTGCCGCCGTGGCCATTTTTTGCGGCGCACTCGCCGCTTGCTCACCGCAGGCATCCACAGCGGCGTCCGCCCGCGAAGCCGCGGTCCCTGCCGTCGCGGCTGCCGCTTCTGCCGCGACACCGGCTGCCGCCCCGGTGGTTCAGGGGTTGCCCGACTTCACGGCACTCGTCAGCCAGTTTGGGCCGGCGGTCGTCAATGTCGATGTGGTCAGCCGCCAGCGGGAGACGCGTGGCTGGCAGGGCCCGCCGGGCATGTCGCCGAATGACCCATTTTCCGATTTCTTCCGCCGCTTCGGTATCCCGGCACCGGGAGGCGGCAATGCGCCGCCCGCACGCGGCGAAGGCTCGGGTTTCATCGTGACGCCCGACGGCTACATTCTCACCAATGCGCACGTGGTCGATGGCGCCACGGACGTCACGGTGCGCCTGACCGACCGGCGCGAGTTCTCCGCGAAGGTGATCGGCAGTGACAAGCGCACGGATGTCGCGGTGATCAAGATCGACGCGAAGGGTCTGCCGACCGTGAAGATCGGTGATCCGAGCAAGCTGCGCCCCGGTGAGTGGGTGGTGGCAATCGGTTCGCCGTTCGGCTTCGACAACAGCGTCACTGCGGGCATCGTCAGCGGCATCTCCCGCTCCCTTCCAGACGACAACTATGTGCCTTTCATCCAGACTGACGTCGCGGTGAACCCCGGCAATTCCGGTGGGCCGCTGTTCAATCTCGCGGGTGAAGTGGTCGGCATCAACTCGCAGATTTACAGCCGTACCGGCGGCTTCATGGGCCTCTCGTTCGCCATTCCCATCGACATCGCGAGGAGCGTCGAGAGTCAGCTGATCAAGACCGGCCGCGTGAGCCGCGGCCGCATTGGCGTGACCGTCCAGGAAGTGAACGCCCAGTTCGCCGAATCGTTCGGCCTCGATCGTCCACGAGGCGCGCTCGTCGGCTCGGTGGAAGAAGGTGGTCCCGGCGACAAGGGCGGCCTGAAGCCCGGCGATGTGATCCTCTCCGTGAACGGTCAGGATGTGGAGCGCTCCTCGCAACTGCCGGGCATCATCGCGAACATCAAGCCGGGCAGTGAAGCGAAGCTCGACGTGTGGCGCGACCAGGGGACGAAGCATCTGACCGTGAAGGTCGCCGAGCTCGATGAGCCGATGCAGAAGGTCGCGATGCGCGGTGGTGGCGACTCCGACAATTACTCGAAGCTCGGCATCGAGGTGCGGCCACTCGACCCGCGCGAGAAGGCGCAGGCCGATACGCGCGGCAATCTCGTGATCCTGGATGTCGACGGCCCTGCTGCCCTCGCGGGCTTGCAGCCTGGCGACATCATTCTCGGCGTCAACGGCAAGAGTGTCGAGTCGGTCAGAGACCTGCAGGCGCAGGTGCGCAAGTCCGGCAAATCCGTGGCGCTGCGCATCGAGCGGAACAACACCGAGATTTTTGTACCGGTGCGCATCGGCTGACCGGCGTCGCGTCCGCGGCGCGCTGCGGGCGGTGGGCGACGGGCTCTTGCCCGCAGCCCGTCGCGCGGGCCTGCGTGATATCCTGCCGGCTCCGATGGACGAACGTTACGATCCGGCTCGCATCGAGCGGGCTGCGCAGGACTATTGGGACGCGCGGCAGGTGTTTGCAGCGCGTGAGGGCGTGCGCGGCGAGAAGTACTATTGCCTGTCGATGTTCCCGTACCCCTCCGGGCGGCTGCACATGGGGCACGTGCGCAACTACACGATCGGCGATGTGCTGACGCGCTTCATGCACATGCGCGGCTGCAATGTCATGCAGCCGATGGGCTGGGATGCCTTCGGCTTGCCCGCCGAGAATGCGGCGATGGCGAATGGCGTGCCGCCGGCCAGGTGGACACGCGAGAACATCGCGTACATGAAACGCCAGCTGCAGGGGCTCGGCCTCGCGATCGACTGGCGCCGCGAGATCGCCACTTGTGATCCGTCGTACTACCGCTGGAACCAGTGGCTCTTCCTGCGCATGCTCGAGAAGGGCATCGCGTACCGGAAGACGGGCGTCGTCAACTGGGACCCCGTCGATCAGACCGTGCTCGCGAACGAGCAGGTGATCGACGGGCGAGGCTGGCGCACGGGCGCGCTCATCCAGAAGCGCGAAATCCCGATGTACTACCTCAACATTACCGCCTACGCCGACGAGTTGCTCGGCGCGCTCGACGGCCTCGACGGCTGGCCCGAGCGCGTCCGGACGATGCAGGCCAACTGGATAGGCAAGAGCACCGGCTGCGAGATCGCGTTCCCGTACGCCGACGACACGAGCGCCGCGATGGGTGGCGGCGGGGCGCTCAAGGTGTTCACGACCCGCGCAGACACGCTCTTCGGCGCGACCTTCATGGCGATTGCGGCAGAACATCCGATCGCGCTTGCCGCCGCGGTGCGCGACCCGAAGCTCGCCGCGTTCGTCGATGAATGCCGCCGCGGCAGCACGATGGAGGCCGACGTCGCGACACAGGAGAAGAAGGGCCTGCCGACCGGCTTGCACGTGCGCCACCCCTTCACCGGTGCGCATATCGCCGTCTGGGTCGCGAACTACGTGCTGATGGGTTATGGCGAGGGCGCCGTGATGGGCGTGCCCGCGCACGATGAGCGCGACTTTGAATTCGCGGGCCGCCACGGCATCCCGATCGTCACGGTCGTGAAGTCAAAGAGCGGCGCATACGGGAAGGCCATCGCACCGTGGATTCCCGCGTACGGCGAGTACGGCGTCACAGTGGATTCGGGCGAGTTCTCGGGGCTTGAGTCCGATGCGGCGGTCGACGCGATCGCGGCTGCGCTTGAAGCACGCGGACTCGGCGCCAGGCGCGTGCAGTACCGCCTGCGCGACTGGGGCATTTCGCGCCAGCGCTACTGGGGTTGTCCGATCCCGCTGATCCATTGCCCGGCTTGTGGCGAGGTGCCGGTGCCTGACAAGGATTTGCCGGTGGTGCTACCCGAGCATCTGGTGCCCGACGGCAGCGGCAATCCTCTGGCAAAGACCCCCGAGTTCGTCAACTGCGCCTGTCCGCAATGCGGCGGCCCCGCCCGGCGCGAGACGGACACGATGGACACCTTTGTCGACTCCTCCTGGTATTTCCTGCGCTTCGCGTGCGCTGACAGCGACGGGGCAATGGTCGATGCGCGCGCGCACTACTGGCTGCCGGTCGATCAGTACATCGGCGGCATCGAGCACGCGATCCTGCACCTGCTGTATTCGCGCTTCTGGACGCGCGTGATGCGCGACCTCGGGCTCGTAACCCTCGACGAGCCGTTCGCGAAGCTCCTCACGCAGGGCATGGTGCTGAATCACATCTATTACCGCCATCCCGAGGGCGAGCGGCGCAGTTATTTCAACCCGGCCGATGTCGAGATGCGCGACGGCGTTCCCGTGCTGATCGCGGACGGCAAGCCGGTGGTGCATGACGGCCTCGGCACGATGTCGAAATCGAAAGGCAACGGCGTCGACCCGTCGAAGCTCATCGAAGAGTTCGGTGCCGACACGGCGCGCCTTTTCATGATGTTCACGGCGCCGCCCGAACAGTCGCTCGAGTGGAGCGACGAGGGCGTGCAGGGCGCGTTCCGCTTCATCCGCCGCTTGTGGAAGGCCGTGCACGATCTCGTATCGCAGGGGCCGCAGCCCGCCGCGGATTTTGCGGCGCTCGATGCGGAGCACAAGACGCTGCGCCGCCTCGCGCACGAGACGCTTGCCAAGGTGACCGACGACATCGGCCGCCGGCACACCTTCAACACGGCCATCGCCGCGACGATGGAACTGCTGAACGAGGCGACACGAACCTCGACCGCGAGCGTACAGGGACGCGCGGTGGTCCGTGAGGCCTGCGAGATCATCGTGCTGACACTCTCGCCGATCATCCCGCACGTGACGCACGCGCTCTGGCAGGCGCTCGGCCACGCGACTGCGCTGATCGAGGAGCCCTGGCCGAAGCCCGATCCCGCCGCACTCGTGCGCGAGGAGATCGAACTCGTCGTGCAGGTCAACGGCAAGCTGCGCGGCAGGGTGACGGTCGCCGCCGGCGCGCCCGAAGAAGTGGTGCGCGCCGCGGCGCTCGCGGACGAGAATGCGTGCAGGTTCATGGGTGGCAAGCCCGTGCGCAAGGTGATCATCGTGCCGGGCAAGCTCGTGAACATCGTGGTCCAGTCGTGATCCACCGTTTCATTGCGATCGCCACTCTTGCGCTTGCACTTGCTGCGTTGGCGGGCTGCGGACTGAGACTGCAAGGCCGCGAGGCCGCGCCGCAGGCCTTCGCAAGCGCCTGCATCGAGGCGCAGGACACACAGAGCGATTTCGTGCAGGCCCTGTCGCGCTCGCTGGCGGCGAGCGGCGTGCGGCTCGAGGGCGACCCGGCGCGCGCCGAGGCTATCGTGCGCGTCTCGCGTGATGAAGTGAAGGAGCGCGTGCTGTCGGTGTCGGCGCGCAATATCCCGCGCGAATACGAGCTGGCTTATCGCGTGGAATTCAGCGTGCAGAAGGGTGGGGCCGAACTGCTGGCGCCGCGGGAAGTGTTGCTGTCGCGCGATTTCACCTTCGACGAGACGATCCTGCTCGCGAAGGAGCGTGAGCAGCGCCTGCTGGAAGATGCGCTCGCGCGCGACCTCGCGGCAATCGTGATGCGCCAGCTCGCGGCGCTCTGAGGCGCCAGCCATGGGCGCCGATGTCCTGCGCGTCAACGGCACCAATCGTGCGGCCCTCGGCACACTGCTTGCCCGCTACGGCCTGAAGCTGCGCTTCATCGCTCCCGAAGAGGGTATTCCCGGTTCGTTCTGGGGCGAGAGCGAAGCGGGACTCGTCGCAGACTGCCTCTACGCGCGGCTCGACACTCCTGTGCATTCGGTGCTGCACGAGGCGGCCCACTATGTCTGCATGACCCCGGAGCGCCGTGCGGGACTCGATCGTGACGCCGGTGGCGACGACGCGGAGGAATGCGGTGTCTGCTATCTGCAGGTGTTGCTCGCGGAGGCATTGCCCGGTGTCGGTCGCGAACGCCTGTGTGACGACATGGATTCCTGGGGCTACAGCTTCCGGGAGGGTCCGGTGCGTGTCTGGCTCGCGGGCGACGCTCGCGATGCGCGCGCGTGGCTCGCCGGGCACGGGATCATCGGGAACGCGGGCGCTCCGACCTGGCAGCTGCGCAGTTGAACCGCGCGCCGACTGTTCGCAACCGGTCAATCCTCGCCGAAGCGATCAGTAGCGCTGACAAGCTCGTGAATGTTGCCCGGTTCGAAGGCCGAATGCCCCGCGTCCGGCACGATCCGGAAATCCGCTTCGGGCCACGCACGATGCAGGTCCCAGGCGCTCTTCATCGGGCACACGACGTCGTAGCGCCCCTGCACGATCACGGCAGGGATGTGGCGGATCCTCGACACGTCGTCGAGGAGCTGGGTTGCCGAGCGCAGGAAGCCGCGGTTCACGAAGTAGTGGCACTCGATGCGGGCGAACGTTTCGGCGTACGCGTCTTCTTCGAATTTCTTCAGATCGTCCGGGTTGAGCCGCAGGTAGCTCGTGGCGCCCTCCCAGATCGACCAGGCGCGTGCAGCGGTGCTGCGCACGACCGGATCGTCGCTCGTGAGGCGGCGATAGTAGGCGTCCATCATCTCGCTGCGTTCGGCGGGTGGAATTGCCGCAGCGAAGTCGGCATAGAGATCGGGGAACAGCGCTCCGGCACCGTCTGATTCGCCGTAAAACCACGCCAATTCCCAGGGCCGTACGAGAAAGATGCCGCGCAGCACGAGTTCGGTGACGCGCTGCGGGTGCGCCTGCGCGTAGGCGAGCGCAAGGGTGGAACCCCATGAGCCTCCGAATACCTGCCACTTGTCGATGCCGAGGTTCTCGCGCAGCCGCTCGATGTCGGCGACGAGGTGCCAGGTGGTGTTGTCTTCAAGGCTCGCGCGCGGCCGGCTCTTGCCGCAGCCCCGCTGATCGAAGAGCACGATGCGATAGCGCTTCGGATCGAAGAAGCGGCGCATCTTGGGATCGGTGCCACCACCGGGGCCGCCATGCAGGAACACCACGGGCTTGCCGCGAGGGTTGCCACTTTCTTCGAAATGGAGATTGTGGACCGGCGAGACCGCGAGGCGCCCGGTGCGGTACGCATTGAACGCGGGATACAACTCGCGTCGTGCCGGTGCGGCGCGCCGCTTCGCGCCCCGCCGCTGCGCAGCCTGCTTCGGTGCGGCGCGTTTCGCAGTGGCGCGCTTCGCAGTGGCGCGCTTCGTCCCTGATTTCCTTCGCTTGGCCATGCGCGCCTGCCTTTCAGAAGGTCTTTGCCACCATGCCACCCAGCGGGGCCCCGCCGAGCAAATGGACGTGCAGGTGATAGACTTCCTGTCCGCCGTGCTGGTTGCAGTTGATGATGAGCCGGTAGCCGTCCTCGGCGATGCCCTCGTGCCGCGCGAGGTCGCGCGCCACGGTGAACATGTGGCCGACGAGCGCCTCGTCATCGTCGCTGATGTCGTTGGCGGTCGGAATCGGCTTGTTTGGCACGATCAGGATATGGACCGGCGCACGCGGATGGATGTCGCGGAAGGCCGTCACGCGTTCGTCCCGGTGCAGGATCGTGGCAGGCAGTTCGCCCGCGATGATGCGCTCGAACAGTGTAGGCATCCGGAAATCCTAACCCCTGCTGCCCCCAATCTCCATGTAAAAGTGGATAATCCTCCGGTGGCCGGGATGGTCCCATGAAACTTGATCCAGACAAACTCGCCGCGCACCTCGCGCGCGGGCTGGCGCCCGTCTACCTGCTGTCCGGCGACGAACCACTCCTCGTCAGCGAGGCTGCCGACGCTGTGCGCGCGCAGGCGCGTGCCGCGGGCTTCACCGATCGGGTCGTGCATTTTGTCGATCGCGACAGCAGCTGGGATGACTTGCGCGCCGGCACGAGCAATCTGTCGCTCTTCGCGTTGCGTCGCCTCGTCGAGTTGCGCCTGCCGACGGGCAAGCCGGGCGTCGCGGGCAGTGCCGCGATCGTCGAGCTCATTGAACGGCGCGACTCCGACACACTGCTCGTGATCATCACCGGGCGGCTCGAGCGTGAATCGCAGGGCGCCGCCTGGGTGCGTGCGGTCGAGGACCATGGTGTCTGGATGAACGCGTGGCCGGTCGGTCGCGAGAAGCTTCCGGGCTGGCTCGAGGCCCGCGCGCGCCGCGCAGGCCTCAGCCTCGATCGCGCGGCGCTCGAGCTGCTCGCCGAGCGCACCGAAGGCAATCTCCTCGCCGCGCAGCAGGAGATCGATCGACTGTCGCTCACGCTCGCGGGCGCGGTCGGCGTTGCGGAACTCACCGCAAGCGTCGCAGACAACGCGCGCTTCGACGTCTTCAAACTGGGCGAGGCGGCGCGCGGCGGCAACGCGGCGCGCGCGCTGCGCATCGTCGAGGGACTGCGCGCTGAAGGCGTCGAGGCCACCCTGGTGCTGTGGGCCCTGCTGCGCGAGCTGCGTCAGTCGGCGCGTGGCGGCGGGCGCCATGCCCGGCGCGATTTCGCGCGTCTGGCCGAACGCGCGGCGCGCACCGACCGGGCGATCAAGGGTCGGCTGCAGGCGAATTCGTGGGATGAAATGGCGCTCCTCGCCGTGGATCTCTGCGGTGTCCGGCTCCCCCTCGTCAGGCGTACATGATGCGACCGATCGGTCTTTTCGGCGGAACCTTCGACCCGATTCACTTTGGCCATCTGCGCACCGCGTTCGAGCTGTGGCAGGCGCTGCAGCTTGCGGAGGTGCGCTTCCTGCCCACCGGCGATCCACCCCATCGTGACACGCCGCTCGCCGAAGCCTCGCAACGCCTCGCCATGGTGCGTGCCGCCGTGGCCGATCAGCCGGCCTTCGTGGTCGACGATCGCGAGACGCGTCGCAAAGGCCTGTCGTATTCCTTTGACACGCTCAGCGAGTTGCGCAGCGAGTTCCCGGGGCGCTCACTGTGCCTGCTGCTCGGCATGGACGCCTTTCTCGGCCTGCCTGCCTGGCATCGCTGGCGCGAGCTGCCGGAGCTCGCGCACATCGTCGTGGCGCACCGCCCGGGATGGAAGGCGCCCACCACGGGGCCGCTCGGGGAGCTGATGGTCGATCGCGGCACCGGTGGCGTGCGCGATCTGCATTCGGCGACAGCCGGGCGCGTCTTCATCCACGCCGTCACCCAGCTCGAGATCTCCTCGACGGAGCTGCGGGAGCTGATCGTCGATGGCCGTGATCCGCGCTATCTCGTGCCCGATGTGGTGCGTGACATGCTGCGCGCGTCGGGGTGCTATGCTCGCGGGGAAGACTGATACGGGAGAGGCCCACACCGACACATGACCACCGCCAAACGCCCGCGCCGCAGCGCTCCTCGCACGACGCCCCTCGAGGAAATAGTCACCACCGCGCTCGATGACATGAAGGCGGTCAATGTCAGGGTTCTCGACGTCCGTGGACTCACGGATATCGCCGATACCTTCGTCATCGCCTCGGGCAACTCCGATCGTCACGTCCGATCCATCGCCGAACGGGTCATCCAGAAAGCGCGCGCTGCGGGCCTTCGCACCCACGGCATCGAAGGCGAGCGCGACAGCGAATGGGTGCTCGTCGACCTGACCGACGTGATCGTGCATGTGATGCTGCCGCGCACGCGCGAGTTCTACGGCCTCGAGCGGCTGTGGGAGGGCGATGGCGCGTCGGTGCCTGCCAAGGCAGCGGCCCCTCGCCGGACGAAAACGGGCGCGAGGCGAGCCGCACCGCGGGCCGCTGCTGCGCACGGGGCCCGACCCCGGCCAGCGCGGTCGCGCCGTGCACACTGACCGCCGCGAAGGTTCGGGTGAGTCGTGCGGGTGCGCCTCATCGCTGTCGGCACGCGCATGCCCGCCTGGGTCTCTGCGGGCTGCGACGAGTATCTGAGGCGTCTGCGCCCCGCGCTGCGCGTCGACATCGTGGAACTGGCTCCTGGCCCGCGGTCGGCTGGCACGCCGGTCGGGCGTGCGATGGAGGACGAGGCGCGTCGCCAGCTCGGCCGCCTCGCGAAGGACGAATACGTCGTCGCGCTCGACGAACGCGGCAAGGCCTTCTCCAGCGTCGAACTGTCCCGATGGCTCGCGGAGCGCATGCGGGACGGCCGCGACCTCGCGTTCCTGATCGGTGGCCCCGACGGCTTCGCGCCCGCTGTGCGGGAGCGGGCGGATCTCGACTGGTCGCTGTCGCGCCTCACCCTGCCGCACGCGCTGGTGCGCGTCGTGCTCGCCGAGCAGCTCTACCGCGCCCACGCGCTGCTCGCGGGACACCCCTACCATCGCGCATGAGAACCGCGGCCGCATGACCGCAACGATGCCAGTGCTGTGCCTCGCGTCTGCATCGCCGCGCCGGCAGGAACTGCTGTGCCAGATCGGTGTGCCGAATCTGGTGCTCGCGGCCGACATCGACGAGACGGCGCGAACCGGCGAAGAGCCGGCGCACTATGTCGCACGTGTGGCGCGCGCCAAGGGCGAAGCCGTGTGGGCGCAGCCTGCGGCACGGTGCGGGCTGCCGGTGCTCGCCGCCGACACCACCGTTGTGCTCGATGGCCGGATGCTTGGCAAGCCCGTCACCCGCGAGGAGGGTGTCGAGATGCTGCTGGCGCTCGCAGGACGCACGCACGAGGTGCTGACGGCGGTTGTGCTCCTGGCTGGCTCCGTGCAGGCGCCTTCGACGCGCTGCCGCTCGGTGCGCTCGCAAGTGCGGTTTCGATCGATCAGCGCCGCGGACGCGGGCCGCTACTGGGACAGCGGTGAGCCGCGCGACAAGGCGGGCGGCTATGCGGTGCAGGGGCTCGGCGCCGTATTCGTCGCCGGCCTCACGGGCAGCTATTCTGGCGTCATGGGATTACCTCTTTTCGAGACCGCGGCTCTGCTGCAGGAGGCCGGTATCCCCGTCTGGGCGGGAGCCGGTCCGTGACGACCGAGATCCTGATCGAGCGCGGGCTGCGCGAGACGCGTGCCGCAATCGTCGAGAACGGCGCGCTGCAGGAAGTGCACATCGAGCGCGTGAGTCGCCGGGGTCTCGTGGGCAATGTCTACAAAGGTCGCGTCACGCGCGTGCTGCCGGGGATGCAGGCCGCGTTCATCGACGCCGGGCTTGAACGCGCTGCGTTCCTGCACGTCGACGACATCGCGGTCACGCGCCCCGACTCGACGATGATCGGACTGCCGAAAGTCGAGGACATCCGGCGCCTCGTGAACCAGGGCGACGATCTCCTCGTGCAGATCGTCAAGGACCCGATCGGCACGAAGGGCGCGCGGCTGACGACCTTCCTGTCGTTGCCCTCGCGCTTTCTCGTGTACATGCCCCGTGGTGAGGGTGTGGGCGTCTCCGCGCGCATCGAGGACGAGGCCGAGCGCCAGCGTTTGCGCGAGCTGGTCGCGAGCCTGCCGCAGCCGGCGCAGGGCGGAGGCTTCATTCTGCGTACCGCCGCCGCAGGAGTCACGCGCGACGCGCTGCGCGCTGACATGCTGTATCTCGCAAGACTGTGGGACCACGTACGCGAGCGCGCCGCGGCGGCCGCACCCGGCGAACTTGTGCACGAAGACCTGCCGCTGCCGACCCGGATGCTGCGCGATGAGCTCGGGCGCGACATCGGGCGCGTGCTCGTCGATGGTGCGCAGGCGTACGCAGAGATGCAGAAGTTCGCACGCGCCTTCATGCCGGAGGCCGTCGACCGCATCGAGCTGTACGCAGGGCAGCGGCCGATTTTCGACCTGCACGGCACGGAAGAGGAGATCGCGCGCGCTCTCGGCCGCAAAGTCGAACTCAAGTCGGGCGGCTACGTGATCTTCGACCAGACCGAGTCGATGACCACGATCGACGTCAACACCGGCGCGTATGTCGGGCACCGCAACCTTGAGGAAACCATCTTTCGCACCAATCTTGAGGCGTCGCTCGCCATCGCACGCCAGCTGCGGCTGCGCAACCTGGGCGGCATCATCATCATCGACTTCATCGATATGCAGGACGAGTCGCATCGCCGCCAGGTGCTCGAGGCGTTGTCGCGCGGCCTCGCAGCCGACCGGGTGCAGACGCATATCGCGAGCCTCTCGCCACTCGGCCTCGTCGAGATGACTCGCAAGCGCACGCGCGAGAGCCTCGAGCACCTTTTGTGCCAGGCGTGCCCGACCTGTGAAGGCCGCGGTTTCGTGCGCACGCCGGAGACCGTCTGTCTCGAAATCCTGAGGGATATCCTGCGGCAGGTGCGCCAATTCGGCAGCCGCGAACTCGTGATTCTTGCCCACCAGGACGTGATCGACCGCCTGCTCGACGAGGAGGCTCTCGCCTTGTCGGAGCTCGAGGCCGCCAACGGCAAGCCGATCCGGTTGCAGGTCGAGCCCTTCTATGGCGTCGATCAGTACGACGTGGTGCTGACATGAGCGGCGTGCGGGTCGCCGCAATCCAGATGACCACCGCGGCGGATGTCGCGGAAAATCTTGCGCAGGCTGGCAAGCTGCTCGCGCAGGCTGCGGACCGCGGCGCGGCGGTGGCGGCCCTGCCCGAGAACTTTGCGTTCATGGGCCTTGCGGATGCCGACAAGCGTGCGATTGCCGAGGCGGATGGCGCTGGCCAGATCCAGGATTTTCTCGCCCGCACGGCCGAGCGCCATCGCCTGATGGTGATCGGCGGCACGATGCCGCTGCGTATCGAGGGTGGCGACGGCCGCGTGGCGGCGGCGAGCCTCGTGTTCGATGCGAGCGGGAAGCGCGTGGCGCGCTACGACAAGATCCACCTGTTCGATGTCGACCTGCCCGCCGCCGCGGAAAGCTACCGCGAATCGGCGCATGTTGCGCCCGGCAAGCGGCCGCAGGTGATCGACACGCCGGCCGGCAGGTTGGGGCTCGCCGTCTGCTACGATATACGGTTTCCGGAGCTTTTCCGCCTGCTCTCCAGGGAAGGCGCGGAATGGTTCGTGCTGCCATCGGCGTTCACCGGGCCGACCGGCGAGGCGCACTGGGAAACACTGCTGCGGGCTCGCGCCATCGAGAACTTCGCGTTTCTTGTGGCGCCGGCGCAGGCTGGCCGGCATGCAAACGGGCGACTGACGCACGGCGACACGATGATCGTGGACTACTGGGGGCGCATCCTCGGGCGGCAGCCGGCCGGGCCCGGGTGCGTGGTGGCGGCGCTCGATCGAGTGGCGCAAGCTGATGCGCGCGCGCATTTTCCGGCCCTGAGGCACCGAGTGCTGTGAAGTCTGTCCAATGAACATGGCCGAAACAACCGATTCCCTGGCGATCGCGCGCGACCTGATCCTGCGACCGGGCGGACTCGACGTCGCGCGCGTCGACCGGGTGCTTGGCGACGTGATGGGTCACGCAGTCGACGCGGCCGACGTCTATTTCCAGCTCGCGCGCGAAGAGTCGTGGGCGCTCGAAGACGGCATCGTCAAGGAGGGTGGCGCCAGTATCGAGCAGGGAGTCGGTGTGCGCGCACTTGCGGGCGAGAAGACCGGCTTTGCCTATTCGGATGAAGTCGTGATGCCTGCGCTCGAGGAGGCGGGCCGCGCGGCACGGGCGATCGCCGCGAGCGGCACGCAACACTCACTCCGCGCGATGCACCCGGCAAGCGGCCACAGCCTCTACCTGCCGGTGGATCCGGGCGCCGCGCTCACCGATCACGAAAAGGTCGGCTGGCTCGAGCGCGTCGACCGCGAAACTCGCGCCATCGATCCGCGCATCGTGCAGGTGATGGCGAGTGTCGCGTCCGTCTACGAGGTCGTGATGGTGGCCACGAGCGACGGCACGCTCGCCGCTGACGTGCGGCCGCTGGTGCGTTTCAACGTGTCGGTGATCGCCGAGCAGAACGGGCGGCGCGAACAGGGCTATGCAGGTTCAGGTGGCCGGTTCTCGCTCGCCGAACTCGTCGCGGGCGACAAGCCACTCACGCTCGCGCGCGAAGCGGCGCGGCAGGCGCTCGTGAATCTCGAAGCGGTGCCGGCGCCTGCGGGCAGCATGACGGTCGTACTGGGCCCGGGCTGGCCAGGGATCCTCCTTCACGAGGCGATCGGCCACGGGCTCGAGGGCGACTTCAACCGCAAGGGTACCTCGGCGTTCACGAACCGCATCGGCGAGCGCGTCGCATCCCCTGGCGTCACCGTGGTCGACGATGGCACGCTCGCGCGCCGCCGCGGTTCACTCAATATTGATGACGAGGGCACGCCGACGCAGTGCACGGTCCTGATCGAGGACGGGGTGCTCAAGGGCTATCTGCAGGACAAGCTGAACGCGCGCCTGATGGGCATGCGCTCCACCGGCAACGGCCGCCGCGAGTCCTTTGCGCACATGACCTTGCCACGCATGACGAACACCTACATGCGTGCCGGACCTCATGAACCCGGGGAGATCATCGGCTCGGTGCAGAAGGGGATCTACGCGGTCAATTTCGGCGGCGGCCAGGTCGACATCACGTCGGGCAAGTTCGTCTTCTCGACGAGCGAGGCGTATCTGATCGAAAACGGCCGCGTCAAGGCGCCGATCAAGGGCGCCACGCTGATCGGCAACGGCCCGGACGTGCTCACGCGCGTTGCGATGATCGGCAATGACCTGAAGCTCGACGATGGTGTGGGTACATGCGGCAAGGATGGGCAGAGCGTGCCGGTTGGTGTGGGGCAGCCGACGCTGCGCATCGATGGCCTCACCGTCGGAGGGACGGGGTAAGCATTGGTGCCGGGTTTTCGGTTATTCGGTTATTTGCGCGCAGTGCGCGCAAATAACCGAATAACCGAAAACCCGGCACCATTTCGACATAACGTCGTCCTTGCCGCGGCGTGTGAGCCGGCGCACGCCGGGATGTCTGCCGGGCCAGTACCGTGTGCGCATGAACAACGCCATGCAGTCTGATCCGGCCGCGACCGGGAGTTTTCAACGCCTGCTGCCGAAGGACCTCGTTCAGGAAGCGGCCCGCGCCCACTCCGGCAGGAGCGACGACATGCGGGTGAGCTGGCAGCCTTCGCTGATCGGCCGGTTCCTCGAATTGTTCGCCGGCCGCGATCGCCGCTGAGGTATCCGGCTGACCCGGCCCGCGCGGCGCGGTACGATCGGTACCGTGCGCGTACACCGGCCCCATATCGCCAAACCGGTTTATGACCTGCTGCCCTGGCTCTACGGGCTCGGTGGGCTCGTCGTGCTCGCGCTCAGCTATTTTCGGCTGACAGGCTGGCTGGGGGGCATGCTCGGGGTCGCGGGCCTCGCCAGCCTCGTATGGGGACTTGCCATCGGGCTTCGCCGACGGGATTTCCGGGCGATGCGCCATGAATATGGCGGCGACGGGTTGCCACCCGGCAATCAGGATCAGGAACGCTGAAGATCCTTACGGCACTGCGGGCTGGTTCGATTCGGCCGGTCTGGCTGCTTTCGCAACGCGACCATCGTGATAGCTGAGGGAATGCTGACCGAGCATCACCACGTCACCGTCAGCGAGCACGTGGCGCCGTACGCGCTTGCCGCGCACCGCCATGCCGTTTGTGCTGTTGAGATCCTCGATCACGCAGCTCTGCGCGGTCGTGATGATCTGGCAGTGGTGACGGCTCACGAAACGGCTGTCGACCTGGATGTCGTTGTCGGATGTGCGGCCGATGATCACACGACCGGGTCGTAGCGGCATCTCCGAGAGGGGCTTGCCATCCATGCTCAATGCCACGTGGGCAAGGATCACGTCGCTGCGCCGCGAACCGGTCTGTTCAAGTGCGCGGTGGTCGGCGCCCGCGACCATGCTGCTCAGCTCACGATGTGTGCGTGAGGCGTATTCGGTCCATTGCAGCTCCTCGACGGCGTGCAGCACGTCCTCGCGTGTGACGGTCGGGCGATCGGCGGCGTAGGCGCCCATCATGGCGGTGTCGCACAGCGTATTCACGAGGCGCGGCGTGCCGCCGGTGTAGCGATAGATCTCCGGCAACGTGTCGCGCGCAAAGATCTCGCGGCCGCCCGCGCCTGCCACGTCGAGCCGATGCAGGATGTAGTGCTGCGTGTCCTCCTGCGACAGGGCGGTGAGGTGAAAGCGCAGGCGGATGCGCTGCACGAGCTGCACGAGTTCGCGCGAATCGAGCTTGTCGTTGAGCTCCGGCTGGCCCGCGAGGATGATGCGCAGCACCTTCTCGCGTGAGGTCTCGACGCCCGAGAGGAGGCGGATCTCCTCGAGCACGCGCAGGCTGAGGTTCTGCGCTTCGTCGACGATCAGCAGTACCTTGCGGCCCGCGGCGTACTGTTCAATCAGGAACTGGTTCAAGGTCGCGAGCAGCTCCGCCTTGCGCATCTTGAACGGCTGGAAGCCGAACTGCACCAGCACCGACTGCAGGAATTCCAGCGCGGAAACCTGTGTCTGGTTGACTTGCGCGACCACGACATCCTGTTCGAGTTCGCGCAGGAAGGTTTCGATCAGCGTGGTCTTGCCGGAACCGATCTCGCCCGTGATCACGACGAAGCCGTCGGTGAACCAGATCGTCGACTCCATGTAGGCTTTCGCCCTGGAGTGGTTACGGCTGAGATACAGGTACTGGGGATCGGGGCTCAGCCGGAACGGCAGGTCGTGAAGCTTGAACAGGTCCAGGTACATGCCGGCCGATCTTACGGGAATCAACCGCTACCCGGAAACGACAGGCGCACATCCGGCGCAAGCCGGGGCAGCAGGGCACGCAACCGCCGGTCGCGACCGGCTGCCGTGCCCTCGATCAGCGTACAGTGTCCCAGTTTGCGACCGGGGCGGGGGGACTTGCCGTAGTCGTGCCAATGCAGCCCCGGGACGCCCAGCGCCATCTCGCGCCCGGGCAGTTCCCCGACGAGATTCACCATGGCGGCATGGCC
>Ga0073904_10000065_pt1 | contig 59284 bp, 55 predicted proteins | sample KloWWTrecipitate_FD_66668 | JGI IMG/M metagenome (GOLD analysis project Ga0073904, IMG submission 66668) | Active sludge microbial communities from Klosterneuburg, Austria, studying microevolution and ecology of nitrifiers - Klosterneuburg... | ecosystem: Engineered > WWTP > Aerobic digester >... | reverse complement strand
AGCCACCGCTCCGAAGATCACCACCATCTTCATCCCGATGGACAAGATCGGTGAGGTCATCGGGCCCAAGGGCAAGGTCATCAACACCATCCAGCAAGAGACCGGTGCCGACATTGCCGTCGACGACGACGGCGCCCAGGGCATTGTCACCATCGGTGCCGTCGAGGCGTGGCGCATGGAAGAGGCCAAGGCCCGCATCCAGGCCATCGTCTCGCCGCCGCTGGCTGAAGTTGGTACCAGCTACCAGGGCCGCGTGGTGAACATCACCAAGTTCGGTGCGTTCATCAACATCCTCCCCGGTCGCGATGGCCTCGTGCACATCAGCAAGCTCGGCAAGGGCAAGCGCATCAACAACGTCGAAGACGTGCTCACGCTTGGCCAGGAGATCGAAGTCATCGTCGAGGACGTCGACGAGAAGGGCAAGGTCAGCCTGACCCCCGGCGAGTCGTGGAACCCCGTCATCCCGGAGGGCGCAGCCTCATCCGGCGGCGGCGACCGTGACCGTGGTGAGCGTTCGGACCGTGGCGGCGACCGCGACCGCAACGACCGTGGCGGCGACCGCGACCGTGGCCCGCGCCGCGAGCGTTCATCGGCTCCGGCCGCTGCACCGACCACCGATGGTGTTGCCGTGTCGTTCGACGATGCGTTCGATGCCGAACTGGCCGGTGACCTCGGCGACCTGGGCCCCGGCGGCGAAGCCGGCGGCAACGCCGGTGGCGGCAACCGTGACCGCAACGACGCCGGCGGCGACCGCGGCCGTCGTCGTCACCGCTGATCAGTCGATTTGTCGATAGGTCACGCGTTGACAGATCTCCGGATCACACAACTTGATTCAGGCCTGACAGTGGCCACCGAACGCGTGCCTGGCGCGCTGTCGGTGGCCACCGGGGTCTGGGTCGGCGTCGGCTCGCGCGACGAGCCCGACGCACTCAGCGGGGTCAGTCACTTTCTCGAGCACCTCCTCTTCAAAGGCACCGATACCCGCAGCGCCCAGGATCTGGCACGAGGTGTCGATCGTCGTGGTGGTGACTTCAACGCGTTCACCTCCAAGGAGTACACCGCCTATTACTGCCGGCTTCCGGCGCGGCATGCCTCGTTCTGCATCCAACTGCTGGGCGACGTACTCACTCGTCCCGCGCTGCGTGATGACGATGTGCATGGCGAACGCCAGGTCATCCTCGAGGAGCTGGCGATGGATGATGACTCGCCCGACGATGTCGCGCACCGTCGCTTCACTGCAGCCCTGTTCGAGGATCATCCCCTCGGGCGCGACCCTGCCGGCGACAAGGAACATGTGCTGGCGATCACCCCCGACGACGTGCGCGCGTTCTTTGCACAGCACTACCGCGCCGGGGCGATGGTAGTGACAGCCGCCGGCCCTCTGGGCCATGACGAGATGCTCGCCGAGATCGATCGCTGTTTCGCCGGCGTCAGCACCGGTGACTCGCGACCCGTTCGTACCGGCCCCGGTGCCCAAGGTGCGGGAGACGCCATCGACGATGACAGCGAGCAGGTCCACATCGTCATCGGGGGTCGCTCGCTGCCGCGCTTCGACCCCCAGCGAGAGGCGCTCGACGTCGTCAATCACGTCTTCGGTGGCGGGCTCTCCAGTCGGCTGTTCGAAGAGATTCGCGAGACTCGCGGGTTGGCGTATGCCGTGTACTCCGGCGTCAGCAGCTACAGCGATGCAGGCATCTTCCAGATGTACGCGGGCACACAGCCTGAGCACGCCGATGAGGTGCAGGGCCTGATGACCGACGAATTGCGCAAGCTGGTTGCCGGCGGCATCACCGACGAGGAGTTGGATGTCGCTGTCGGGTATCTGACCGGCGCCTTCGAGCTGGGCTTGGAAGACACGGGCGCCCGCATGGCGCGCAACGGCGGCCTGTTGCTCACCACCGGGGCCGTTCGCCCCATTGACGAGCAGGTGGCCAGGTGGGCGACGGTTGATCAGACAGCCGTGGGCAACGTCATTCGTGACGTCCTGACCTCCGAGCAGATCGTCGTCACCGTCGGCCCCACCAACTGACGCAGCCGCTTTTCATGGTCACAATCGCACGTGTCGCGGCGTGACCTCGGTGTGACCCGGTGGCAACGTGACGTGAGCGGTCGTGGACAGGTGGATGGTTGCGAGGACGCACCGGCTACGTTCAGGTCATGAGTGTGATTCGTGTGGGTGTGGTCGGAGCCGGTGGTCGGATGGGGGCGTTGGTGTGCGAGTCGGTCGCCGCCGATCCGGCACTGGAGCTGGTTGGTGCCGTCGACCCGCATGCGGTCGGTCAGCTCCGCAGCGGCGTGGAGATCCACCGCGACCTGCGAGCGCTGGCGGAGGCGCAGGCCCAGGTGGTGGTCGACTTCACCGTCGCCTCGGCCTCGCGCGTGACGGTGCCGTGGTTGGCGCTCCATGGCATTCACGCGGTGGTCGGTACCACGGGCCTCGACGACGACGATTTCGCGGCGTTCCGGGCGGCCTTCACCGGTAGCAACTGTGTCGTGGCCAGCAACTACGCGATCAGCGCAGTGCTGATGATGCGCTTTGCCGAACTCGCGGCGCCGTACTTCGACACTGCCGAGATCATCGAGTTGCACCACGATGCGAAAATCGATGCGCCGTCAGGTACGGCGGTCACGACCGCGACGCGCATGGCTGCGGCCAGTGGCGAGTGGGCGCCGGACCCCACGCAACACGAGGTGTTCGTCGGAGCTCGCGGTGGGGTAGGCCCGGCGGGCATCCATGTGCACTCGGTCCGCATGCGGGGCATGGTTGCGCACCAAGAGGTGATTCTCGGCGCGCAGGGGCAATCGCTCACCATCCGTCAAGACAGCTATGACCGCGACAGCTTCATGCCCGGCGTGGTGCTCGCGTGCAAGAAGATCGCTGAACATCCCGGCCTGACGATCGGCCTGGATACGTTCCTGGGCGTTTAGCCCAGCGACTCGATGGCAGCGTCGTAGTTCGGCTCTTGCGCGATCTCTGGCACCAACTGGCTGTGGATGACGGTGCCGTGCTCGTCGAGCACGACCACTGCACGCGCCAGCAGACCGGCCAGCTTTCCGTCGGCGAGGGTGACACCGTAGGCGGTGCCGAAGTCGCTGCGGAAGGTGCTGGCGCTCACCACGTTGGTGAGGCCTTCGGCGCCACAGAAGCGACCCTGCGCGAACGGCAGGTCGGCGCTGACGCACAGCACCACCGTATTGTCGAGGGCTGAGGCCCTCTCGTTGAACGTGCGCACGCTCGTCGCGCAGGTCGCGGTGTCGATGCTGGGGAAGATGTTGAGGATCACCCGTTGGCCGGCGTAGTCATCCGCCGTGACCTCTGAGAGGTCGCCCTTGGTGATCGCGAAGGAAGGGGACGGGGAACCGACCGCGGGAAGGTCGCCAACGGTGTGGACGGGGTTGCCGCCAAGTGCAGTTTCAGCCATGACCAGGTTCTACCACGACAGGTGGAGAAGTGCGGTCACCGGCCACGGAAGTTGCGCAGGTTGACCACGACCACCAGCAGGATCGAGCCACCGATGAACCAGAACTGGTACCGATCAACCCACCTCAATGTGGAGCGAACCTCCTCGTCGAACACCTGGGCCAGCCACCACATCAGCGCCAGACGCCCCGCCAGCCCGACAGCCATCAGCGGTGCCAGCCGCTTCCAGCTCGTGCGAGCAGCGCCGCTGAGCACCCACACGATGTTGCTGCCGACGAAGAATGGCACGACGAAGAACTCGGCCTTGGCGAAAGCCCCCTCGAACTTACCCACCTGATCCTGGGGCATACCGAGGTAACGCCAGAACCACCGCAGGGCCCTGTCGCCGTAGGCCCGACCGATGAAGTGGCACACGACAGCGGCAGCGGCAAGTCGGAGGCTGGCGATGATCACCCAGCTCCACATGGAGATACCGCTCTCGGCCGTGGCGACCAGATAGCGGTTGCGCGATGACATCAACAGCAACAGCGCGGGTCGTTCGTTGCCCGGCTCGGTCCATGCCGCCCAGGAGGCGGAGGCCACCTGGCTGCAGATCACGAGCGCGACGAAGGCAACCAACCAGATCCGTGCGGACCGTGGCGGCGGTGGAGCTTCCGGGATGATCTCGGTTTGTTCGTCGTCGGTCACGTGCGCGTACCCTATGCGCCGTCGACGCTCTCTCCACGACGAAGAGGCGCCAGGGAGGAAAACATGCGGCAGCTCATCGGTATCGGGGTGATCGTCCTGGCAGTGTCGTCGCTGTCGGCGTGCGCAAAGGATCCCGACGACAGCGTCAGAGCAGTCGAGGCGTCGGCTGCCGCGGCGACGACACTGCCACTGGTGACGGTCGCACAGTCACCAGACACCTTTCCGGCGAATGGGAAGACCGAGACGGTGAAGGCACTCGACAACAACTTCCTTCCCGAAGCCCTGACCATCGAGGCAGGCACAGAAGTCGTGTGGGACAACATCGGTCGCAACGATCACGACGTGACGCCCGCGGATGAGCCCGACGCGGCGACATGGGGAGTGACGGCCGAGGCGTTTGCGCCGAAGGACACCTACTCGCACGTCTTCGATCAGCCCGGCACCTATGCGTACTTCTGCACCATCCATGGCACGGCGAAGGCAGGCATGATCGGCACGATCGTGGTCACTCCGCCCGCAGGCTGAACGGCCGTTTCGTTGTGTGGCCACCTCGGCCATTAGCGTGCGATGTCGTAGGTCACCGATGTTCTGGGGGAACACATGCAACGCAAGATCTGGGCAGCCGCGATGGCTGCGTCGTTGTTGGTCGCTGCGGCGTGCGGCGATGAACGCGCCGCCGAAACGACCACGGCCGCCACTGCCGCCGCAGCGCAGACGACGGTCGGTGCCGACACCACGCTGGCCGCGGACACGACGGTCGCTGCCGACACCACCGTCGCCGGCGTGGAGGGCACCATCACCGTTCCGGATGACTTCCCGACCATTCAGGCCGCCGTCGACGCAGCGGCACCGGGTGACCTGATCCTGGTCAAGCCCGGCACCTACAACGAAGCAGTCAACGTCACGACCGACGGCATCACCATTCGCGGTCTCGATCGCAACGAGGTGATCCTCGACGGCAAGTTGGAGCTGGACAATGGCATCCGCATCCTCGGCGCCAAGGGCGTCGTCGTCGAGAACATGACAGCGATGAACTACACCCGCAACGGCTTCTTCTGGACGGGGGTCGACGGGTTCCGCGGGTCCTACCTCACCGCGTACCGCACCGGTGACTACGGCGTCTACGTGTTCGACTCGATGAACGGCGACCTGGAGCACATCTATGCGGCCGGTAGCCCCGATGCGGGTGTGTACATCGGTGAATGCTTCCCATGTAACTCAGTCATCGACGATGCCGTCAGCGAATACAACGGCCTGGGCTACTCGGGTACCAACTCGGGCGGCAACCTTCTGATCGTCAACTCGACGTTCCGGTTCAATCGGGCTGGCGTCGTGCCCAACAGTGGCAGCTACGAGCTGTGCTATCCGGAGCGCCAGACCACCATCATCGGCAACACCGTGTACTCCAACAACCAGGGCGACACGCCAGCGATCGACGTCGCGTTGCTGGCCATGGGTAACGGCATCCTGTCTGCTGGTGGTGTACTCAACGACATCGAACGCAACCTGGTCTACGACCACGACAAAAGCGGTATCGGGCTGGTGCCCTTCCTGGAAGACGATCCCAACGACTCGGTTCCGTTGCCGGCCGATTGGGGCACGACCTGCGAGGACAGCAAGGCGAAGGCTCCCGTCGATCCGGGCGCCAGCATCTTGTGGGACTCTGCGCAGAACCGGGTCATCGGCAACGTGTTGTCCGACAACCGGGCCGCTGACCTGATCGTCGCCTCTGCCGGCACAGATGTGAGCACACTCGGCAACTGCTTCTCCGACAACACCTATGCCACGACTGCGCCGAACAACTTGGAGACCTTGGCTCCGTGCGACGCCACCGGTAGCGGCGATTGGAAGGATGGGGAGTACAACGTGGCCCTGTGGTTGGGCGAGACGCATCCGCCATCAGTGGATTGGAAGGTTGCCGAGATGCCCGCACTCCAACCGCAGGTCAACATGCCCGACGCGGCAACTGCGCCTGTTCGTGCGGCCACCGGTCCCAAGACGGTCGATCTCGACGCCATTGTCGTGCCGTCGAAGCCTGCCTGATCGTTCACGGAGTAGCGCCGAGAATGTTCCGACCACGCACAGCCGCCATCGCGCTGGTTGCGGCCGTGCTGACGGTCTCGGGGTGCGCGGGCGATAGCGGTGACGTTGGTGCGAGCGGGATGAAGGCGCACACCGACGCGACCTCGCTCGGTCAGCCTGATCGTGTGATTGCCGGGCCGCAGGGTCGCACGCCACAGTTCCTCGTGGAATGCATGTACAGCCACAGCGCCTCCGACGACCCCATCGTGTATCCCGGCAAACCCGGGCAAAGTCATCTGCACGAGTTCTTCGGTAACACAGAAGTCAACGCGTTCACGACGGTTGGGTCGCTGCTCAGCGGCGGAACCACCTGTGATCAGCCGCTGGACAAGGCTGCCTACTGGGCGCCGGCGCTCATGCGCGGCCCGGAGGTTCTCACGCCGGTGAAGAGCACTGCCTACTACCGTCCTGGCGAAGGTGTGCCGCCAGCGTCGGTTCAGCCCTTCCCCGTCGGCCTGGTGATGATCGGCGGCAATTCCGGCGCCACCGGCGAGCAGCCGATCTCGATCGTTGCCTGGGGCTGCGGCGCTGGAATCGAGCGCGCCGTTCTGCCACCGGAATGCGTCGAGGGTCGCGATCTTCGCCTGCTAGTCACCTTTCCCGACTGCTGGGATGGCAGTCATCTCGACAGCGCAGATCATCACGGGCACGTTGCCTACAGCTCCGGTGGTGTCTGCCCCGATGGTTTCGCCGTGCCCATTCCGCAACTGCAGTTCAGCGTCGAATATCCCGTGTGGGGCAGCACCGCTGGGGTGGCCCTTGCCAGCGGCGGTCTGACCACCGGACATGCCGACTTCATGAACGGCTGGGACCAGGCCAAACTGACCAGCGAGGTCGAGCTGTGCCTGCACCGCGAAGTGGTGTGTGGCGTGGCGAGCGGCCGCAAGACAGGCTGATCACGACGTTCTCAGCGCTGCGACCACCAGCGGCCAGCGGCGGTAGCGGCGCCGGGGATGCGTGACGACTGCCAGTCGACGACAGCTCGAGTCAGTTCGTGTGCCCACTGGTCGAAGCGGCCAGGCGCTGCGTGCACGGCACGAATCCGAGCGGCGAGCGCAAGTCGCTGGTCAATCGGGTGAGGATGATCCAGCGCACCCCGTAGCGCAGCGACCAGCGAGGCAGTGTTGCCACGTGTGTAGAACGTGGCAGTTTCTCCGACCATGGCGCGTATCGCCGGTTCGTCGGGTACGACCAGCGGGGTGGCTGCGAGGGCGGCCTCGATGATCGACCTCGGTTGGCCGAGGTGAACTCCCGGAGCCGAGGTGTAGACCAGCACGGTCGATGAACGGATGGCGCGCTGCGCAACTGCGAACGGCACGTCGATGTCGACGGCGTCGAGTCGGCCGTGTTGCTCGGCGAGTGTTCTCACCTCGCCGGCGAGGTGATCCCAACCGTTCGTGCGACCCATGATGATGTGGAGCCGCGCGTCGCTGATCTCCACCGCGGCCGTTACGAGGTCATGCCACGCCTTCTTGGGAAGGCCCGCCGATACCGACAGCAGAGTGCGCTGTCGGCTCGTGTCGTCGGTGTTCGGCAAGCCCGGGTCGAGAATCATCGTGGGGAGCTCGCGGGACAGCGGATGGTTTCTCGGAGCGTGGGCGAAGCCCCACGTTCCGACGCACCACTCGTTGTAGATCACGTCATCGGGAACTGCGGCACAGAACGAGTGCAGGCGAACGGCGTGCGGTATTCCGCGTGCTGTTGCGATGGGTCCAGACCACTGGGCAGTCGTGGCCCAGTGAGTGAGTACCAGATCAGGGTCGATCGAGGAGATCGCCTCCTCCAACGATTCGAAGAGGGGAGCGTCGACCGTGCTCGCACACTCCGTGAAACCTGGCTGCTGGCGGGCGAGCACCAACTCGACCCCACAGCGACGTAGGCCTTCCAACTCGTCGCCGATGTACGTCTCGGTGATGAGCGGGTAGAGCGTGTTGGCGGCGACGATTCGAAGTGGGCGGCGCCGGCGCGCGCGTGAGCGAACCTCTTCGACGCCCGCGCTGACCTCGGGTCGGTTCTGCGCTCCGGGCGCCCACACTCGATCAGGTGAGTTCGTGCCGTATGAGCACGCCGGCACCGGCACGAAGACGTGTGGGTCGACAGCGAGACGCTGCACCAATTCCCAATCACCGCACGAGTCCAGGCTCGGGTCCCAGTGCAGTTCCGGCTGCGAACGATGGACCAACGCGTTGGTATCGACCGGGTTGTCGAGGTGCAGTTGCAGCGGCGTCAGGGGTATCGCATTGATCCACTCCGGGGCGAGGCCGGCGCTGCCCAGGAGCAAGATGCCGTACGCAAATTGTGCCGCTGGTGCCCCCTCCAATGATGTCACCGCCGCTCGCAGCCACCACGGGAACCACACGCAGTCATCGTCCAGGTACGCAATCAGAGCACCACGGGCGACTGCCAATGCCTCGTTGCGGGCCTGGTTTCCACGATGTGGCGTGGAACGCAACACGTGCACGCGAGGGTCGTGCGGCCACCAGTCCGGGAGCTCATCGAGCATGTCATCGCGTGAGTTGTCGACGACCAGCAGCTCCCAATTGTCGTAGCTCTGCGCGAGCACGCTGTCGATTGCGTGGCGAAGGTGGCCGAGGCGCGACGGAAGGTATGTGGGCATGACGACCGACACGAGTGGGGCGCTCGCGATCGGGGCGTTGGTGAGCCAGAGCGCTGCGATCAGGGCCTGTTGCGTGGCGAGGTCGCGAGCGCGGGCCAGCTCGACGGCACTGTTCAGCTGCGCGGCGCGAGCGGCCACCTCGGCCCGGACGCTCTCGACCCCGAGGGTGACCTGATGGTGGTTCGCTCCTTCGGTGGCGCGCAGGTCGCTGACCTCCTGGTCGAGCGCCGCCAATCGATCGCTCAGCGCGAGCAGTGTTGTGTCCAGTGGACCTGTCAGCCGTTCTGCGGAGCGAAGCGATCGCCCGGTGGCGATGGCGTTGCGCGCCCGCGCAGGGGCGACGCTGACTGCGTGGCGAAGTTGGTGGATGCGTCGCAAGTCGTGCTCCTGTGTTTTCTGCGGGCGGTGCTTGGTTGCTTACAGCCGTCCGCTGGCGATGACGCGACGAAGGAAGTCGGCGGTTTCGGGGCGGTCGGGTGCGGTGAATAGTTTCGCCGGCGGGGCGGCCTCCAGGATCACACCGTCCTTGAGGAAGCACACCAGATCACTGATCTCACGTGCAAAGCCCATCTCGTGCGTCGCGAGGATCATCGTCATTCCCTGTCCGCGCATGTCGCGGATCACGTTGAGCACTTCCCCGACCAATACCGGGTCGAGCGCGGCGGTGACCTCGTCGAGTAGCATCAGTTCCGGCTGCATCGCGAGGGCACGAACGATCGCCACTCGCTGTTGCTGCCCTCCCGAGAGCTGATCGGGGTACGCCTCCGCCCGGTCAGCAAGGCCGAAGCGATCGAGGAGTTCCCGGGCCGCGTCAGCGGCGTGGGACTTGGATTGCCGGAGCACTTTGGTCGGGCCGAGGGTGATGTTGTTCAGCACGCTCATGTGCGGAAACAGGTTGTAGCTCTGGAACACCATTCCAATGCGACGCCGGACTGGGTCAGGGTCGAGCCCGGGCTCGCTGATGTCGACACCGTCGAGGAGAATTGCCCCGTCGTCGATCGGTTCGAGCAGGTTGATGCAGCGCAGCAACGTGCTCTTGCCCGACCCGCTGGCACCGATCAGGCAGACGACCTCATGGGCGCCCACCTCCAAGGAGACATCGTCGAGGACGAGCTTGCTGCCGAACGATTTGCGGACGTTGCGGATCTGAACCTTCGTCGTCGTGTTCATGGCTCGGTGCTCATGCGACCTGTGACCCGCCCGTGCGCTGGCGTTGGCGATTGGAGTACCAATCGACGAGACGTGTCTCGGGAATGGTGAGTGCGAGGAAGATGACCGCTGCCGCGACCAAAGGTGTGAAGTTGCCAGTGAGGTCCTTGATGGAGGTGGCACGCCGGAAGACCTCGATGATGCCCAGCACGCTGAGCAACGCGACGTCCTTCTGCAGGGAGAGCAGGTCGTTCATGAGCGGGGGCACTACTCGCCGGGCAGCCTGCGGGATGACGACGTGGCGCATGGTCTGCGAGTGCGACAGGCCCAACGAGCGGGCGCCTGCACGCTGGCTCTCGTGGACGCCCTCGATGCCGGAACGGAACACCTCCGCCACGTACGCCGAGTAGGCAAGGACCAGAGCAATTGGCCCCCACAGGTATGGCGAGCTCCAGTTGCCGCCGAAACCCAGGAAGTGGAAGTTGCCCTTCAACAGGCCCAACTTGGGGATGCCGAAGCCGACGAGGTAGATGGTGAGGATGATGGGCACACCACGGAAGAAGTCGGTGTACACCGCTGCAAATGCGCGGAGAGGGAACAGCACCGGATTGCGCGTGTTGCGGCACAGTGCGATGACCAGGCCCCACAGCAGAATCACCGGCGCGGTCTGCAGGAACAGCTTCACGTCGACCCACAGGTAGCTGATGACCTCCGGAAAGTCCTGCTTGAAGCGCTCGCCATTGAAGAAGATGGTCTTCACCTTCGGCCAGCCACTGGAACTGGTGATCAGCCAGGCAAGGCCACCGAACGTGGCCACTGTCGACACCACGGCGATGATGGCGGCCTTGCGTCGCTGACGGCGCAGCCACTCCTCGCGCCGGGTCAATTGACCTGGGACGCGAGAGGGCGCCGACACACTGCCGGCGCCCTCGTCGGTGTTCATCATGACTGCGACTCTAGAAGGTCAGTCCTCGTCGGACCTGATCTGTGGAGTCAGTCCTTGGAGAGCGTCGGAGCGTCGCTCCATTCGCCCATCCACTTCTCGGTGATGGCGGCCAGCTCGCCCGAGGCGGTCAGGTTGGCAAGTGCCATGTTGGTGCAGTCGGTGAGGGGGTTGTCCTTGGTGAGCAGCAGGCCCCACTGGTCGCCGGCGCCGCCGGCATCGATGGGGAACTGGCCGAAGACCTTGGTGCCCTCGATCTCGACGGCCGAGATGTAGAGGCCCGTCGGCAAGTCAGTGATGATCGCATCGATCTGGTCGTTGTCGAGTGCGGTCTTGGCGTCGGCGTTGCTGTTGAACGCAAATGGCTCTGCGGCGGGCTTGATGACATCGAGGATGAATTGCAGGCTCGTGGTACCGGCGGCGGCACCGAGGCGCAGCGTCTTGAGGTCGCTGAGCTTGGTGACGTCCTTGCCCGGACCATCTGCGTACCCCACGACTGCCTGGTTGGCGGTGTAGTAGGGATCGCTGAAGGACACGACCTGCTTGCGCTCGGCGCTGATCGTGAACTGCTGCAGGTTGAAGTCGTTGGTGCTGTCGCTGCCGGCAACTGCTGTGTCGAATGACGTGCGCACCCACTTGACAGCGTCGCCCTCGAATCCGAGTTGCTTGGCAACTGCCAGTGCGACCGCGGACTCGAAGCCCTCGCCGGACTCGGGCTTGTCGTCGAGTACGTAGGGCGGATACGCCGGGTCGCCGGTGGCGATGGTCAGCTGGCCAGCCTTGAGGGTCTTGCCCTCGGCGCACGCCTTGGCGTCGCTGCCGGTGGCGGCCACATCGGTCGTATCGGCAGCCGCGACGGTGGTTGCAGGTGCAGCGGTGGTGTCGCTGGTTGCCGTGTCGTCGCCGCAGGCGGCGAGCAACAAGCCGACCATTGCGGCAGTCGCGAAAATCTGACGTTTCATTGGGTGGAGCTCCTTGTTCACGCAGTTGTTCACACTGGTGCGCCGAGGATATCAGTAGCGACCAATTGTCGACCAACAAGGTCAGCAATCGCCGTGAATCTGGGTTCGTGTCAAGCCCGCAGATTCACGACGCCTGGCCAGCGGCCGACAGCCTTTACGTACAGCGGGATCAGCCATTGACAGTGAGACACAAAGTGTCTTAGTGTCTCACTTGATGCCTTCTGCCCCGACGTCTGTTGAGCTGCGCGTGCTCGCCGCCACCAAGACATGTTGCGAGCGTTGGGGCATCGCGAAGGTCACCATCGACGACATCGCCACTGCGGCGGGTGTTTCTCGCGCCACGCTCTACCGGCTGTTTCCTGGCGGCAAGGACGTGCTGTTCGAAGCGCTCCGCGTGCGAGAACTCGAGGATTTCTTCGTTCGCCTCACGGCCCAGGTCGATGGCGCGGTCGACCTCGAGGACCTGCTCGTACGTGCGGTGGTTGCTGCCACCCGCGAGCTCAGCGATGACCAGCACCTGGCCATCATGATGGCATCCGAGCCGGGCGACACGCTGGCGCAGCTGACCGTGGAGGGGCTGCCGCGCATCATGCGCGTGGCCACGATCTTCCTGGTGCCCCTGGTCGACCCCTACCTCCCACGTCGCGAGTCCGCCCGGCTGGTGGAGTTGCTGTCGCGACTCGTCATCAGCTATATTCCTCGCACCGTCGGACCATGTCGATCTCGGCAACGCCGACTCGGCCCGCCTGTTCATCAACACCTTCATCCTTCCCGCCTTCCTGGCATCCATCACCGCATAAGGAGCTGACATGACCGTCACGCACAACGACAACGAAACCATCATCGGTCGCGCCGAGATCAACGACATCGACGCGATCCTCGCTGTCCCGCTGGTCGACTCGAACGAGATCGAGCACATCGTCAAGAACAACGCCGACTCGATCTTCACGTGGGACTACACCCTGCAACGCCCTGCCTTGCGCAAGCTGTACGAGAAGGCCAAGGTCGGTCAGTGGAACGCGACCACCGATCTCGATTGGTCGATCGACGTCGACGTCGAGAAGTCGGTCAAGGAAGACCAGGAGCTGATCGGCACCGGCGTCGACGCCAGCGTGTACATCGGCACCCCGGTACAGAAGTGGGGCGACAAGGAGTGGCTCGAGTTCGGCATCGAGAGCCGCAACTGGAGCCTCAGCCAGTTCCTTCACGGCGAGCAGGGGGCGCTCATCTGTACCGCCAAGATCGTCGAGACCGTGCCGTGGTACGACGCCAAGCTCTACGCGAGCACGCAGGTGGTCGATGAGGCCCGTCACGTCGAGGTCTTCGCCCGCTACCTGCAAGAGAAGCTCGGCGGCGAGTTCCAGGTCAACGCGCACCTGCGCATGCTGCTCGACGACATCATCAACGACAGCCGTTGGGACATGACATACCTCGGTATGCAGGTGATGGTCGAGGGCCTGGCGCTTGCGGCGTTCGGTTTCATGCACCAGTTCACCAACGAACCGCTGTTGAAGAAGTTGCTGCGTTACGTGATGAGCGACGAAGCCCGCCATGTGGCCTTCGGGGTGCTCAGCCTCAAGGAGTGCTACGACGAGATGTCTGACGCAGAGATGAAGGACCGCCAGGAATTCGCGTTCGAAGCGGCCATTCGTATGCGCGACCGCTTCATGCAGCAAGAGGTGTGGGAGCGCATGGGGGTCAACGTCCGTGAGGTCATCCCGTTGGTCCTTGCCGACCCGACTCGTGCTGTGTTCCAGAGCATGTTGTTCAGCAAGATCGTCCCCAACTGCAAGAAGCTTGGCCTGTTGGACCGCAACGACAAGTGGCTGCGCCACCGCTTCGAGGAGATGGGTGTCATCCAGTTCGAGGACTGGGCCGACACCGGCGAAGAGTTCACGGCCTTCGAGTTGACCGACGCCGACAAGTTGGAGCCCGTCGCCGGCCAATAGCTCGACAGGTGGCTTGTATACAAGTACGATACAAGTCATGACCGCTGCTGACTGGAATCCTGAGCAATACCGCAAGTTCGCCGCCGAGCGGGCGCAGCCGTTTCACGACCTCTTGGGGTTGGTACAACCCGCTGTGTTCCGCCGGGCAGTGGACCTGGGCTGCGGGCCCGGCGAACTGACGGCTGCTGCGGCAGCGACCCTGCGCACCAGTGAGATGGTCGGGATCGACAACTCGCCGACGATGATCACCGCCGCCGCAGCACACGCCGACGATGCGGTTCGTTTCGTCGACGGCGACATCAGCCGCTGGACATCTGCCGGCGACGTCGACCTCGTACTGGCCAATGCGAGCCTGCAATGGATTCCGAACCATGCAGCCGTGCTCGCCGAGTGGTCGGCTGGCTTGGCGCCGGGCGGCCAGTTGGCCGTGCAGGTGCCCGCGAATGCCCACATGCCGTCACACCGCGTCGCCGACGCGCTGGCGCACACGCCGCGCTACCTCGACGCGTTCGACGGCGATCCGCCGGCTGATCCCGTCGCTGAGAACGTGTTCGAGCCAGAGGTGTACTCGCAGTTGCTGTTCGACCTCGGCTTCGAGTCGCAACACGTTCGACTGCAGGTGTACCCGCACGTGCTGCCCAGCAGCCGCGCGGTGGTGCAGTGGGTGCGCGGGACCATGCTGACTCGCTTCCAGAAGCGGCTCCCGGCAGACATCTTCGAAGAGTTCGTCACGGACTACGAAGTCGCCTTGCTCGCCGAAGTGGGGGACCGGGCGCCCTTCTTCTTCCCATTCCGTCGAATTCTGATGTGGGGTCGGCGCCCGTCGTGAGATGACCCGCGCAGCTGCTGGAACATCGTCGTGGATGGCCAAGCCGTCACGTCCACTACGATGATCGTGCATGGCGCACGCATCCGATCCCTTCTTCCGAACGTTTCATGCGTTGCGCATCAAAGGATTCGCCAAGGTCGACACGATCGCCGAAGTGGCGGACCTACCTGTCACGGTGGTCGATGAGCACCTGTCGGGTCTGCAGCAGCGGGAATGGGCGATGTTCCGCGAGGCCCGTCAACTATGGCAACTCACGCCCGTGGGCCGCGAAGAGCACCGTCTCTCGCTGACCGAGGACGTGGGCAACCTGCGTCTGTCGGCCGACCTGGGTGAGGCCTATCGGGCGTTCTTGACCATCAACGCGCAGTTCAAGGCGCTGTGCGGCGACTGGCAGTTGTGCGGCGACGGACCCAACGACCACGGCAACGCCGACTACGACGCAGCGGTGGTGCGGCGGCTGGTGACACTGAACAGCGAGACGCTGCCGGTCGTCGGGCAAATGGGTGAGGTGCTGGCGCGACTTGCGCCGTACGGGCCCCGGTTGGCACAGACGTGCCAGCGGGTACTGAAAGGTGAAACGAATATGTTCACCGGTGTGATGTGTGGCAGCTACCACGATGTGTGGATGGAGCTGCACGAAGATCTCATCATCACCCAAGGCATCGACCGAGTAGCGGAGGGCAGTTTCTGATGGCCCGCTTCGGACGTGTGCTCTCGGCGATGGTCACCCCGTTCGACGACGACGGCATGTTGGACCTCGACGAGGCTCGACGCCTTGCACGCTGGCTGCAGGACAACGGCCACGATGGTCTGGTCATCGCAGGCACCACCGGTGAGTCGCCGGTGTTGTCCGACGACGAGAAACTCAGCTTGTTCGCCGCCGTGATCGAGGCGGTCACCATCCCGGTGATTGCAGGAACCGGTAGCAACGACACCGCCCACTCTGTGCACATGACCAAGGAGGCCACAGCCCTCGGGGCGGCTGGCATTCTCGCGCTCTGCCCGTATTACAACCGGCCCTCGCAGGCCGGCATCGAAGCGCACATTCGCGCGATGGCCGAATGCACGGCGCTGCCACAGATGATCTACGACATCCCCGTTCGAACGGGTCGCAAGATTGCAACCGCCACACTGCTACGACTGTTCGAGGTGCCCAACATCGTGGCCCTGAAGGACGCAGCCGGCAACCCCGGCGAGACGGCCGTCCTCATTGCTCAGGCGCCCGAAAGTGTCGAGGTCTACAGCGGTGACGACTCGCTGACATTACCCCTGCTGGCCAGCGGAATCGTCGGTGTCGTCGGTGTGGCCACGCACTGGACCGCAGCTGACCATCAGGAGATGTTCGACCTGTGGGAGAAGGGCGACACGGTCGGCGCCCGCCTCGTCAATGCCCGTCTGTTGGAGAGCTTTGCATTCGAGACCGGCGACGATGCGCCGAACCCGATTCCGACCAAGGCAATGATGCGTCATCTCGGTTTCAAGGTGGGCCAGGCTCGGCTGCCGATGGGTCCCGCTCCTGAGTTCGTCGAGACGCGAACGCCCCAAGTGTGGGCGAATCTGCAAAGGTGGCGCGATGCGTTCCCCCAACGTCCCACTTCCTGATCCCTCGAAAGTTGTCTGATGCCTCAGCCGGTTCGTGTTGTTTTCCTCGGCGGCCTCGGCGAAATTGGCCGCAACTGCATGGCCATCGAGCAGATTGTCGACGATGGCAGCAAGGGCGGGAATCGCCGCATTCTGCTGATCGACTGCGGGTTGATGTTCCCCGATGCCGACATGCACGGCATCGATCTCGTGCTGCCCGACTTCACTTATCTGCGTGAGAATGCCGATCGCATCGAGGCGGTTGTCGCAACGCACGGCCACGAAGATCACGTGGGTGCACTGCAATATCTACTGCGTGAGTTGAGTTTCCCGGTCTACGGTTCTGCAGTCGCTCTCGGGCTCGCCCGCAACCGCATCGAGGAGGCGGGCCTTCTCGGCCGCACCGAGCTGATCCCGGTGAAGGACGGCGATCGGCTGATGATCGGCCCATTCGACGTCGAGTTCATTCCCGTCACCCATTCGGTGCCACACGCGCACGCGATCGCGGTACACACCCCGCAGGGTGTGATCCTGCACTCGGGCGACTTCAAGATCGACCTCACGCCCGTCGATGGCCGTCGCACGGACTTGGCCCGCCTCGGGGAGATCGCGGCGAGTGAAGGCATTCGCCTGCTGATGGCGGACAGCACCAATGCGGAGGAGCATGGCTACTCGCCCAGCGAATCCGGCGTCGGAGCGGTCCTGCGCAGCGTGTTCGCAACGCAGAAGGGCCGGCGCATCATCACCGCCAGCTTTGCCAGCCACCTGCACCGCATCCAGCAAATTGCCGACGCGGCCATCGACAGTGGACGGGTGGTGGCCACTCTCGGACTGAGCATGAAGAAGAACGTGCGCATGGGGCGCGATCTGGGTGTACTGCACATTCCCGATGCATCACTCGTCGACATCGACGACATCGACAAATACCCGCCCGGCCAGGTGTGCATCATCTCCACCGGGTCCCAGGGTGAGCCGATGTCAGCATTGGCGCTTCTGGCGCGCGGTGCGAGCAAGTGGGTGAAGGCCGGTGACCACGACACGGTCATTCTCTCCAGCCACGCCATCCCCGGGAACGAAGGCAACGTCAACCGGGTCATCGACGACCTGCTGCGCGCCGGTGTCGAGGTGGTGCACAGCGGCATCGCTGACGTGCACGCCACCGGCCACGCACAGGCGGACGAGCTGAAGACCTACATGTCGCTCACCAGGCCGGAATGGATGGTGCCGATCCACGGCGAGTACCGCCACATGGTGGCCAATGCCAAGCTGGCGGTGCTGATGGGCGTCGACAAGGAACATGTCCTGCTCTGTGAGGACGGCGACATGTTGGAGCTGAGCGACAGTGGTCTGGCGAAGGTCGGGCGGGTTCCGGCGGGCTATCTCTACGTGGACGGCATCGTCGGCGACGTCGGGCAAGGCGTGCTACGCGACCGCAGGGTTCTGGCCGAAGAGGGCGTCGTGGTGGTCATCGTGACCGTCGACGTCGGTACCGGCAAGGTACTCACCGGCCCGGAGATCATCACTCGCGGTTGGGTGTATGCCCCGGAAGCGGAAGACCTGCTCGACGAGGCATGCGATCGAGTCGCCGCAGTCGTCGAGCAGTCGTTGGCCAGCGGCATGCGCGACGTCGAGTCGCTGGAGCGCGAGGTCCGCCGGGCGGCCGGCAAGTTCGTGCACGAACGCACCAAGCGCCGACCGATGATCGTCCCCGTTGTGATGGAGACCTAGGAACGGTCCTGCATGCGATTCAGTCGAATTGTGATGATGTCGGTGCTCGTCGTGTGTGGTGCGTGCGCTGACACACCTGCAACCCCAGTCACTTCGGTGGCGGTCTCCACTGCGGTCTCCACGACAGCGGCGGCGCTGCCCTCCGGCGACGGGTTGCCGTTGTTGGACCAGATCGTGCCCGCGATCGCCGCGCTCGAAACCCAGCTCGGTGGACCGCAGGAGTACTTCGAGATCAATGCGACGTCGCGTCTGGTGAACCTGTTCGTCGCGCTCAACAATGCTGCGGTCGCGCAACCGTGGGTGTACCTCCACGGCGCGCTGACGTCCGCCGAGGGTCAGGCAGCCAGCGGTGGCACGTTCAGTTCGCCATCGGTGGACTTCGACCCCGACGTGATCCTGTCGACGGTGCTCACCGAGCTCCCCGGCATCTCGATCGAGAGCTTCTACATCCACGGCGACGGACAGGGCAACGTTCTGTACGGCGTGCTCGCCACCTCCGACAAGGGTGGCGGTCTCGACGTGGTGCTGGGTGCCGACGGGTCGGTCAAGTCGGTCGACCCGGTCAGCTGACGGCGGGCTCTCCCGACGGTCACCCAGAGTGACGAAGCGCGCAGTGCGCGTACTGTCGCGCGCCCCCTTGGTACCGTGAGAGCAATGGGTACATGGGGTCAGCCGAACCGCCGCTCGAAATCATCCGTGCCCGCACGGGGCGGTACTGCGCGCTCAGGGTCCGGCTCCAGCTCGAAATCGGCGGCGCAGAACACGTCTCGGCGCGAACAGGCGAGCGCCGAGATGCGCGAGGCCGTGTCAGGTCGCGAGGACGAGTTCATCGGCATCGGCTTCATCCTGGTCGGGGCGTTGCTCGCGCTGGGCATCTACTTCAATCTCGCCGGGCCCCTCGGGCGTGGCGTCGAAACCCTCATCGGCTGGTTCACCGGGCTCGGCCGCTACATCGTGCCGATCGCGCTCGTCGGGATGGGTGTGGCCTTGGTGCACAAGGGTCGCAGCGGCAATCGCTTCCGGCTCGGCATCGGTTGGGGTTTGGCATCGCTGTCGATTCTGGGGTTGCTGCACGTGGTGCGGGGCCCGGAGAAGATCATGAGCGGCTTCGACACGCTGGGTCGTGCCGGTGGCTGGCTGGGGGCGTTGGTGGGCGAGCCGTTGCGCGGCCTCGTCGGCGACGCGGGCGCCATCGTGATCCTCGCCGCGGTGTTCCTGGGCGCTGTCCTGCTGCTCACCGGCAGTTCACTGCGAACGGTGTCAGGCCAGACCGCACACGGCGTCGCGGTGGTGGCGGCGCCGATCGGTCGCAAGGTCAAGCAGGTGTTCGGCGACATGGCAACTCTGAAGAGCGACCGCCAGATTGCGGGCGAAGGCACCGGTGAGCTGCCAGCCCCACAGTTGTACGATTTCGCCGCCGACGACGAGTGGACCGACGATGTGGCCAAGCCGAAGCGTCTCCGTGCACCACGCGGGGTTCCTGCGCTGCCGGCGGGTCCGGGCGAGCAGGAAGTGCTCGACCTCGGTCCTGGCGCACAGGCAGGGCAGTGGTTGCTGCCGCCGCTCAGCTACCTGCCGCGCAGCACTGCGCAAACCATCAACAAGGCCGAGGTCGAGGCACGGGGTCGCACACTGGTCGATTCATTGGCCTCGCACGGCGTCGAGACGAAGCTGGTCGGTCAGACGGTTGGTCCGACGGTCACCCGCTACGAGCTCGAGCTCGGTGCAGGTGTCAAGGTCGCTCGCATCACCAGCCTCAACCGCGACATCGCATACGCAATGGCGGCCACCGACGTGCGCATCCTGGCGCCGATACCCGGCCGCTCCGCCATTGGTGTCGAGGTGCCGAATCACACCCGCCAGTTGGTCAGCCTCGGCGACATCATGACGGCGCCAGAAGCCAAGACGGCGAGCCACCCGCTCGACGTGGCCATCGGGAAGGACATCGCGGGGCGAGCCGTCTTCCTCAACCTGTCCACCACGCCACACATGCTCATTGCCGGTACCACTGGCGCCGGCAAGTCCAGCGGTATCAACAGCATTCTCACCTCGCTGCTCATGCGTACCACGCCCGAGCAGGTGCGGCTCATCCTCATCGACCCCAAGCAGGTCGAGATGGGCCAGTACACCCGGTTGCCCCACCTGCTCACTCAGCCGGTCACCAACCCGAAGAAGGCCGCCAACGCACTCAGCTGGGCATGCAAGGAGATGGATCGTCGCTACGACGTGCTCTCCGAGGTCGGGTTTCGCGACATCACCGGCTACAACGCCGCCTATGACCGAGGCGAGTTGGCGGCCGACCTTCATCGCGACCCCGACAGCCCCACCGCCTACGAGCGCATGCCGTACATCGTGGTGGTGGTCGACGAGCTCAACGACTTGATGATGGTTGCTGCTCGAGACGTGGAGGAGAGCATCACTCGTATCGCCCAGAAGGCGCGCGCGGTCGGCATTCACCTCATCGTCGCCACCCAGCGGCCGTCGGTCAACGTCATCACCGGTGTCATCAAGGCCAACATTCCGGCCCGCATGGCCTACGCGGTCAACAGCCTCACCGACAGCCGGGTCATCCTCGACCAGCCGGGTGCGGAGAAGCTGGTGGGTAAGGGCGACATGTTGTTGCTGCCCGGCAACAGCAACGTCAGCCAGCGCATCCAGGGTTGTTTCGTCAGTGAGGACGAAGTGCGCAAGGTGGTGGCCCACTGGCGCCGCCAGGCCCCCGACGTGGTGTACGTCGCTGGTGTAGAGGGCGACGAGAGCCAGGGGCAGATGGGCGGCGGCGACTTCGGTGGCAACGGTGCCGACGACGATGAAGACGAAATCTTGATGCGTCAGGCGATGGAGTTGGTGGTGCGCAGTCAGTTGGGCAGCACTTCGATGCTGCAGCGCAAACTGAAGGTTGGCTTCGCGCGCGCCGGTCGCATCATGGACCTCCTCGAGCAGCGCGGTGTCGTCGGCCCCAGCGAAGGCTCCAAGGCGCGCTCGGTGATGATGACCGTCGAAGAGTTCGAGTTGCTGCAAGAGGCACAGCGCAACCGCTAGCTCGTTCGGCTCGCTGGGCCACAGGTCCGATCTGGCACACTGCCGCGATGAGCGAATTCACCGAGATCACGTCTGGCCTGCGCTTCCCGGAGGGGCCGATCGCAATGCCCGACGGCAGCGTGATCCTGGTGGAGATGTTCGGGCCGCGCATCACGCGCGTGCAGCCCGATGGTACGAAGGAAACGGTTGCCGAAATTGTCGGCGGCCCGAACGGTGCCGCCATCGGCCCCGATGGCGCGCTGTACCTGTGTAACAACGGTGGCTGCTTCAGCCCCGTCGAGTTCGGTGGGTTGTTGCTGCCCGGCGCCTTCGACCCAGATCGTTACATCGGTGGTCGTATCCAGCGCGTCGACCTGGCCTCGGGCGAAGTCACCGATCTGTACACCGAGTGTGATGGGCATCCGTTGCGGGCGCCCAATGACCTCGTCTTCGACGCGCATGGCGGCTTCTGGTTCACCGATCACGGCATCCGCGACCACCGCCCGCGCACCAGCGATCTCACCGGCATCTATTACGCCAAGGCCGACGGCAGCTTCATCAGCGAGCAGGTGTTCCCGGTGGAGGAACCCAATGGCATCGGTCTGTCGCCCGACGGCAACACGGTCTACTGGGCCGAGACTCACAATGGCCGCGTGACTCGCCGCACGATCGAGTCGCCCGGCGTGCTGTCTGCGGCCATTCCCTTTGATACGTCCACCTGCCTGGCCGGATTGCCGGGCTTCCAGCTGCTCGATTCGTTGGCGGTCGACGGCGATGGCAATGTCTGCGTCGCGACGCTGATCAACGGCGGCATCACGGTTATCTCGCCGCAGGACGGCAGCATGCAGCACATCGCCACAGGAGATTTGCTGACCACCAACATCTGTTTCGGTGACAATGACGGCAGCGGTGAGTACCGCGATGCATACATCACCTGCAGCGGTACCGGGCGTCTCTTGCACATGCGGTGGCCATCGAATGGTCTCCGCCTGAACTACCTCTAGCCTGTCCTGCATGGCCCAGCGCTTCTACATCGAGACATTGGGCTGCCCCAAGAACCAGGTCGACAGCGACAAGCTGGTCGGCACCCTGCTGGCCGATGGCATGACTGCCACCGATGATCCGTCGAAGGCCGACCTGGTGGTGGTCAACACCTGCGCGTTCATCGACGAGGCGCGCAAGGAGAGCATCGACACGATCCTGGCCTTGGAGGACCAACGCAAGGATGGCGGCCGTCTGGTGGTCACCGGCTGTATGGCCGAGCGCTATGGCAGCGAACTGGCCGAGGCGCTTCCCGAGGTCGATCAGGTCGCCGGCTTCGGGGTACCCATCAATCTGACCAAGAAGAAGTCCATCGCAGTGTCGACGGCACCGATTCCGTTGCTCGATCTGCTGAACCTGCCGCGGCCGAAGTCGTCGAGTCCCTGGGCGTACGTGAAGATCGCCGAGGGCTGCGACCGCAGCTGTGGTTTCTGCGCCATCCCGTCGTTCCGTGGTCCGCAGCGCAGCCGTGACATCTCGTCGATCCTCACCGAGGTCGAGCAGCTGGAAGCACAAGAGATCGTCTTGGTTGCGCAGGACCTGGCCAGCTACGGCAAGGATCGGCCCGACGAACTGGGCGCCGGCTCCATCGTGCCGTTGGTGCGGGCGGTCAGTGCGAAGGCTGCGTGGACGCGCCTGCTGTACCTGTATCCCAGTGACCTCAGCGACGATCTCATCGATGCCATCTGCGGCACGGGTGTGCCCTACTTCGACCTCTCGCTGCAGCATGTCAGCAAGCCACTGCTGCGACGTATGCGCAGGTGGGGCGACGGGCAGCGATTCCTGCAGCGCATCACCGACATCCGTGAACGCGAGCCGCACGCGGCCTTCCGCAGCAACTTCATCGTCGGGTACCCGGGCGAGACAGAGGAAGACCACGATCAGTTGCTGTCGTTCGTGGAGGAAGCCCAGCTCGACTGGTGCGGGTTCTTCGCCTACAGCCCGGAAGAGGGCACGTACGCGATGAACCTCGACGGTGCCGTCGACACGACGCTGATGCACGAACGTCTCGCAGAGCTGCGCGAGATGCAGGACGACATCACCGCTCGCCGTCGCGATGAGATGATCGGTGAGACCGTTCGCGTGTTGGTGGATTCGTCCGGCGAGGCGCGCAGCACGCGTGAGGCCCCCGAGATCGACGGCGTCATCGAGGTGCCCGAGCACCTCGCAGTTGGTCAGTTCCATGACGTTCGTATCGTCGATGCCATGGGTCCTGATCTCGTGGCAGACTCGGTCTGATGCCAGTCGACCCATCCGCCGTCAAGACCTGGGCCAACCTGGTCACGGTTGCGCGGGTGCTGATTGCACCACTGATGTTGGTGCTCATTCCCGATACGCCGGGTGGCTCGTGGACCGCGTTCGCATTGTGGTTCGTGCTGTGCTCCAGCGACGGCGTGGATGGCTACCTCGCTCGCCGTCACGGCGCCACCAACCTGGGCGCGTTCCTCGACCCGCTCGCTGACAAGGTTCTGGTACTCGGGGCGATGGCGATCCTGGTGGCCAACGACACGTTCTGGATCGTGCCGGTCGTCATCACCGTTGCGCGCGAGCTGGCCATCAGTCTCTATCGCACGTTCGTCGGTGCCAAGGGCGTCAGCGTGCCGGCCAGCAAGATCGCCAAGTGGAAAACATTCGTACAGCAGCTGGCCGTGGGCTTCGCGATCATGCCGCCCACGGCCTTAGATGCGAAGTGGCTGTGGAACGGACTGTTGTGGACGTCAGTCGCGCTGGCGCTCATCAGCGGTGGCCAGTACGTGTACCGCGCGATGAAGTCCGATCCCCTGCCGGTCAACGAGACCGGCGCCGACCTGTCGCTGTGAGCTGCCATGCGTTGTGATGTAGTCGCCATCGGTACCGAGCTGTTGCTCGGCCAGATCACCGATACCAACAGCCAGTGGATCGGCGAGCAGTTGGCGGCGGTGGGTGTTGATTCGCTGCTGCAGGTCAAGGTCGGCGACAACCTCGGCCGCATGGAGAGCGTGCTGCGCAGCGTTCTCGCGGCGGCCGACGCAGTCATCGTGTGCGGCGGGCTCGGCCCGACCCACGATGACGTGACGCGCGAAGCCATCGCCTCGGTGATGGGCGTCGAGTTGCTGGCGAACGCCGAGGTTGGTGCAGTGATTCGCGAGATGTTCGAGGCACGCGGCCGACGTATGGCGGAGAACAATCTCCGCCAGGCCATGGTTCCTCAGGGTGCGACGATCATCGCCCAGACTCGTGGCACCGCACCCGGCCTGATCTGCCCCGTGGTGATCGAGGGTGTGCACAAGGTCATCTACGCGGTGCCTGGCGTGCCCCACGAGATGATGGACATGGTGCAGCGCGCCGTGCTGCCGGACCTGTTGGCACGTGGGGGAGAGGACGCGGCAGTGATTCTCAGCCGCACCCTGCGCACGTGGGGCGAGAGCGAGAGCGGGCTCAACGAGCGGCTCGACCCGTTGATCGCGCGCCTGGACGAGGTGGGCAACCCGACGCTGGCGTTCAATGCCAGCGGCTGGGAGGGCATCAAGATTCGTCTCACCGCGAAGGCCGCGACGCAGGCCGAGGCGCTGCGCCTGCTCGGAACGTGGGAGGCGGAAACCCGCGCGCTCGTCGACGACGTCATCTTCGGTGTCGACGACGAGACGATGGAGTCAGTGGTGTTGCAGTTGCTGCGCGAGCGTGGATGGTCGTTGGGTCTTGCCGAGTCCGTGACCGGCGGCCTGGTTGCCGGTCGCATCACCAACGTGCCCGGTGCCAGTGAGGTGTTCCGCGGCAGCATCGTCAGCTATGCCAGCGACGTCAAGTTCGATGTGTTGGGCGTGCCGCGCGGCCCGGTGGTCAGTGAAGCCGCTGCTGCGGCAATGGCGCGGGGCGCGCAGCGAGTGCTGAACAGCCATGTCGCGCTGGCTCTCACCGGCGTCGCTGGGCCAGCCGCGCAGGATGGAATGCCGGTGGGCACGCTGTGTGTGGGTATCGCCATTGGTGACGACGTGCACACTAGAACGCTGCGCATGCCCGGAGCGCGTGACCAGATGCGCCAGATGAGCGTGATCAGCGCAATGGATCTCCTGCGGCGGGTACTGCTCGCCTCGTAAGCTGGCCCTCGCGCCTCCGTAGCTCAACGGATAGAGCAGCGGGTTTCTACCCCGTTGGTTGGGAGTTCGATTCTCTCCGGAGGCACCGAAAGTTCTGTACGGCACCTACCGGCAGGGCACTAGCGTGGCGGGGTGACCGGGCTCCAGGAACCACCAAGAGCGCCGACCAAGGGGGAGCGCACTCGCGAGCGGCTGCTCAAGGTCGCCGTCGCACGGTTCGGCACCCACGGGTATCGCGCCACGTCAGTGAGCCAACTCTCCCGTGATGCGGGTCTCACGCCGGCAGCGGCCTACGCCTACTTCGACGACAAAGAGACGTTCTGGCGGTCGGCCATCGATACCGATCTCAACTCGATGCGCATCGAAGTGGTGGCCAGTTCGGCGAGCGGGGAACGACCGATCGTCGACTACATGTTTGCGCTGGTCGAGGGCTTGCGAGGCCACGCGTTGGCTCGACGGGTGCTGGTGGAGGGTACGCCGAATGATCTACAACAGGTCGTGACCCATCCACTCTTCGCAGCGACCACCAGGTTGGTGGCTGAGGCGCTTGCACGTCGGCAGGCGGCAGGGGTCCTGCCAGCGGACGCCAAACCCGAGCAGTTGGCGCTGGCGATGGAGACCGTCAGCTTCGCGCTCGTGCTGGCCGTCGTTCGCGCCGGCATGGAGGGAATGGGCGAGCGGGTGGCGTCGGTGGTCGAACTGATGGAAGCAGCCATGGGTGGGCCGCCCACCGCCAGCGAACGCCTCCGCTGAACTTCAAGGTTCACCCAAGAACGCACAGGTCGGGCCACCATTCGCCGATGTAGTTGCAATGGTCGATGGCGGCACACACGATGGTGAAATCCGAAGCGGCGATCAACCGCGACGGACGCTTGGCCAGAAGGGCACCTCCTGGCCGACGCTGTGGCTCGCAGTGGTCGGCGTGGTGGGGTTGGTTTCGGTGGCGCGAGTCGTCAGCGATCACGCCGGGGGAGCCACCGCTCGCTGGGTTGTATTTGCTGGACTCACCGCCATGTCAGTCTTCGGGCTCGTGGCCGTTCCATTGCGATCGCTCCTGATGCGCGAGCAGCGGGGGCTGATGGATGCGACCCAGCTTGCGCGACAGCAAGCGGTGACGGACCCGCTGACCGGCCTGCTCAACCGGCGCAGTCTTGACGAGATCGTGCACAGCTTGATTCGCGGGCAGGTCCGGTTCTCGGTCTCGATCTGCGACCTCGATCAGTTCAAACAACTCAACGACAATCACGGACACGACGTCGGCGACCGTGCACTGCGACTGTTCGCCAACATGCTGCGCAGCGTGGTGCGCAATGGAGACTTCGTCGCCCGTATGGGTGGCGAGGAATTCGTGCTCATTCTGCTCGATTCCACCAAGCACAACGGTTTCGACGTTCTCCAGCGGGCCCGTCGCCAACTCGGAGCGCAGCTGGCCACCGAGGTGTTGCCCGCCTTCACCTTCAGCGGTGGTGTTGCGGACAGCACCGAGGAAGCTGACTGGGAACTGCTGCTGCGCCTGGCAGATCAGCGACTCCTCGCTGCAAAGAGGGCCGGTCGCGATCTGGTGCTGGCTTCGATGGCGTAGGAAATCGGGCCTTTTCGGCCTACCCTGGTGCAGCCCCATTGGGGCTGGAAACCAACCTGCGTGAGGTCGAGAGTGAAGTTCAAAAAGGGCGACACCGTCATCTATCCGCAGCACGGTGCTTGCATCGTCGTGGGAACCAAGAAGATGGAGGCCTTCGGCAGTGTGCAGGAGTACCTCATCTTGAAGACCGTCATCAATGAGATGATGCTCTCGGTGCCCACCCTGAAGGCCAGCGAAGTAGGTGTGCGTCCACCGGTCAACCCGGAGGAGCTCGAAGACCTCGTCGCGGTGCTCAGCAAGCCCGACCCGCGCGTGCCGTCCAACTGGAGCCGCCGGTTCAAGAACCACCAGGAAAAGCTGAAGAGCGGCGATGTCTACCAGGTGGCCGAGGTCGTTCGTAACCTCGCCGCGCGTAATCGCGACGCCTCGCTGTCGGCTGCAGAGCGCACGATGTACGACCGTGCTCGCATCAACCTCATCAGCGAGATTGCACCGGCGCTGAAGGTCAGCGCCGAGGAAGCCGAGCGCTATCTCGACGAGGCGCTGGCCAAGGGTGTTCTGAAGCCTGCGAAGGAACCAGCAAAAAAGAAGGCCTGAGCCGTCTAGCCTCGCACGCATGACCGCACCAGGCATGCTCACTCGCGACGATCTAGAAGCTCTCATCCGCAACGGGCACGTTGACACGGTGTTGATGGTGTTCCCAGACCTGCAGGGCAGGTTGGTGGGCAAGCGCACCACGGGTCGGTTCTTCCTGCAGAGCGTTGCCGATGCCGGCACCGAGAACTGCGACTACCTGATCGCATGCGATATGGACAACAACCCTGTCCCCGGCTACCGCTTCACCAGCTACGAGCAGGGTTATGGCGACATGTTGGCCAAGGCCGACTGGAACACCGTTCGCCTCATTCCGTGGGTGGAGAAGACGGCGATGATCATGTGCGATCTCCTCGACGTCGATTCGGGCAAGCTGGTGGAAGTTGCGCCGCGCAGCATCCTGCAGGCACAGGTGGACGCGGCCGCCGAGATGGGCTTCTTGCCGATGGTGGCCAGCGAGATCGAGTTCTTCTTGTTCAAGGACACCTACGACGAAGCCCACGCGAAGGGCTACCGCGGCCTCGAGCCGCATTCGCCCTGGGTGGAGGACTACCACATCCTGCAAACCACGAAGGACGAGTACATCCTTGGCGCGATCCGTCGTGGCCTGGAAGCCGCCGGTGTACCTGTCGAGTTCAGCAAGGGTGAGGCCGGTAAGGGCCAGCACGAGATCAATCTCGACTACACGACCGCAGTGGAAATGGCTGACCGCAACAGCGTGTACAAATTGGCCGCGAAGGAGATCGCGCACTTCAACGGCCGGTCGATCACGTTCATGGCGAAGCCCGACTTCAACGACACCGGCTCGTCGTGCCACATCCACTCCAGCCTGTGGACGATGGATGGCGAGACCGCGGTGTTCTACGACCACGACGGCCCCCACGGGATGAGCGAGACCTTCCAGCACTATGTGGCCGGCCAGATCGCCACGGCTCGCGAGTTCAGCCTGTTGTGGGCGCCCACCATCAACAGCTACAAGCGGTTCCAGCTTGGCTCATGGGCGCCCACGGGGGTTGGCTGGGGTATTGACAACCGCACGCTGGGTTTCCGCAAGGTCGGCCACGGCAAGGGCACACGAGTCGAATGCCGTATCCCCGGCAGCGACGCCAACAGCTACTTCGCCTTCGCCGGCACCCTGGCCGGCGGCCTCTACGGCATCAAGAACAAGCTGCCGCTCGGCGAGGCGTTCAGTGGCAACGGCTACAGCGCGCCGGACATCCCACGCATCCCGTGGAACATCGTCGACGCGATCGAGCTGTGGGAAAACAGCACCATCGCCAAGGAGTCGTTCGGCGAAGACGTGCATCACCACATCCTCACGATGGCCCAGGCCGAGTGGGAGGCGTTCAACCACAGCGTCACCGACTGGGAACTACGTCGTTACTGGGAGCGCATCTAGCCGTTGGGCCCGACCGTGAACTCGACGAGTACCGGTAGGTGATCGCTGAGGTTGGCCCACAACTCGCCACCCTCGGGCGTGTGTGAGCTGACCACCGTGGCGGCAGTCGGTAGTAGCACGTAGTCGATGCGCTGCATCGGTGCGATCGACGGGTTGCTGACGGTGCCCCCTGCGTCGTTCAGCCCGACAGCGCGAAACTCGCGCAGTACCTCGATCTCGCTGTCGTCGGTCGTGTTCAGGTCGCCGGTGAGAATCTTGCAGTGCGAGGCATCGCTGCGGATCCTGTCCGCCACGCGCCTGGCCTGCGCCAACCGTTCGTCGGCGTCGTGGCTGGCGAGGTGCGTGTTGAACACCCGGACGGCACCGTTGCGCCGGGTGACCGTGGCTGCCAGCAAGACCCTGTGCTTGTAGACCCACGTGCTGACACCGGGGGAGATAGTGGTGCGCATCCGTGCCGAGACCGCCCACGGCGAAAGGATGGCGATTCCCTCTGCGCGCCACCACAGCAGCGGCGAGTACGGGTAGTGCTTGCGGGCCCAGACGGCGTGCCAACCGAGATGCTTGGCAAGTCGGCGCAGTTGCGCCCGCTGCACCTCTTGCATCGACACCACGTCAGGCCGCTGCTCGCTGAGCACGGCAGCGATTTCGCTGATGTCGGGGTGTTGCGCGCCAAGGATGTTCCAGGTCATCACCCGCCACGTCGTTGCGCTCGTATCCGTCATTGCTGTTCAGTTTGCCCTTGTCCGCTACCGTGACACGCCATGAGTCGTCTGTCAGGCAAAGTTGCCATCATCACCGGTGCATCGTCAGGTTTGGGTCGCGTCGGCGCCGAGCGGTTCGCCGCTGAGGGCGCAATGGTGGTGATCGCCGACATCACTGATGGCGATGACGCCGTCGAGGCAATTTCTGCTGCGGGCGGCGATGCCAGCTTCGTGCGCTGCGATGTCACCGACGAGGCGTCGGTCGAGAACGCAGTCAACTTCGCCGTGGAGACGTATGGCGGGCTGCACGTGCTGTACAACAACGCCGGCGTGATGCTGGGCGATGACGACAACCCGGTGACCACCAGCGTGGAGACCTACCAGAAGACGATGGACATCAACGTGCTTGGCACCCTTCTCGGCTGCAAGTACGCCATTCCGGCGATGCAGGCCAGCGCCAAGGAATGTGGCGAGGCAGGCAGCATCGTCAATGTCGCCTCGTTCGTGGCGCACATGGGTGCCGCGACCCCACAGATCGCCTACACAGCCTCGAAGGGGGCCGTCCTGGCAATGACTCGCGAGATCGCCGTCGTCTACGCCCGCCAAGGTGTGCGCGCGAACGCGCTGTGCCCGGGGCCGATCATGACGCCGCTGCTGGCAAAGTTCCTCAGCGACGATGCGAAGCGCAACCGTCGGCTGGTGCACATTCCGATGGGTCGCTTCGGCGAGCCGGGTGAAATCGCCAACGGAGCATTGTTCCTCGCCAGCAACGAGTCCAGTTGGATGACGGGCCAGTCATTGATCATCGACGGTGGTATCACCGCTGCCTACGTCACGCCGGAGTGAGCCTTCACGGCGCGGAGAGCGCCACCGGTGACCTCGACGAGCGGGTGGTCCAGTGGATTCGCGATCGCCTCGCACACTCCGGTGTCGGCGCCATCGGTGACAGGGCTCAGCTCGGGGCTGCGCTCGACGGCTCGATCACCGAGGGCGGGCTCGGTCTCGATGGAGCATGGGACATGTTCCGCGATGTCGTGTCGCCGGCCAACATCGGGCTCGACAGCGAGCGCTTCCTTGCGTTCATTCCGACGTCGCCGTCGGTGGCAGCCGTCTGGATGGATGCCATCTGTGGAGCTGCCAACTTCTCTGCCGAGTCGTGGCTGGAGGCGGCCGGCGCCGTCGCCGCCGAGAACCAGGTGATCGACCTGCTGGTACGCACCGCCGGCCTGCCGGTTGGTGCATCCGGCTGCTTCATGAGCGGCGGCAGCATCGGCAACCTGTCGGCGTTGGCCGTTGCCCGCGATCAGGCGGGTGGTCGGCGCACCGTGGTGATGGCCGATACCGCTCATGCCTCGGTCAACAACGCGCTGCAGATCCTTGGTCTCGACGCGCTGGTGGTGCCGACCGGTCCGGACTGTCGGTTGATGGGGGCTGCCGTTCGTGCTGCGGTCGACAACCGCACCGATATCGCTGCAATTGTTGCGTCCGGTGGCTCCACGAATGCCGGTGTCATCGATGATCTGCCCGGCTGTGCCGACGTCGCTGAAGAGCTGGGCGCGTGGTTGCACGTGGACGGCGCCTACGGATTGGCCGCGATGCTGCTGCCCGAAATGCGACAGAAGTTCGTCGGTATCGAGCGGGTCGACTCCTTCATCGTCGACCCACACAAGTGGCTGTTCGCACCATCTGGCTCATGCGCGCTCGTGTACCGACAGCCACGATTGGCTCGCGAGACTCACACGCAGCACGGCCCGTACATCGATGTGCTGCGCACCGATGACGATGCGTACAACCCGTCCGATCTCGGCTACCAGCTCACCCGTCGCGCCAGTGGCCTGCCGTTGTGGTTCGCGCTTGCTTTCCACGGGCTGGAAGCACATCGGGTGGCCATTCGTCACGGCATCGAGCTGGCGGCTTCTATGGCTGCGGCACTGAATGCCAGTCCGCACACCGAGTTGATCATGCAGCCCGAGCTTGGCGTCGTGCTGTTTCGTCGTGACGGCTGGGACCGCGCCGATTGGGCGGCGTGGGCAGGCGGCTTGTTGCGCGACCAGATCGCGTTCGTTGCCCCCAGCACCTATCACGGTGAGCCCATGGGACGGCTCGTGTTCATGCACCCGCGCACGCCCTTGACGATCGTTGACGAACTGATGGCCAGCCTCGTCGGCTGAGTTCGGGGGTCAGAGCAGCAACACGCCGCGCGGCGTCGATACTTCCGCTCGGAGACGTGCTGGGCCGGCTTCCAGTTCGATGGTGGTCGACGGACCGGTGGTTCCGCGACTGATCTCCTCCAGCAGCGCGCCAACCATGTCGGCCTGCGGGTGGGTGATGTGCAACGAAATGAGTTGCGCGTCGTGGGGGAGCGATGAGCTGGGATGGGGTGAGTCCAGCCAGTCGATCAGGAATGGCAGGGTGCCATGGTGTGGCTCACCCAACAGCGGAACCGTGAGCTGCCAGTCCAGCTGCACGCCATCGGGTCGCATACGTGACATTTCGGCGGCTGGGCCGAGATCGATGCCCACCGCGGCCAGCCGAGAAAGGACGTCGCCAAGTGGCTGCGCCGGGCGTGCACACCAGGCAACGAAAGTCGGCTGAGTCAGATGATCCACCCCGAACGGCCGTGGGTCATCGTGCTCCGGTTGGGCGGCGTCGGGTCCGACGATCTCCAGGTAGGTGTTGTCGCCAAGACCGGTGAGCTCGTTGCGCGTGCCGCGCCCGGAGTGCGAACCGCCCGCCACCACGGTGACGCCCCACTCGCTTCGAATCTGGGCGGACGTCGCATCGACGTCGGGTGTGGCAAGGACGAGATGATCGATCACACGGTCATTCTCGCGGATTCGCGCCGCGTGTACAGCTCGTGCCTTCGTGACCGGCAAGACTGTGCACATGAGTTCTGTCGCCTTCATCGGCCTTGGCGTGATGGGCACGCCGATGGCCCGCCATCTCGCTTCCGCCGGTCACCAGGTCACCGTCTACAACCGCACGCCGGAGAAGGCGCTGGCATGGGTGGCGCTGTACGGCCACCGGGCCGCCCCAACCCCTCGCGAAGCAGCGGAGGGCGCGGAGTTCGTGTTCCTCTGCGTCGGAAACGACAATGATGTGCGCGACGTCGTGTACGGCCCCGACGGTGCGCTCGCCGGCGCAGAAGCTGGGGCAGTGCTGATCGATCACACGACAGCGTCTGCCCAGGTCGCAAAGGAACTCGCCGAGGCAGCTGCCGAGTTCGGCGTGGGGTTCGTCGATGCGCCCGTCTCGGGCGGGCAGGCTGGCGCCGAGATCGGGCAGCTCACCATCATGTGCGGAGCCGACGATGAAGCGTTCTACGAGCTGGCCAAGCCGGTGATGGGTGCGTATGCGAAGGCCAGCGCGTTGATGGGGGTCGCCGGATCAGGCCAGCAGACCAAGATGGTCAATCAGATTCTCATTGCCGGCATCGTGCAGGGCCTGGCGGAAGGTCTCAACTTTGCGGTCAAGGCCGGCCTGGACCCAGAGCAGGTCACCGAGGTCATCAAGTACGGCGCGGCGCAGAGCTGGCAGCTCGAGAACCGTGGGCGCACGATGGTCCGTGACGAGTTCGACTTCGGATTTGCCGTCGAATGGATGCGCAAGGATCTGGCGATCGTGCTCGATGAGGCGCACCGCAACGGTGCTCGCCTGCCGGTGACAGCGTTGATCGACCAGTTCTACGCGCAGATCATTGCGCGCGGCGGCAAGCGCTGGGACACCAGCAGCCTGATCCAGCTGCTCGCCAACGACTGATCTGCCAACGGCTGGCTCGTTCACCCGAGGTCGATGGCCGAGGGATCGTGCTGGCGAATGATGTCGCCCCACACGATCCACTGCGAACCGTTGGCGTGCGCGGCGATGGCCTGCATCGCCGCTTCACCCACGCGCGCAGGATCGATCACCGGCATGCCCATGTCCTTGATGAACGACTGCGCTTCAGTGGGCACCAGCGGTGTGTTGACGAAGCCGGGGCAGATGGCGCTGACGCACACTCCCGTCTGGCCGGACTGCTCGAGGGTTGCGCCCAACGACTTGACCAGCCCGACGACAGCGTGCTTGGTAGCGGTGTAGGCAATATCACCCGGCATCGCGCCAAGACCGGCCATCGAGGCTGTGACCAGCACGTGACCGTGACCGCGTTCGACCATGCCGGGAAGCACGGCGCGGGCGCCGAAGAACACGCCGTCGAGATTGGCGCCGACGATGGCCCGATATGCCTCGTCGGTGACATCAGCCAGCGGTGCACCGGGCGAACCGAGCGGTGAGCGGCCAGGCGTGACGATGCCGGCGTTGAGGTGCACCATGTCCAGCGGTGGCAATGAGCTGACCAACGCCGCCCACGCGGCTGAGTCGCCGACGTCGAGTTGCAGTTCGTCGCTGGACTGCGGGTTGAGGTCTGTCACATAGACAGTCGCACCCTCGCTGCGATACCGAGCAGCGCACGCCTTCCCGATCCCGCTCGATCCACCGGTCACCAACACGTGCTGTCCATCAAGTGCGCCCATGGCGCAGATGTAACCACAGCCGCCCCACTTTTCCGTGATTCTGGTCGCGTCACATCCACATCCAGTGTGGATGTGACGCGACCAGAACGAGATTTTGCCGATGCGCGCATCTCACCGTGCCCAGTACAGATGTGAAGGCAGAAGATCGGGCATTGCTACAACTGGCGATTGCGAAGCACTACGTGGTGGAGTACGAGGACGTGAAGGCGTCAGGGCTGACCAATCGTCAGTTCGCATACCGGGTGTCGGCGGGGGACTGGATTCGGGTGATGCCGTCTGTCTGGCGGCACGTTGCGACCCCGGAGTCGTGGGAACTTCGAGTGCGCGCAGGCGCTGTGTGGCTGGGCGCGAATGCCGCGCTGGCTGGACGATCCGCTGCGGCCTGGTGGGGATTGGACGGATTCGAGCAATCCAGCGTGGAGTTCGTTGTTCCCCACGCGCGGCGATGGGTCAGCGGGGTAACGGTGCGGCTCACCCGTGACTGGTCGAAGAAGGACCTCCTCCGTCGGGACGGGGTTCGTGTGACGAGCGCGACGCGCACGATCATCGACCTTGCTGGCCAGGGGGCAACGGCGCACGAGTTGGAGCGAGCGATCGACAGCGCCGTTCGCATGCGATTGACGTCGATCCCGACGTTGACATCGAGGATGGCCGAGCTCGCGAAATCCGGCAGGGTCGGTATTCCGATCCTGCGCGAGTTGCTCCTCGATTCCGGTGGTGAGTCAGTACTCGAGCGCCGATTCCTTCGCGTCATCCGCGACGCCGGTCTCCCGCGTCCGCAGACGCAGATCACGTTCAAGGGTCGCACGACGCGGGCCATCCGAGTCGACTTCCTCTACGAGAGTCAGCGCGTGGTGGTCGAGGTGTCGGGCCGAGTAGGGCATGCCTCCGACGCCGATCGCCGCAAGGATGCTCGCCGGCGTAACGAACTGCAGCACCGCGGATATGTCGTCATCGAGTTCACCACTGCCGACGTCATGACAGATCCGCGCTACGTCGTCGAGTCGCTTGGCCGCAGCCACCCCACTCTGGTCGCGTCACAACGACACTGAGTGTGGATGTGACGCGACCAGAACGGGTCAGCGGGCGGCGGCGGCCACCGCGTCGACGATCCTGTCGACCTGGCCATCGGTAGTGACGAGCGGGGGGCAGAACAGCAGCGAGTCGGCGTTGAGCGCACGGCAGATGACACCTTCCTCGAACATCACATCGCGCATGGCCATTGCGTTCTGATCGGGCCGCAGCGCGGCGGCCCACATGCCGCCGAGGCCACGCACGTGGTCGATGGTGCCGTCGTCGGCCAGGGAGCGCAGGCCGGCTGCAAGGCGATCGCCCATGACCAGGGCCCTGGCCAACAGCCCCTCGCGATCCATGATCTCCAGATTCTTGAGGGCTGCGGCACACGCCGTGGTGTGGCCCGAGTAGGTGAAGCCGTGGCGCAGGATGAAGTTGGGGTCTGCCTCCAGCGCGGCCGAGGGACGTGGCCCGACGAAGACACCGCCCAACGGTTGATAGCCGGACGTGACCCCCTTGGCGAACGTGACGAAATCGGGTGTCACGCCATAGTGGTGTGCCCCGAACCAAGTGCCGAGCCGACCGAAGCCGGTGATGACCTCGTCGAACACGAGGTATGCGCCGTGCTGGTCACATAGCTTGCGCAGACCTTCCAGGTAACCGTCCTCGGCGGGGAAGATGCCGCCCGCGCCCTGCACGGGCTCGGCGATGATGGCTGCGACCTCGTTGCCGCGCTGCGCCATCAGAGTGGCGACTGCCTCGATGTCGTCGGCCGGAACCTGCACGACCTCGTCGACGAACGGCCCGAAGTTCTCGCGGTTGGGCGCGATGCCCTGCGCGCTCGTTCCGCCGTAGGCCGTGCCGTGGTAGCCGCGAACGCGGGAGATGATCAGCTTGCGTTGCCCTTCGCCGGCCTGGACGTGGGCGATGCGGGCGAGTTTCATCACCGAGTCGATCGACTCGCTGCCGGAGCCAGTGAAGAACACGCGAGCGCCGGGGATGGGGCCGATCTCGCTGAGCTTCTCGGCCAACTGCTCGGTGGGATCGGTGGTGAACGGATCGAAGCATGAGTACGCCTCGAGGGTGGAGACCTGCTGGGAAATGGCATCGGCCATCTCTTGGCGGCCGTGGCCGATGGCGCAGTACCACAGGCTGGCCATGCCATCGACGAGCTCCTTGCCATCAGCGGTGTAGAGCAGCGCACCCTCGCCGCGCACGATGCGAATGAACTCTTCACGGGTTGGCTTGGCAAATGGGTGCAGGAAGGCCTTGGGCATGAGCCGAACCGTACTCAGCCTGTCGTCGTCCGGGCGAACGACATGCGCGCCAACTGCGTAGCCCACGAATGTCGACCCGCCTAGGATGCCAACCCGAGGAGGCACGGTGGTCGGAACGCAACGCAGCGGTGGGCGGTCGGTGGTGGGCTCGTTCGGTCGCGGCCTCGGTCGCGTGTGGCGCGGTCTCGCCAAGGGCGGCAGTACGCCGGCGCGGCTGCGGGCTTGGATGATTGCCACTGTCGTGGTCGCCGTGCTCTTCGGCGTGCTCAGTGCAACTGGCGTCGATCGACGCGCATCGTCACTACGCGCGGCCGACGAAGCATCGCAACAGCTCATCGCAGTGCAGGACGTGCAGGTGCGCCTGGTGCACGCCGACGCAATCGCTCGTGAGAACTACCTGCGTGGCGGCATCGAGGACGGTGCCAAGCGGGCGACGTATGCCGCTGAACTGGCTGCGGTCAGCGATGGGCTGGTGTCGGTCGCGAACAGTGTTCTGCCCAACGAAGCGGCGACTCTGGCCGGGGTTTCTGCCCAGCTCAGCCGCTACTCGGGTCTGGTGGAGCAGGCTCGCGCCAACAACCGCCAGGGCTTCCCTGTCGGGGCGGCCTACCTACGTACGGCCAACACGTTGTCTGCCGACATGGCGACCGACCTGCAGGCGGTACAGGCGTCGTTGCGCCAGCAGGTCAATGACAATCTGGATCGGGCCGACAAGGCGGGGGTGTGGATGCATGTCACCGGTTGGCCGTTGGCGGCCATGCTGGTCGCCGGTGGTGCATGGGTGGCCGCTCGTTTCCGACGATTGCTGAACGTGCCGTTGGTGACTGCCGGCCTGGTGACGCTGCTCATGCTGGTCGTCGGCGGCACCATCCAGGCGACGGCGATGTCGGACGCGGAGAGCGCCACCGCCGGCCAACTGCAGGCAGCTGACCTGGCCGCCCAGGGGCGCTCGGCCTCGTTCACTGCGCACGCGCAAGAGTTCAGCACCCTCATCGCGCGCGGCAGTGGGGGAGACGACAGTGCGTGGCAGACGTCGGTCTCGACCACTCAGGTCGCACTCGACCGCCTGTGCTCCATCGCGGGCGAGTGCGAGTTGACGCCGTACATCAAGAGCTACAGCCAGGTGCACGCGTCTGTGCGTGAACGCGACGATGCCGGTGATTGGGACGCAGCTCGCGAGTCCAGCCTCGACGGCGACGCGTCGTTGGCCTTCGCCGACTTCGACGTCGCCAGCGGCGACACCGCAGCAGCGCTGGGTGAGCAGGCTGCCAGCGCGATGTCGTCAGCCGCCGATGGGCTCGCTGTGCTGCGGGTTCTGGCGTTTCTCGCTGGTCTGGTGGTCGCAGCGCTCGTGCTCGTCGGCTATGGCCAGCGCCTGAGGGAGTACCGATGACCGCCAGATCCGGACTCAAGAACCTGCTGCTCGGCGCGCTACCGGTGCTGATGATCGCCGGCTGTGCCAGCGGCGGTCGTTTGCCGTCGGCGGTGGAGGGTTCGGCCCCAACGACGACTGCACCCCCCGCGGCGCAGGAGTTCACGTGCCCGGCCGGCCAGGTGGAGCCGTCGGGCGTGACGCCGAAGTCGTACGCGCCGGACGGCCCGCTTCCATCGCCCGACGACCTTCCTGACGGGTCCACGATGGCAGCGATTCGCGACCGCGGTGCGCTACGCATCGGTGTCTCGGCCGACACGCTGCTGTTCGGCGCTCGCAACCCACTGACCGGCAAGATCGAGGGCTTCGACATCGACATGTTGAAGGAGGTGGCGAAGGCCATCTTCGGAGTGGACGATGCGGTGGCCTACAACTATCTCGACTTCGTGGTCATCCCCTACAGCCAGCGACTTCCCAAGTTGCGCAATGGCGACGTGGACATCGTGGCCCACACGATGACGATCAACTGTGTTCGCTGGCAGCAGATTGCGTTCAGCTCGGAGTACTACAGGTCGGGCCAGCGGGTGCTCGTCGACGTCACGTCGCAGTTCGGCAGTATCGACGAGCTCGACGCCGCCGGTGCAACCGTGTGCGTGCCCGACGGCAGCACGAACCTGGAGAACTTGGCTGCGTACCCGGGCCTGACGGTGGTGGCACTACCCGACGTCAGCGACTGCCTGGTCGCCCTGCAAGCTGGTGAGGTGCAGGCGATCACGGGTGACGACACGGTCATGGCTGGGCTCAACAAGCAGGACCCAGCGACCGCTGTCGTTGGCGACAAGTTCAGCTTCGAGCCGTACGGATTGGGGATGCCCACGGAGCACGTCGACTTCGTCAAGTTCGTGAATGCGCTGCTGGAGGAGATGCGCACCGACGGTCGCTGGCAGTCCATCTACGACCGTTGGCTGCTTGCCACTCTCGGCGCGCAGACTCCGCCCGATGCACGGTACGGGCGACAGGAGCCGTGATGGGCAACGGCGTTCGCATCCCCACCGCCACCGAGATCACGCAACTGCTGGCCGACTGGAGTGAATGGGTTGCCGCGCGCACCGATTCCCTGCTGTCGCTCGAAAGTCGTGTACGAACGGCTGGCACTGCCGACGACGAGGCCGATGTCGCCGCAGCATTCGTGTGTCGCAAGGCCATCACCGACCGATTGCAGACCGTCACCGAACTGTCCCAGCACGACCGCGCAGCGGCGACGGCGCTGAGCGCACAGCCGCTGCGCGACGACCTCGGTCAACTGGTCGGCAACTCGCTGGTAGAAGCGGCGACGTTGCTCGACGCCGTGCTGCAGCGGGTGGAGGGATCGGTGGAAGACCGAGAACGCGAACAGGTGCTCACGGTCACGGCCACCGCGGCGGCGCAAGCTGACCTCACGATCGCGGCCCGGCTCGCACAGGAACTCGGCATGCAGGCCAATCAGGTGGCCGAGTTGCGCGAGAGATTGGGCGGTGGAGGCGATCTGACCGAAGTTGCCGGCGAGGCTGCCACAGTGCGCATCAGCCTGGAGGCTGCGGCGAAGGAGCGGGACCGTCTGCTCGAGCAGTGGAACGACGTTCCGGCGCGGCTCGCAGCGTTGACGGCCACCGAAGGCGCTGTCCGAGAACTGGCGGAGCGCTGCCGTGCGAAAGTGCTGCAAGCACCGCCGCTTGCAGTTCCCTCGGTCGCCACCGTCGGTGCCGACCTGCCCGACGTGGCGGGGCTGACCTGGATCGCGACACGAGGGCGAATCACGCCGGTTCTTCACCAGGTCGATCGGGTGGCTGCTGCGCTCGCCGAGGCGCAGCGTCGCTTTCAAGCAGCCCTCGACCGCCGCGAGGAGCTGCGTGGCCTGGTGCAGGCGTTCGCTGACAAGGCATCTGTTGGTGGCGTACTCGAACTTCCCGAACTCGACACCCTCTATCAGGAGGCGAAGGCGGTGCTCTGGTCCGCACCGTGCGACATCGACCGCGGTGGCGAACTCGTCGACCGTTACGTCGCACTCGTCAACACCAAGGTCAAGGAGGTCGCGCGATGAAGTGTGCGCAACCCGGATGCACCGGCACCATTTCCGATGGCTACTGCGATGTGTGTGGCCTCGCTGCCGCCTCGACGCCGGCCGCAGCCGCGCCGGTTGTCAGCGCCACGGTTTCGTCGGTTGCAGGAGGCTCCAGCACCCGCTCGGCCACCGACCGGTTGGGGACCGTGCCGATGGGTTCATCGCGCGCCACGGCCGTTGGCCCGAGTGGTTCGCGCCCCACGCGCCGACTGGGTGGCGGTGCCAACCCGTCCCGCCTGGGTGCCGGCCTGACGCACGTGCCGCCGATCCCCGAGGTCGACCCGCGTGAGAGCCTGATGAACCCGGCGGTGGTGGCTGAGGAGAAGCGCTACTGCAGTGTGTGTCAGTCGGCCGTGGGTCGCTCACGCGAGGGTTCGCCGGGTCGTACGAAAGGCTTTTGTCCGAAGTGTCGCACGCCGTTCGATTTCGAGCCGACGCTCACCGCCGGCAATCTGCTGGGTGGCCAGTACGAAGTGATGGGCTGTCTCGCGCACGGCGGCATGGGTTGGATCTACCTCGCGCGCGACCGCAACGTCAACGATCGCTGGGTGGTGCTGAAGGGTCTTCTCAACTCGGGCGACCCTGATGCGTCGCGCGCGGCGGTGGCGGAGAAGCAGTACCTCGCGGAGGTGGAGCATCCGCTGATCGTGGAGATCTACAACTTCGTCACGTCGTCCGACGGCAACTCGTACATCGTCATGGAGTACGTGGGTGGGCGTTCGCTGAACAACCTGCTCAAGGATCGTATGAAGGCCAACAACGGGCTGTTCTCGGCGATCCCGGTCGACCAGGCGATCGCGTACATCGTCGAGATCCTGCCCGCCTTCGGGTACCTCCACGCGCTCGGGTTGCTGTACTGCGACTTCAAACCGGCCAACCTGATCCAGGTGGGTGACGGGATGAAGCTGATCGACCTCGGCGGCGTCCGACGTGTCGACGACGATCAGTCACCGATCTACGGCACGGTCGGCTTTCAGGCACCTGAAGTCGCCCACGATGGCACCACTGTTGCCAGCGATCTCTACACGGTGGCGCGCACCCTGGCCACGCTGGTGTTCGAGTTCAAGGGTTACCAGGCGCAGTACGAGACCACGCTGCCACCGGCTGACGATGTTGCGCTGTTCGGGCAGTTCGACTCCCTGTACCGCTGGCTACAGAAGGGCACGGCGCAGCGCCCGGAAGACCGCTTTCAGACGGCTGACGAAATGCGTGAGCAGCTCTTCGGTGTGCTGCGCGAGGTCACTGCCGCGGCTCGCACCGGCGCGGTCACCCGCAGCACTCCGTCACAGATGTTCGGGCAGCCCGCGGCTGTTGCCGACCTGCTGACGTGGCGAGACCTCCCGCGACTTGCCGTCGACCCCACAGACGCGATGGCTTCCTGGCTGGCGTCCGTCACGGCGGACGAGCCGGCTGCGCGACTGCTCGCGCTCGACAGCGCACCCGACACCACGTCGGCGGTGCTGATCGAGACGGCCGATGCGGCGCTGCGGACGGACAACGCGACGCTCGCCGAGCAGATGGCGCAATTGGTGCTCGACGCCGACCCATGGGAGTGGCGAGGCGTGTGGCTGCAGGGTCTGGCGGCGTTGAGCCGGGGCAATTCTGCGGCAGCTGTGGCTGCATTCAACTCGGTGTACGGGCAACTACCAGGTGAGCTGGCACCCAAGCTCGCATTGGCCGTTGCGTGCGAAGCAGCCGGTGAACCGGAGGTGGCTGAGCGGATGTACACCACATGCGCGCGCACGGACTCCGCGTACGTGGCGGCGGGTCAGTTCGGGTTGGCCCGCGTTGCGTTGCAGGCCGGGCAGCGCGACCCTGCGCTGCAGGCCCTCGACCGGATCCCGGCAACCAGCCGTGCGTACGCCGCTGCTCGCCGAGCACGGGCGCTCATCTTCGCATCGGCACTCGACCCGTCGCACGCGCTCGACGATCTGGGTCGCGCCGTACAGGAGATGGAACAGGCGTCGATGCAGCCGGTCGAGGCCGTCGACCTGCGCATCCGGCTCCTGGAAAGCTCTCTGCAGCACGTCGCCGCGCAGGGCCCTCAGGTCGACGTACTGATCGGCAACGTGCCTGCCGCCGAGCTGCCGCTGCGTCGAGCGCTCGAAGCTGCGTACCGAGATGCTGCGAGGTTGACCAAGGAAAGCGACGCCCGGGTCCGTCTCATCGACAAAGCCAATGCTGTCCGGCCGCGATCACTCGTATGACCGCCGACGCGACCACCTGCCCCGCATGCGCGCAACCCATCGCACCCGACGATGCCTTCTGTGAGAACTGTGGGGCGCAGCTGACAGCTTCGGCGGCTGGCGCGCCCACGACCTTCGCAGTGGAGCCCACCGTTGCGGGTGGCAGCGGCACGTGTGTGGATTGCGGAGGTGCCGTGGCTGACGACGGGTTCTGTTCGGTCTGCGGAAAAAAGGCTCCGTCCCCACGCGATCACTGGCAGGAGACGCCGGCGGAATGGGTTGGGGGTGTGTGCGACAAGGGCATCGTTCACGCGCGCAACGAGGACGCGATGGCGCTGGCAGCGTCGGCCGACCGGTCGCTGGCCGTGCTGGTGGTGTGCGATGGTGTCACGTCCGCACCCGACAGCGACAGAGCTGCCCTTGCCGCTGCGCGTGTCGCGTGCTCGGCGCTCTCGGGCTCGCCGCCGCCCGCGAGCACTGGTGTTGCGGGAACCGTGTCGCACTGGAGCGCTGAAATCACCCGTGCCTGTCGCGACGCGAACGCGGCGACCGTCGGGGTCTCGCGGTCGCTCGGTAGCCCCGCCGAACCCCCGTCGTGCACATTCGTGGCGGCGGTGCTCAGTGGTGATGTGGTGACACTCGGCTGGTGCGGCGACTCGCGGGCCTACTGGTTGCCCGACGACGGTGAAGCGGTGCAGTTGATGCTGGACCATTCGCTCGGTACAGAACTGATCCAGGGTGGGATGAGCGTGGCCGACGCGGAGAAGAGCTCGAGTTTTCACACCATCACGCGCTGGTTGGGCGCAGACTCGGTCGACTCCACGCCGGAGCTTGCCAGCCTGCAGTTGCACGCGGCCGGTTGGCTGCTGCTCTGCAGCGACGGACTGTGGAACTACGCGTCGAGCGCCGACGATCTGCAACGGTTGATTCGTGAGCAGGTGGCCGGTGGGCACTCGTCGCCGGTGGAGATCGCCGACGCCCTCGTGGGATTTGCCAATGGCTGCGGCGGCCACGACAACATCACCGCCGCGCTGGCGCGCTACGAGCCGTCACTACGCTGACGAGACAACCTGACGGCACGAGACAGATACCCGACAAACGGAGGTAACGAAGTGGCTGAATTCAAGGCTGAGGTCTTCCAGAACGAGTATCTGGCCGAAGGGGCCACCGACGCGCACGCGGTGGTTTCGGTGACCTGCACCGACGCGGGCATGGCTGGCGAATCGGGCGACGCGGCCGAGATCATCATCGTCGACACTTCCGGCTCGATGGACATGCCGCCCACCAAGATCGCAGCTGCCCGTCGAGCTGCGCGCGTGGCCATCGGTGAGATCGTCGACGGCACATGGTTCGCCATCGTCAGCGGCCACAGCATCGCGCAGATGGTGTACCCGTCGAACGCCGGAATGGCCAAGATGACCGCGACCACTCGGAGCGAGGCGCTGGCAGCCGTCGATCGCGTGCGCAGCGGAGGCGCCACCGCCATCGGCGCCTGGATCCAGGCAGCGACCGGGCTGTTCGGGCAGGTGTCAGCCGCGCAACGACATGCGATTCTGCTCACTGACGGCAAGATCGAAGGTGAGCCGGTCGGCATGCTCGCGAAGGCGTTGGCCGATGCTCGCGGCAAGTTCCAGTGCGATTGCCGTGGTATCGGCGAGGACTGGGTGGTGGAGGAGCTGCGCGAGATTTCGACAGCGCTGATGGGCACGGTCGACATCGTGGCGAAGCCTGAGGATCTGGAGGCCGACTTCGAAGCGATGATGCGAACCGCCATGAGCAGAGGCGTCGCTGATGCACGTCTCCGCATCTGGGCCCCGCAGGGCAGCCAAGTGCTCTTCGTGCGCCAAGTCGCACCGACCGTCGAAGACCTCACCAGTACAGGAGTGCAAACCGGGCCGCTCGTGCGCGAGTTCCCCACGGGTGCGTGGAGCGACGAAAGCCGCGACTACCACGTGGCCGTTCGCGTCCCTGTTGCCGGCATCGGCAACGAACGCCTAGCGGCTCGTGTTGAACTGGTGGTGAACGACGAGGTGCAGGCGAAGTCGTTGGTCAAGGCCGTGTGGACCGCAGACACCGATCTGACCACCCGCATCGACCCTGCGGTGGCGCACTACACGGGTCAGGTGAAGCTGGCCGACACCATCCAGAAGGGTCTTGCAGCGAAGGCCGCCGGCGACGACCGCACTGCCACGGTGCTGCTCGGTGAGGCAGCCAAATTGGCGCACGACTCGGGCAACGAGAACACCACCCGTTTGTTGGCGAAGGTGGTCGACGTCGTCGACGTCGAGGCGGGCACGGTGCGCCTGAAGCGTGAAGTCGAAAAGGCTGACGAAATGGCGCTGGACACCCGCAGCACCAAGACGACGCGAATTCGACGTGAGCCATGAGTACGACAACATGCCCCAATGGTCACGCCAGCTCCGACCCTGAGTGGTGCGACACGTGCGGCGCCAAGATGGGCGGCACGCCTTCCGGGTCGCCCTCGTCAGCGGTGCCGCCCCCCACGACATCGTCGCCAGCGCCGTCTGCATCGGGTGATGGCCCCGTCACCTGTCCGCATTGCGCCGAGTTGAATCCGTCTGATGCACTGTTCTGCGAGGTCTGTGGCTACGACTTCACCACCGGTCAGTCGCCTGCTGTGAGCGAGTCGGCAGCCCCGGTCGCGGTTGAACCGGTCGACTCTGCCGTCGGCTGGATCGCAGTCATCGAGGTCGACCAGCAGTGGTACGGACTCAAGGGGGCGCTGGCCGATCAGGCGTGCCCGAAAACGTCGTCGTCGACCGTTCCGCTGTCGAACCACACCGCCCTCATCGGGCGCTCGTCCGCGTCGCGCGGGCTCCGCCCTGAGATCGCACTCGACGCCGATACCGGTGTCTCGCGGCGTCACGCTCAATTCGTGCGTGACGGCGACAGCCTGACCGTTGTCGACCTGTCATCGACCAATGGCACGTATGTCGTCGCCGCCGACACCGACCCGGACACGGCAACCATGGCGCTCGTGCCCGGCGTGCCGACCGAACTTCGCGACGGTGACCGTGTGTACGTGGGGGCGTGGACCCGCCTGACGGTTCGCTCGCAGTCAGCCTGAATCACGCCAGGCGAAGCGGCTGGGTCGAAAGACTCTGGTGACGTTTGGGCGACCTCCGTAGGTTGGAGACGTGCCCAGTCAACCAACCACAGCACTGCAGCTCCGAGAGGTGGTTGACGCCAACGAAGCAGTAGCTCGCGTCGCTCACCTTCTCTCGGAAGTCATTGCCATCTATCCCATCACTCCGGCGTCCGCGATGGGCGAGTACTCCGACGAGTGGAGCGCCAAAGGCCAGACCAACCTGTGGGGCGTGGTGCCCGAGGTGATCGAGATGCAGAGCGAGGCCGGCGCGGCTGCAACGCTGCACGGCGCTGTGCTGCGTGGGGCACTGGCCACCACGTTCACGGCCAGCCAGGGCCTGCTGCTGATGCTGCCCGAGATGTTCAAGATCGCCGGCGAGCTGACACCCACGGTCATCCACGTGGCGGCGCGTTCGATTGCGACGCACGCGCTGAGCATCTTCGGCGACCACAGCGACGTGATGGCTGCGCGTACCACCGGTTTCGCAATGTTGTGCGCCCCGAGTGTGCACGACGCCGCCGACATGGCTGTCATCGCACACATGGCCACGCTGTCCACTCGAGTGCCGTTCCTGCACTTCTTCGATGGGTTCCGCACGAGCCACGAACTCAACACGGTCGAACTTCCCACACGCGACCAGATCAGGTCGCTGATCGACGATGAACTCGTCCACGCCCACCGGGGCCGCGGCCTCGACCCGGATCGCCCCATGCTGCGCGGCAGCGCGCAGAACCCGGACGTGTTCTTCCAGGCGCGCGAGGCGTGCAGCCCGTTCCACGCCGCCGTGCCCGAAGCCGTGCAAGCGGCCATGGATCGCTTCGCAAAGGAGACCGGTCGCCAGTATTCACTTGTCGAGTACCACGGTGCCCCCGATGCCGATCGAGTGATCGTTCTGATGGGGTCCGGCCTCGGTGCCGTACGCGAAGCGGTCGATGCCATCAATGCCAGTGGCTCGGGGGAGCGGGTCGGGGTGGTGGGGCTGCGTCTCTACCGCCCCTTCCCCGCAGCACAGCTACTGGCAGCGCTGCCGCCATCCACGCGCACCGTCGTGGTGCTCGACCGCACCAAGGAGCCGGGCGCGCCGTTCGAGCCGTTGCACCTCGACGTGCTGGCTGCGCTGTGGCACAGCAACGACAGCCAGTGGGCCAGTGGCGACAAGCCGCGGGTGATCGGTGGGCGGTACGGGTTGAGTAGCAAGGAGTTCACGCCGGCAATGGTCAAGGCGGTGTTCGACGAGGCCGCCTCGCCGTTGCCGCGCAACCCGTTCACGGTGGGTATTCATGACGATGTCAGCCACACCAGCCTGACCTGGGACCCGTCTTGGCGCACTGACCACGCCAAGGTGCGGGCGGTGTTCTACGGCCTCGGCTCTGACGGCACCGTGGGCGCCAACAAGAACACGGCAAAGATCATCGGTGCCAACACCGACCTGCACGTGCAGGCCTATTTCGTGTACGACTCGAAGAAGTCGGGGAGCACCACCATCAGCCACGTGCGCGTCGACGAGGACCCGATCGACAGCACCTACCTCATCGATGAGGCCACCTTCGTGGGCATCCACCAGTGGAACTTCCTCGACCGTCTCGATGTGTTGAGCCTCGCCGCGCCCGGGGCGACGGTGCTCCTCAACGCGCCGTATCCGACCGAGCAAGTGTGGGGTCGCCTGCCCATCGAGGTGCAGCAACAGGTACTCGCCAACGACCTGCAGCTGTGGGCCGTGAACGCCGCGGCCGTGGCCCGCGATGCGGGCCTTGGTGGGCGCATCAACACCGTCATGCAGGCCTGCTTCTTCGGCCTTTCCGGCGTACTGCCCACCGAGGACGCGCTACGCGAGCTGAAGGGTGCCATCGAGCACAGCTACGGCGCCCGCGGGGAAGCCGTCGTGGAACGCAATGTCGCGGCCGTCGACACGTCGCTGGCCAACCTGCACAGGGTTCCCATCAGCTCCGAGGTGACGGCCACGACGTACCGGCGACCCACCGTCGCCGTCGATGCCCCCGACTTCGTGCAACGCATCACCGCCCGCATGCTGGCGGGCGAGGGCGACCTGCTTCCCGTCAGCGCGCTGCCGCCGGACGGGGCGTTCGTCACCGGCACCGCGCAGTACGAGAAGCGCACCATTGCCACCGAGATCCCCATCTGGGAGGCCGACCTGTGCATCGACTGTGGCAAGTGCGCCATCGTCTGCCCGCACTCGGCCATTCGCATGAAGGTGTACGAGCCGGCGGCCATCGAGGGCATCGGCGACACGATGAAGACGAAGCGCTTCCGAAGCCGCGATGTGCCCGGCATGCAACTCACGATCCAGGTGGCACCGGACGACTGCACCGGCTGTGGTGTGTGTGTCCAGGCCTGCCCGGCCCACGACAAGAGCGAGGTCAAGCGCAAGAGCATCAACATGCGTCCCATCGCCGAGCACCTCGAGAGCGAACGCCTGGCGTGGGATGTGTTCCTCGACGTGCAGGAGGCCGACCCTGCCCAATGGGACCCCGCATCGGTGAAGACGAGCCAGTTGCGTCAGCCGTTGTTCGAGTTCTCCGGTGCCTGCGCCGGTTGTGGCGAGACGCCCTACATCAAGTTGCTCACCCAGCTGTTCGGTGACCACCTGATGGTGGCCAATGCCACGGGCTGCAGCAGCATCTACGGCGGCAACCTGCCCACCACCCCCTACACGGTGAACAGCGAGGGTCGGGGGCCGGCCTGGGCCAACAGCCTCTTCGAGGACAACGCCGAATTCGGCCTCGGCATCCGCCTGGGCTTCGAGGCGCAGCGTCGCACGGCGCTGGTGCTGGTGGACCGCATGCGGCCACAACTGGACGCAGCGCTCGGCGCAGAGGCCGTGAATGCGGTGATTGCCGGCGTCGACGATGACGGTGAGCTGGGCATCCGTGCCCAGCGCGAACGCGTCGCGGCGCTGAAGGGTGTGTTGACGGGCAGCGACGCCGACACCGTCGCGTTGATCGAACTCATCGACACATTGGTGCGCAAGAGCACCTGGATCGTCGGCGGTGATGGCTGGGCGTACGACATCGGCGCCGGAGGCCTCGACCACGTGCTGGGCAGCGGCCGCAACGTCAACATCTTGGTGCTCGACACCGAGGTGTACTCCAACACCGGCGGGCAGGCTTCCAAGGCCACGCCCCGCGGTGCCGTGGCCAAGTTCGCGGCGGGCGGCAAGGGTGGTATGAAGAAGGATCTGGGGCTGGAAGCCATGAGCTACGGGGACGTGTACGTCGCCCGCATCGCCATGGGCTCCAGCGACATCCAGACAGTGAAGGCGCTCCTCGAGGCCGACGCGTGGCCAGGCGTCTCGCTGGTCATCGCGTACAGCACGTGCATCGCCCACGGTTTCGACATGAGCCAATCGATGACCCAGCAGAAACTGGCCGTCCAGAGCGGCCACTGGCCGCTGTATCGCTTCCGCCCCACCGACGACAGCGATGCGCAGCCATTCCAGCTGGACAGTGCCGATCCGTCGGTGCCGTACAGCGAATTCGCTCGCAGCGAGGCGCGCTTCTCGATGCTCGAGCGGTCGAACCCCGAGCGTTCTCGCCAGCTGGTGGCACTGGCCCAACAGGACGTGGACAACCGCTGGAGCTACTACCGGCAACTGGCCGATGTGCATCGAGCTGCACCAGGCCAAGCCCCCGACGTCCAGATCGCGGATGAGGAGGACGAGGGATGAGTGACCTGTCGACCACCTACCTCGGGCTCGCGTTGCGCAGCCCGCTCGTTGCGTCGGCAGGGCCGCACACGGGCAACCCCGACATGTGGCAGCGTCTGGAAGAGGCCGGTGCCGGTGCGATCGTGCTGCCCTCGCTGTTCGAGGAAGAGATCGAACACGACGCGTTCACACGCGAGCGGGCCTACGACGACGTGGCGGACAGGTTCGGAGAGGCATCCAGTTTTCTCCCGCCGCTCGACCTGCCCGATGTTGGCCCCAGCCGACAGCTCGCGCTCGTCGAGCAGGCCTGCGAGCGATTGACGATCCCCGTCATCGCCAGCCTCAACGGCACCAGCCCGGGCGGCTGGGTGCGCTATGCGAAGCACCTTGCCGACGCGGGCGCACATGCCATCGAGCTCAACTTGTACGACAGCGTCGTCGACCCCGGTATCACCGCTGCCGACGCCGAGCGTCGGTACGCGGAACTGGTGGAGGAGGTCAAGGCCGAGATCACCGTGCCGTTGGCCGTGAAGTTGAGCCCGTGGTTCACCGCGCTGGGCAACTTCGCCGAACGACTGCAGACGGCGGGGGCCGACGGTCTTGTGCTGTTCAACCGGCTGTACCAGCCCGACATCGATCTCGACACGCTGGAAGTCGTGCCGCGCCTGTCGCTGAGCACCTCCGCCGAGGTTCGCCTACCGCTGCACTGGATCGCCAACCTGTTCGGCACGGTGAGATGCTCGCTGGCAGCGTCGTCGGGTGTGCACGACGGGGCGGACGCGTTGAAGCTCTTGTTGGCCGGCGCCGATGTGGTGATGAGCACCAGTGCGCTGCTACAACACGGTCCGGAGCACCTGCGGGTGATGGAGCGCTTCATCCGTGAATGGATGATGGAACGCGACTACGACAGCGTCAACCAACTTCGCGGCAGCGTCAGTCGCGGCAACGTGCCCGACCCGCAGGTCTACGAGCGGGCCAACTACTACCAGGTGATCCACAGCTGGCGCCCGACCAGCCATCGGTAGGCTCGCTGCCATGCGACACAGCGAAGGCCACTACTCGCACCGAGTGGGCTGGCTGCGTGCGATGGTCCTGGGTGCCAACGACGGCATCATCTCCACAGCGGCGTTGCTGCTGGGCGTCGCCGCGGCCGATTCCACACGGTCCGCCATTCTCACTGCCGGCGTGGCAGGTCTTGTTGCCGGTGCGGTTTCGATGGGGCTGGGCGAGTACGTCTCGGTGTCGTCGCAGCGCGACTCGGAACGTAGCGACATCGAGAAGGAGATCTGGGAGCTGACGCACCAGGCCGATCACGAATTGGCGGAGCTGACAGCGATCTACCAGGCGAAGGGCCTCCCGCTCGAACTGGCACAGGAGGTGGCGGTGCAGCTCACCGAGCACGACGCGCTGGCAACGCATCTCCTCGACGAACTCGGCATCGTGCAGGACGAATTGGCGCGACCCATGCAGGCGGCATGGAGCTCTGCGCTGTCGTTCTCCATTGGTGCGATCATCCCGCTGCTTGCAGCAGTCTTTGTCGGCGCGTCGGCCCGCATCGCAGCCATCATCGGTGTCGCACTGGCAGCGCTGGTCGTGCTTGGCTACGTGGGCGCTCGCGCCGGTGGTGCTCCGCGAGGCCGCTCGATCGCACGCGTGGTCATCGGCGGCGCGGCCGCGATGGGCATCACCATGGCGGTCGGTTGGGCGTTCGGCGCGGCCATCGGCTGACCCACGACCCCAACGAGGGCTGCCCGATGAGCGGGCGGTAGCGTCGCTGCCCATGGATGTCACCGCCGCAGTGCAGACCCGCTCGTCGATCCGGTCGTTCTTGCCCGATGCCGTCAGTGACGAGACGCTGCGGTCGCTTCTGGAAGTGGCATCACGCGCCGCCAGCGGTGGCAACGTGCAGCCCTGGCGCGTCTACGTGGTCAACGGTGACTCCATGGCTCGCCTGCGTGAACACCTCGCCGATCAACCTCCGTTCGAGGAACCTGAGTACGACATCTATCCAGCGAAACTCACCGAGCCGTACCGAACGAATCGGTTCGCCATCGGCGAGCAGATGTACGCAACGCTGGGCATCGAGCGTGCGGACAAGGCCGGGCGTCTTCGCCAGTTCGCGCACAACGGCGACTTCTTCGGTGCCCCCGCCGCACTGTTCTGCTGTGTCGATCGCCAGATGGGGCCACCCCAATGGTCTGATCTGGGAATGTTCTTGCAGACCTTCATGCTGCTCGCTGTCGAGGCGGGCCTTGCCACCTGTGCGCAGGAGTACTGGTCGGTTCGTCACGAAGCCGTCACCTCGTTCGTCGGTGCCCCCGACGAGGAGATGTTGTTCTGCGGAATGGCAATTGGCTACGCCGATATGGCAGCCCCCATCAACGCGTTGCGATCCGAGCGGATGCCGGTGGACGACTGGGCGCGCTTCGTCTGATCGCTGCCCGTTCGCCGGTACGGCCGTACCGCGAATGTGTGCCCTGCGCTATCTTGGCCGTCATGAGTGATCAGGCAGATGCGATCGTGATCGGCGCGGGGGTCATCGGCTCCTCAGTAGCACTGGAGTTGGCTCGTGGCGGCCGCTCGGTCATCGTGGTCGACAAGGGGCCGGCGGCGGGTGCGGGCTCCACCAGTTCCTCGTCATCCATCATTCGCTTCAGCTACTCCACACCCGATGCGGTGCTCACCGCGTGGGAGGCCGCTGCGATGTGGTTGGACTGGGAGGGCCACCTGGGCTGCGTGGACCCTGACGGCATGGCTCGATTCATCAAGACCGGTATGTGCATCTTCCACACACCGGGCGACAGCACGGTGCGCATCCAGCGGCTCTGGGACGAACTCGACATCGCGTACGACCTCCTCGACACCGAACAACTGCAAAAGTTGCTGCCGGGCTTGGATCTCGGCGTCTACTTCCCGCCCAAGCGCATCGACGACCCGGCGTTCGCCGACGATGCCACCGGCACACTGACGGCAATTCTGGAAGCGGAGAGCGGCTTCATGGACGACCCGATGCTGTGCGCCAAGAATCTCGCCTTTGCCGCTCGTCGCCACGGTGCCGATTTCAAGTTCAACCAGCAGGTCGTCAGCGTCGATCAGGCGGGCGGGCGCGTCAGCGGGGTCACCCTGGCCAGTGGGCAGCAGCTCTTTGCACCCGTGGTCGTCAACGTCGGCGGTCCGCACTCGGGCATCATCAACCAGATGGCCGGCGTGGTCGAGGGCATGCGCATCGGGCACCGTCCACTGCGGCAGGAAGTGTTCACTGTCGAGCCGCCGTCCGGTCTTCGCCTGGAGGACGGGATGCCGGCAATCGCTGACCTCGATGTAGGTCACTATCTGCGGCCACAGATCGGTGGCACCTGGCTGGTCGGCGGTACGGAACCGGAATGCGACGAACTGCACTGGATCGACGACCCCGATCAGTACGACGAGTACCCCACGGTCGAGCAGTTCGAAGTGTCGATGATGCGTATCGCGCGCCGGGTACCCGAGTTCGGCGTGCCGCACCGGCCCGTGGGCCTGGCTGCGTTGTACGACGCGTCGGACGACTGGGTGCCGCTGTACGACAAGAGCGACCTGCCGGGCTTCTTCATGGCGTGTGGTACCAGCGGCAACCAGTTCAAGAACGCGCCGTTGGCCGGCCAGTTCATGAAGGCCATCATCGACGCAGAGGCAGCGGGTGTCGACCACGACGAGACCCCGGTGCAGTTCGTCGGCGGCCGTACCGGCCGCACCATCAACCTCGGTGCCTTCTCGCGTCGTCGTGAGAAGTCGGAGACCTCCGGCACTGTGATGGGCTGAGCCGAGTCGTGATGAGGGTCGTCCGGGCCGCTGACCAGCCGCGGATTCGGTGGCGTAACGACGGCGGGTGGACACGCGACGTGGCTCGCGATTCGCCGCGTGAACACGACTTCTCGTGGCGCATTTCCATCGCCGATGTCGAGGTGGACGGTCCGTTCTCACGCTTCGACGGGTTCGATCGACTGCTCGTGCTGCTCGAGGGGGCCGGCATGGATCTGGTGTGCATCGCCGACGGCACGACGATGGAGTTGCGGCCGAAGGCCCGAAGCGCTCGCTTTGCTGGCGAAACCGCCATCACCGCCGAACTCCTCGATGGTGCGACGACCGACTTCAACGTCATCTGGGACCGATCCCGCTTCTCGCTGCTGGAGCACGACGACTGGCGCAACCGAACAATCGGCGGGGGCGACGGTTCGATCGTGGTGGTGCACGTGCTGTCAGGGGCGATGGAGAATGACCGCGGAGTTCGTGGTGTGGCCGGGGACACGATGATCGACGACAGCGGCCGGGCGACGCGTTTGGGTGGCGACGCAGAGGCGATCGTCGTGGTGCTGCAACCTCTTGCGAACGCGAACCACGTCGACTGAACTACGATTCAGGAAATGGCAACGATCGCATCGCTCCGTCACGACGACGCCTCGCTGGAGGTCACCTGGGCCGACGGTGTCGTCACCCGCTACCCGTGGTTGTGGCTGCGCGATCACGCGCACGACGACGACACGATGCACCCGATCACGCAGCAACGCCAGTTGTTCACCGCCCGGGTTCCTGCCGCACTGCGTGGGCTCAACAGCGAGGTGGTCGACGGTGAACTGCGCATCACCTGGGACATGCTGGAGCCGGCATCGGTGCTGCCGGTCGGTTTCCTCGCCGCCTACCGCCACCCGCGCACTGCTCGGGTGGCCGTCGACGTACCCGTCACGCTGTGGAGCGCTTCGTCGCTGACCACCCCTACGGTGGCCTACGACCTGGTGATGAACACCGACGCCGGGTTGGCGCAATGGCTCACCAACACGCTGCAGTACGGGTTCTGCCTGGTGATGGGCACGCCCGCGACTGCGGCCGCCAGCGAGGCGCTGCTCCGTCGCGCCGGCTACATCCGCGAGACCATCTTCGGTGGCTTCTGGGAGTTCCAGGCCGACATGTCGAAAGCCGACACGGCCTACACCACGCTCGAACTGCGCGGCCACACCGATGGCACGTACAGCAACGATGCCCCCGGTAGCCAGCTGTTGCACTGCCTGGAGTTCGTCGGTAGCGGTGGCGACAGCACCATCGTCGATTCTTTCGCGATCGCACGGCGGATGGAAGCCGAGCACTCCGAGCTGTTCGAAGTGTTGTCGTCGGTGGTCGTACCGGGTCAGTACATCGGTGACGGTGCCCACCTGATGGCAGCGCGGCCCGTGTTCCGTCATGACCACACCGGACGTCTCGTGCAGGTGTCGTTCAACAACTACGACCGTGCGCCGTTCCTTCTGGAGGAGGCCGACATGATCGCCTTCTACGACGCGTTGCGTGTGTTCGAAGAGTTGGCCAACGACCCCTCGATGCAGTGGCGCCACGTGTTGCAGCCAGGCGAGGCACTCTTGTTCGACAACTGGCGCGTGCTGCACGGCCGCGCCGCGTACACCGGACTGCGTCGGATGTGCGGCGGCTACGTCAATCGTGAAGACATCGAAAGCCGACTGCGTCAGCTGATCTAGCAGCCGATGGCGGCCCGGCCGTACGCTGAGGCCATGAGCCTCGACGACCTGATCGCCCGCTTCGATGTCAACGATCCGACGTTCATCGCCGATCCGTACCCGGTGCTGAACGAGATCCGAGAAGCCACCCCCATCTACTGGAGTGAGACCTCTCGTCACTGGGTCGTCACCCGCTTCAGCGACGTGCAGGAAACCTTGCGTGATCGTCGCCTCGGCCGCAACTACACGCACCGGTACTCTCACGCGGCGCTGGCCCAACCCGAGCCGGACTCGCGTTGGGCTGCGTTCCAGCAGCACGAGCAATGGTCGTTGCTCTGCCTCGAGCCGCCGGACCACACCCGCATACGCCGTTTGGTCGCCAAGGTGTTCACCCCCAAGTCGGTGACCGCGATTCGCCCCACCGTGCAAGGCTTCGCCGACGAACTGCTCGATGTGTGCCGTGAGCGCGGCCAGTTCGAGGTGTTGCGCGACTACGCGCAGCCGTACTCCGTCGCCGTCATCTGCTCGATGTTGGGGGTGCCGCGATCCGACACGCAGATGTTGCTCGACTGGAGCCACGCCATCGTCAAGATGTACGAGCTGAGCACCTCCGACGAGCTGCGTGTCGCCGCCAACACCGCGGCCGGGGAGTACATCTCCTACACCCGTGCCCTGATCGCCGAGAAGCGCCTCAGCCCTGACGGGTTGCTGGTTTCCGAACTGGTGCGCGTCGAGGACGAAGGCGACACGCTGACAGAGGACGAGATCATCTCCACCACGATGGTGCTGCTGGAAGCCGGCCACGAGGCAACGGTGAACACGCTCGGCAACGGCCTGCGAGCGATCCTGCACCACCCGGGGGAGTGGGACCGCGTGGTGTCCGGTGAGGTCCCGGCCCGCACCGCTGTCGAGGAGATGCTGCGCTGGGACCCACCCACGCAGCTGTTCGATCGCTGGGTGCTCGACGACGGTGTCGAGATTGCCGGTCAGAGGATTCCTGTGGGCCAAGAGGTCGCGATGCTGTTCGGCTCCGCGCAACGCGACCCTCGCCGATTCGAGAACCCGGATCGCTTCGACATCGGTCGCGGCGACATGGCGCACATCGGATTCGGCGGTGGCATTCACTTCTGCGTCGGCGCACCGCTCGCGCGTCAGGAGGTCGAGATTTCCGTGGCCGGGCTCGTCGCCCGGTTCCCGTCCCTGCGGCTGGTGGAGGAGCCGACCTACGAGCCCAGCTTCGTCATTCGTGGGCTGACGGCACTGCACCTCTCGGCCTGATCACACCCTCGACTCGACGGAGGACCTCGAGTACGTCGTCGTGGGTGGTTTGGAAGCTGGTGACGAATCGGATCACGCCTCCACCCATTTCGTAGAACAGCAGGCCCACCTCGGCGAGGGCCGCCGCAGTCGGATTGCCCACTCGTGCGAACAACATGTTGGCGGGCGGCAGTGACAGCAGTTCAACCCCCATCTCGTCGAGGCCCAGGCTGAGGGCGGCCATTGCCTCGTTGGCCCGCGCTGCGAGGCGCAGCCACAGATCATCGGTGAGATACGCCACCAGCTGTGCCGACTGGTAACGCATCTTGCTGGCGACGTGCCCCGACCGCTTCAGGCGAAAAATGAGCTGCTCCGACGCTGCCGAGTCGAAGCACACGATGGCGTCGGTACTGAGCGCTCCGTTCTTGGTGGCGCCCAGCGAGAAGGCGTCCACCCCGGCGTCGGTGATGAGCTCCACGGGTGTGCCGTCGACTGCCACCAACGCATTGGCCAGCCGGGCACCGTCGAGGTGCATCCGAAGGCCGCGACTGTGAGCGAGCGCGGCCAGGGCGCTCACTTCCGCCGGCGCGTACACCGTGCCGAAGTCGGTGGGACAGGTGATGGAAACGACGGATGGCTGTGAGTGGTGGCCGTCACCCCACAGGGTGGTGTCGAAGGCGTGCTGCACGCTCGCAGGATGCAGCTTGTAGTCGGATCCGGCGAGGCCGCGCATCACAGCCCCACCGCTGAACAGGGACGTGGCGCCACCCTCGTTGGTGAAGATATGAGCTGTTTCGTGGCACAGCACACTTCCCCACGGCGGCAACATCGCCGACAACGCCAGCGAGTTTGCAGCTGTTCCACTGACCACCGGAAACACTTCGGCTTGTGGCTGCCCGAAGATGTCACGGACGAGATCGCGGAGCTGCGCGGTGAGTGCGTCACCCCCGTACGCGAGCGCGGAGCCTTCGTTGGCAGCGGCGATCGCGGCAAGGATCTCCGGTGCGACACCTGCAGCGTTGTCGCTGCGCAGCTCGATGGGTTCGTTCGACGACGTGGACATGGTGGCGACTCTACGAGTGCTGAGCCGCGGGACAGGTGTCGCCGGACATCGGTCGGTGTTGACAGCGATGGTGGCGCGCGGGGCAGACTGCTGTCGATGCCCAGCCGCCGCCGTCCAAAGTCACCGTCGAACTCGCCAGCCGCGACGCGCCCTGCAGCGTCGAGTGCTGCTGCCGGCAGCGCACTCAGCGACGTCGAGCGTTTCGCGTCGGCCCTGAAGGATTCGGAGAAGGCCGATCGCGCGGCCAAGGCCCGCCGAGAGCAGGAGCGAGCCGATGCCGCATTGCGTGCTGAGCAGGCTGCCGCCAAGGCGACAGCGTTGACGGTCGCTCGCCGTGATCTGGAGCGAGCTGTGGACGCGGTGCGGCACGCCAAACAGGTCGGTCGTGGCCGCGCCGATGCGGATCAGGCATGGAAGGTCGCCAAGGCGCTGGTCATCGAACTGGAGACGGGCACGCCCCCGGCATGGGCGCCCAAGCCCGTCGAACCTGCTGAGTCAGTCGAATCCCCCGAAGACGGCGAGGAGCTGTCCGTCGAGGTGTCGGCCGACACCGAGTGACGCTGCCACCTGCGCGCTGACAACCTCGCGCTCGGCCACGCTGAGACGGACCGCGGCGAGGACTGCATCGGTGAAGGCGGTGAGGGCTCGCAGAGTTGCCGGGTCGTCGATCGCGCCGGACGCGTCACTCTTGGTTCGTGGTGCTGCGACACCGAGATGGGCAACCGTATGAGAACCCTGCCAGGCGAGAGTGCGAACCAGCGTCTGGCGTGCCAGCGGGCCGCCGCTGGTCCCCGCACTCAGGACGCCCACGGGCTTTTCGTAGAGTTCGCCGGAGCCAACGATCCAATCGAGTGCGTTCTTGATGGTGCCGGCGAGCGAACCGGCGTACTCCGGTGCCGCAATGATGACGGCGTCGGCGTCAGCGATCTGACGTCGAAACGACGCCACCTCGTCCTCGGGCTCGTCGACGAGGTGCGGTTGCAGCGGTGGAATCGAAGCCAGCAGTTCATCGTCGGTGAAACGAACACCACGTTCGACGAGACGTCGATGTACGACGTCGAGAAGTGAGCGGTTTGCTGAGGCCCCACCCAAGCTTCCACACACCGTCAATATCCGCGGGGGGTTCTGCGACCTCATGGCACGAACCTACTGGGGGCCACACGCCGTAGACTTCGTACTAAATAGACCCTGGAGGCACAGATGGCCCGCTACGTCACGACAGTTCGCACCGACAAGACGCCCGCCGAGGCGTTCGCCTACATGTCAGATCTTCGAAACTTCGCGGAATGGGACCCCGGTGTGAAGAAGGTGGTGCAGGTGAAGGGGGCGGGCGCTGGAGATGGCGCCGAGTTCGACGTCACGGTGTCGGGTACGACGCTGCGCTACGTCACCAAGGAATACGAACCCAACCGCAACCTGTTGGCGGTGGCAAAAAGCCGCACCCTGACATCGACCGACAGGGTCACCGTTGTTGCCGAGGGCGGTACCACTCTGGTCACCTACGACGCGCTGCTGGAGCTGAACGGGCTGCTGCGCCTCGCTGACCCGCTGCTGCGCCTGGCGTTCTGTCGTATCGGTGACCGTGCAGCGGCAGGCCTGCGGCGGGTACTGGATGGACAGGACGTGCCGGCATGACCGGCTCGGAGAGCACGGTGGAGCGCGTCGTCGATGCCGTGCTCGAAGCGCCGGTGTTCACGAGCTTCACCAGGCTCGGCTACGACACCAGGTCGCGGCTGGCGAATTGGAAACCACTCGGCGACTACGACGCAACCGGTCGCGTGATTCTGGTCACGGGTGCCACCTCTGGGCTGGGCCTGGTGACCGCAGAGCAGTTGGCCGCAGCGGGTGCCACCGTCGTGCTGCTCGGTCGTGATGCAGCGAAGACCAACCGTGTTCGAGACGAGATTGCGACGCGTACCGGCAGCGAACTGATCTCGACAGTCGTTGCGGACATGGGCGATCTGGTCGCCGTTCGGCGCGTTGCTGAGGAGTTGAACGGCACTCTCGATCGCCTCGACGTGCTGATCCACAATGCCGGAGCACTGAGCGCAACACGCCAGGTGTCGCCTCAGGGCACCGAACTCACCGTCGCCAGTCAGGTGGTGGGCCCGTTCCTGCTCACCTTCCTGTTGTTGCCGCTGCTCGTTCGTTCGGCACCGGCCCGAGTGCTGACGATGTCGTCGGGTGGCATGTACGCCAGCCCACTGCGGGTCGAGGAATTGCAAATGGGTGACGACTACAAGGGCAGCGAACAGTACGCACGGGCCAAGCGAGCCCAGGTGACGCTCAACGAGATGTGGGCCCACCAGCACCCGGCTCGCGACGTGGTGTTCCACGCGATGCATCCCGGCTGGGCCGACACCCCAGGTGTGCGCGACTCGTTGCCGACGTTCCGCAAGATCGTCGGGCCGCTGCTGCGTTCGCCGCTGCAGGGTGCCGACACGATGGTGTGGCTGGCGCTCGACGACGGCGCCCCCTTGGCCACCACCGGCATGTTCTGGCTCGACCGTCATGAGCGGTCCATCCACAAGCTGCCCACCACCCGTTCCAGCGATACACCACAACGGCGAGAGCAGCTGTGGGAGTGGGTTTCAACAGCGGCTGGATGAGGTCTTTTTCGATCCTCGACGGTGCGTGTGTGAACACAAAGCGCGCGGTATGCTGTCAGCTTCAAGGGTTCCCGCTTTGGCGGATCCACGTCGAAGGTGAGGGCCCAAATGGCCACAGGTACAGTTAAGTTTTTCAACGCAGAAAAGGGTTACGGCTTCATTTCCCGCGAGCAGGGCGAAGACGTGTTCGTGCACTTCTCGCAGATCCAGGGCGAGGGCTACAAGTCCCTCGTCGAGGGTCAGAGCGTCGAGTTCGACGTTGCCCCCGGTCGCAAGGG
>Ga0073904_10000062_pt1 | contig 60039 bp, 57 predicted proteins | sample KloWWTrecipitate_FD_66668 | JGI IMG/M metagenome (GOLD analysis project Ga0073904, IMG submission 66668) | Active sludge microbial communities from Klosterneuburg, Austria, studying microevolution and ecology of nitrifiers - Klosterneuburg... | ecosystem: Engineered > WWTP > Aerobic digester >... | reverse complement strand
GGTCTCGACGTCGATGATGTACGCGGCCAAAGCATCAGCATCACGCCGAAACAGCGTGTTGGACAGCGAACAGTCGCCCCAGTAGAACCCGCTCAGATGTAGCCGCACGAGCAGGCCGGCCAGCGCGTCGAGCATGCGCTCGCCGAGGTACGGGATCCGCAAACCGCGACCCGACAGCAGCGTGCGATAGGGCAGTGAGAAGTCGAGGTGGCGCGTGATCAGCAACCCGTCGGCGTCACCGTCGCGCCCGGTGACCACACCGACGACCTCAGCAGTGGGCAGACCGGCCTCTGCGAGCTCGCGCAGCAGGCGCCACTCTCGCTCGGCGAGCGGATCAGGGAGTTCTTTCACGACGTACGAGATCTGCCCCTCCACCATGCGCACGACGTGGCGATGCAGGCCCGCAACCTTCTGCATCCCCTCGATCGACCACTCCGAGAGTGGCTGGTCGAGCGGCCAATTGACCACGCTGCCGTGCTCGGCAGCTTTCACCAGTTGCAGTCGCATGAGTCGGTTCAGCTACGCCACGGGCGGCGTAGAGATGCGAGCAACAACGGTGGCCTCGGCCGCCACCCACACGGCACCGTCAACCATCGACACGGCATCAGTGGCCGACCGAAAGATGACCTCAGAGCCGTCAAGGAACGGTGACGCGATGGGTGCATCCGTCAGGTTGCTGACGATGCGTAGGTCGCCGCGGCCAACGGTGAGGTGACCGTCACCGTGGGCGAGCACCTCGAACCGAGACTGCCACAAGGCCGGGTGCTGCTTGCGCAGTCCGATCAATTCGCGGTACGTGTGCCATGTCGAATGCGGAGAGTCCGTCTGAAAATCGGCGGTGAGTTCGACCGGCAGCGCCGCGGTCTGCAGCCACGCGGTCGCGGCTGACGTGAACCCTTTCTCCGGCTCGACGCTCCACGGCATCGGGCCGCGAGCGACGTCGCGGCTCCACACACCCTCGCCATTGCGTGCGCTCATCGGGTCTTCTATGGTTCCCACGACCACAGCGTCCGGAAGGCCCAGTTCCTCGCCTTGATAGATGAACAGCATTCCGTCGAAGGCACTCATCAGGGTGGTGAGGGCAAGTGCGCGACGCAGACCCAGATCGCCACCGCCGTAGCGAGAAACTGCGCGAGCCTGGTCATGGTTGGAGACTTCCCAAGCGGTGCCGCCATTCGACTTTGCCTGGTACTCCAACATGGTGTTGATGGTAATTTCTGGCTGCCATTCGGTGAGGCCGACCTGCAGCACGAACGCTGCGTGCAATGCATTCTGGTCCTTCACGTATTCAGCGAAACGGTCGACCTTGCGAGTGTCCATCTCGCCGACCAGCACGGCGCCAAGATCGTCGACCGCATCGCGCCACTGCCGGAACAGGACAGCGGTTTCGTGGCGGTGAAGGTCGTAGATGTGTCGGAATGACGCGAAGATCTCCATCGGGTCCATTCCCTCATGTACCTCGCGCAACTGCGGGTTGTCGCGAAGTGCCGGGTCCTTGGTGAGGCCGTGAGCCACGTCGATGCGGAAACCATCTGCCCCACGCTCGCACCACGTCCGCAAGATGACCGTGAACTCCTCCATCATCTTCGGGTTGGCCCAGTTCAGGTCGGGCTGCTCGGGCAAAAAGAGGTGGCAGTAGTACTGGCCGCTGCCGCCGGGGTCCATCGTCCACGCGGGTCCGCCGAAGTGACTGACCCAGTTGTTCGGTGGGCCACCATCGGCTGCCGGATCCGCCCATACGTAGTAGTCACGAAATGGTCCGGTCGGGTCAGCGATCGCCTGCCGGAACCACTCGTGATGGCTGGAACTGTGGTTGGGTACGATGTCGACGAAGAGTCGGATCCCGAGCTGCTTGGCAGTGATGGAGAGTTCGTTCCAGTCGTCGAGGCTGCCCAGCAGCGGGTCGACGGCGAGATAGTCGGACACGTCGTATCCGTTGTCGAACCCAGGGCTGGCGAAGAAGGGGGTCAGCCACACCACGTCGACGCCGAGCCCGGCAAGGTACGGGAGTCGTCGCGTGACGCCCGCGAGGTCGCCTACGCCGTTGCCATCGCTGTCTTGGAAGCTGCGGACGTACACCTCGTAGCCGACCGCGCCGCGCCACCAATCTCGGCCAGAGAGGCCCGTGTCGTCACGCGCTTGCACGACAGAGGATGGTACACCTGCAGCCTCGCAGCGCCGGATTGGCAGCCTGCTAGTCCGCGGGCGGAATGAGTTGCTGGAGAAAGTTGACGAGGAACGGGGCAGGCTCGATGCCACGCCGGAAGGGCACCACAACCTGCCGCTGGTCTTCCTTGTAGATCGAGTCGCGGCTGAGGCGACGCAACCGCATCTCTTCGCTGAACTTGAGCTCGAGTGGCCCCAGGCGCGCCTGCTGCCCGACGATCTGCACGTCGCGCAGGCCCAACCGGTTGCACTCGGCACGTAGCGAACCGACGGCAAGCAATGACTCGGCTGCAGCAGGTACCGGCCCGTAGCGGTCTTCCCATTCGCTGCGGATGTCGCTGACCTCCGCCGCGGTCGTGACAGCGGCAAGACGGCGGTACGCCTCCAGGCGCAGTTCCTCCTTGGCCACGTAGTCGGTGGGTAGGAACGCGTCGGTGGGTACGTCGAGCTTGAGTTCGCTGACCACCTTCGGCGGTGGCTCGCCCTTCATCTCGCCGACCGCCTCGGTGACCATCTGGCAGTAGAGGTCGTAGCCGACAGCTGCGATGTGTCCGCTCTGGGATTCTCCGAGCAGGTTGCCCGCGCCCCGAATCTCCAGGTCGCGCATGGCGATCTTGAAGCCGCTGCCCAGCTCCGTGGCCTCGCCGATGGTCTTCAGACGCTCGTACGCCTCTTCGCTGAGGCGGGCCTCGGGTGGGTGGAACAGGTACGCATAGGCGCGTGACCCGCTGCGGCCCACGCGCCCGCGGAGCTGGTGCATCTGGCCGAGCCCCAGCAGGTCTGCGCGTTCGACGACGAGCGTGTTCACCGTGGGCATGTCGATGCCGCTCTCGATGATGGTGGTGCACACCAGCACGTCGTAGCGGCCTTCCCAGAAGTCGACGACGACCTGCTCGAGCGACCCTTCGTCCATCTGCCCGTGCGCGATCGCGATGCGTGCCTCGGGCACCAGTTCGCGCAGCCGACCCGCCGCCATGTCGATGGACTTGACGCGGTTGTGCACCCAGAAGACCTGGCCCTCACGCAGCAACTCGCGGCGGATGGCTTCGACTGCGACACGTTCGTCGTACCCGCCGACGAAGGTCAGGATCGGTTGCCGATCTGCCGGTGGCGTCTGCAGCAGCGAGAGATCGCGGATACCGACCAGGCTCATCTCGAGCGTGCGGGGGATGGGGGTCGCGGTCAGCGTGAGCACGTCGACGTTGTGCTTCAGCTTCTTCATGGCCTCTTTGGCCTGCACACCGAAGCGCTGCTCTTCGTCGACCACCAGCAGGCCGAGGTCCTTGAACACGACCCCGTCCTGCAACAGGCGGTGGGTACCGATGACACAGTCGACCTCGCCGGTCTTGAGTCCTTCGATGACCTTCTTGGCTTCCTTCGCCGTGAGGAAACGACTGAGAACTTCCACGCGAATCGGATATCCCGCGAAGCGGTCGGCGAACGTGTTGCCGTGCTGCGTCGCGAGCAACGTCGTCGGTGCGAGGACCGCCACCTGCTTGCCGTCCTGGATGGCCTTGAACGCGGCCCGAATCGCGACCTCGGTCTTGCCGAAGCCGACATCGCCGCACACCAGTCGGTCCATGGGGAAGGCGCGTTCCATGTCGACCTTGATGTCGTCGATGGCCTTGCGCTGGTCGGGGGTCTCGACGAACGGAAACGCCTGCTCCATCTCGTCCTGCCACGGCGTGTCCATGCCGAATGCGTGGCCGGTGGCGTTGACCCGCTTCTGGTAGAGGACCACCAGTTCCTGCGCGATCTCGCGGACCGCACTGCGTACCTTGCTCTTCGCCTTGGCGAAGTCGCTGCCGCCCAGACGGTGCAGCACCGGCGTTTCGCCGCCGACGTACTGGCGCAGCGCGTCAATCTGGTCGCTGGGTACGTAGAGCTTGTCGCCGCCCTTGTACTTCAACAGCAGGTAGTCGCGCTCTGTGCCACCGATGGTGCGCTTGACCATGCCCTCGTACTGGCCGACGCCATGCTGATAGTGCACGACGTAGTTACCGGGCTTGAGATCTTCGAAGAGGCCCGTCCCCTGGCGCTTGCGCGGACGGGCTTTGCGATGAGCGCGACGGCGGCCGGTGAGATCGGCCTCGGCGACGATGGCCACCTTGGCGGCGGGCACGCTGCAGCCACGGTGTAGCGGCGCGGTCGTGATGTACCCGCCGGGCTTCTTGAATGTGGCGTCCTGGCCCACCATGGTGAAGCTGAGGCCTCGGTCCAACAGCAGGCTGCTCAGCCGCTGCGCGGAACCCTCGCCATCGGCAGCGACCACCACGGTGAAGCCCTCAGCGAGCAGCTCTCGCAGACGGTTGGCGAGACCCTCGCCGTCACCCACCACCGGCCCCCACCCCATGGCGTTGACCATGGGTGAGTCAGGAGTCTCGGGCACGTTGCTGATGGTCCACATTGCCTGACCGCTGGCCAGCAGGCGGTCGGTGTTCGCGTGCAGCCGCGGGAATGTCTTGGTTGCATCTCGGGCCCAGGTGCCGGCGAGTGCGCGTGCCAGATCGTCTTCCTCGGCGAGCAGGTCGTTGGCACGGTCGCGCATGCGACGTGGTTCGACGAGCGCGACCTTCGCGTTGGCGGGGAGTACGTCGGTGATCAGTTGGTCACCGTCGACCAGCCACGGTAGCCAGCTCTCCATGCCGTCGAACAGGGTGCCCTCGGCCAGCCGCTCCCAGTGCTCGCGACCCCATGGTTCGGTGGCCACCAGGCCGGCGGCACGTGCGCGAACGGCTTGGGTGGGTATCAGCTCGCGGGCGGGGAAGACGAGTGCCTCGTCGAGGTCGAGTGTGCTGCGTTGGTCGTTGACGGCGAACTCGGTGAGACGATCGACCTCGTCGCCCCACAGGTCGATGCGGATCGGTGCGTCGGACGTGGAGGGGAAGATGTCGATGATGGCGCCGCGCTGGGCAACCTCGCCACGGTGCTCGACGAGCTCCTCGCGGCGGTAACCGAACTGGATGAGCTGTGCCATCAGTGCGTCGGGGTCGAGGATGGCACCCTTGCTGACGTGGATGGGGTCGGCCTCGGTGGTGCCCGGCCCCAGCCGCTGCAGCAACGCGCGCACGCCTGCGACGATGATGGCCGGGCAACGGTCGGCCGAGCGCAGGCGCCACAGCACTTCCATGCGATGGCCCATGGTCTCCACGCTGGGACTGACACGTTCGAACGGCAGCGTCTCCCACGCGGGGAACAGCATGACCTCGTCGGCGGGCATGTACTGCACGAGGTCGTCGTAGAGCTGGCCGGCATCGGTACCGGTGGGGCAGGCGATCACCAGCGGTCGCTTGTTGCCGAGTTGTGCGAGCGCGGCGAGTGCGATGGCCCGCGCCGACTCGGGTACCGCGACGAACCCGGTGGGGTCGCCCAACGCCTGCGTCAGGGCAGGTTCGTTGCGGAGCAACTGTGGAAGCGAAGCGAGCGACATTCGGGAAATCAGGGTACGTGCGTTACAGGCCGTTGAAGCGTTGCATCGCGGCGTCGGGGCCGTCGGCGATGATGAGTTCCACGATGTCGGCGGCTCGTTCGATCATCACATCGAGAATCTCGCGCTCGGCCTTGGGGACGCGCGACAGCACGTGATCGGCGCCCTGTTCCTTGCTGCGCGGCTTGCCGATACCGATGCGCACGCGTACGTAGTCCTGCGTATGGAGGTGCTGGGTGATGCTGCGCAGGCCATTGTTGCCAGCCAAGCCACCACCCACCTTCACCCGCACGACTCCGGTCTCGAGGTCGAGTTCGTCGTGCACAACGATCAGCTGAGCGGGCTCGACAACCTTGTGCCGACGCATCAACGCGCCGACGGCCTGCCCGCTCTCGTTCATGAACGTGGTCGGGAACGCCAACACGACACGCCTGTCGCCGATGCGCGTCTCGGCGACGAGCGCCTTGTCGCGACTGGCCTTCAGCGTTTCGCCCAGCCGTTTGCACAGCAGCGCGACAGTTTCCTCACCCACGTTGTGGCGAGTACGCGCGTAGTCCTTACCAGGGTTGCCCAGGCCGACGATGATCGCGTCGATCACGCCGGCGTGCGATCACTCTGCAGCGGGAGCTTCGTCGGCTGCGTCGCCTTCGCCAGCCTCGGCCACGGCCTCGTCGGCAATGGCGGCCGAGGTGATGAGGACCGTGACGATCGGCATTTCCGGGTCGCCCAGCGCGGTGACACCCTTGGGCATCGGCACGTCGGAGAGTCGGATGACATCATGCGGCTGCATCTCGGTGACGTCGATCTCGAACGCATTGGGCATGTTGTTCGGGGTGCAGCTGACCTCGATGGAGTCGACAGCAGCGTCGACCAGGCCGCCTTCGGCTGCAACAGCCTTCGACTCGCCGATGATGTGCACGGCGACCGAGACAGTGATCTCTTCGTTCATGTTGACCTGCAGGAAGTCGATGTGGGCCACGGTGCGACGAATCGGGTGGCGCTGCATGTCCTTGACGACTGCCGGGTAGCTCTTGCCATCGACCTCGAGGGTGAGCACGGTGTTGCTGCCGGCCGGGCCGCTGAGGGCGAGGCGCAGGTCGCGGCGCTCGACGCTGACGCTGACGGGGGCCATGCCCTGGCCGTAGATGACGCCGGGGATGTGCCCTTCGGCGCGCAGCCGGCGGGCTGCGGGGGAACCCGTGGTGGTGCGGGGGAGGGCGGCGAGCTTGGTGTTGGACATGACGAGGCCTCGATCAGAGCGTTACAGAACGACGGAAAATGTTACCTGGGTTGCGGCCGGAACGGCCACGCCGGGTCGATCAAATGGCGCTACGACTGGTTTTCGCCGCCGAAGATCTCGCTGACGCTGGTGTCGTCGAACACAGCACTGAGCGCGTCGGCGATCAATGGGGCGATGGAGAGCACTTCGATCTTGGCGATCTGCTTCTCGGGGGCCAGCGGCAGTGTGTTGGTGACCACGACCCGCTTGATGACCGACTTCTCCAGCCGTTGGATGGCCGGCCCGCTGAGGACGCCGTGGGTGGCCATCGTCCACACTTCCCGTGCGCCGCGGGCCATCAGCACGTCGGCTGCTGAGCAGATGGTGGCGCCACTGTCGATCATGTCGTCGGTGAGAATGCACAGGCGGCCCTCGACGTCGCCCATCACTTCCTTGGCCTCGGCGACATTGGTGGTGCCCTTCGGCCGGCGCTTGTAGATGAACGCCAGGTCTGCGCCGCGGTCGCTCAGGTGCTGTGCCATACGCTCCGCCACCTTGATGCGACCGGCGTCGGGGGAGACGATGACCGGGGCCTCGGCGTGCTGGCGCAGATAGTTCTCCAGCACGGGCATTGCGGTGAGGTGGTCGACGGGGCCTTGGAAGAAGCCTTGAATCTGACCGCTGTGCAGGTCGATGCTGACCATGCGCTTGGCCCCGGCCGACTTGAACAGGTCGGCCACCATGCGGGCGGTGATGGGCTCGCGGCCCTCGGCCTTGCGGTCCTGGCGGGCGTACCCGTAAAAGGGGCACACCGCAGTGATGCGCTTCGCCGAGGCGCGGTAGGCGGTGTCGATCATGATCAGCTGTTCCATGATCGAGTCGTTGATGCTGCGACCGTTGTGGCCGCAGTGGGTCTGCATGATGAACACGTCGCTGCCGCGAATGCTTTCGCCGAACCGGGCGCGCACTTCGCCGTTGGCGAATTCGACAAGACCGGGATGGCCCAGTTCGATGCCGAGGTGGTCGGCGACTTCCTGCGCCAGTTCGGGGTGAGTGCGTCCCGAGTAGAGCGACATTCGTTTCGTTGTGACCTTTTGCATTGCTCCCCCGTTGTCGGTCATCTCATCCGTCGCTGTCGTTGTCGGTCTCGGCCGCTGCAGTGTAGAAGGCGCCGGTGACTGCACCGGGTGCCACCGAACTACCACTAGGAAGATAGGCGTACGGACCCACGCGCGCCGAACTGCCGACTTCGCTCTCCACCCCGACGCTGTTCTGGACGGTGGCGCCGTTGCCCACGGAGCAATCGGTGAGCCGGGTGTCGGGACCGATCTCGCAGCCGTCACCCACCACGGTGTCGCCCTGCAAGATCGTGCCGGGGTAGAGCGTGACGTCGCGACCGAGTTGCACGGTGACGTCCACGAAGGTCTGGCGTGGGTCGAGCATGGTGACCCCGTTGAGCAGCCAGCGGCGGTTGGTGCGGCTACGAAGCTCGCGCTCGGCCAGTGCCAGCTGCCAGCGATCGTTGACACCCTGGGTTTCGGCCTCCGGTGCCTGCACGCAGCCGATGCGGTGGCCCATGGCGGCCAGCGAGCCGATCACGTCGGTGAGGTAATACTCGCCTTGCGCATTGTCGGGGCTGAGATGGCGCAGCGCCGGCCCCAACAGGTCGCGCCGGAACGCGTACATGCTGGTGCAGACTTCCTGCACCTCTCGCTGCTCGGCATTGGCGTCGCGCTGCTCGATGATGCGCAGCACCCGCCCGTCGCCGGTCTTGGACGGAGCGCGGATGACCCGGCCGTAGCCGGTGGGGTCATCGAGCACGGACGTGATCAGCGTGGCCGCGTACTCGTTGGCGTTGTGTGCGGCGACCAGTGCGTCGATGGTGGCCGGCTGTAGCAACGGTGTGTCGCCCGGCAGCACGATCACGGTGCTGGTGTCGTCGAGATCGTCGCCCGGGACCGCGCCGAGCCCGACCATCGCCGCGTCGCCGGTGCCGCGCTGCACCGTCTGCTCGGTGAACGTGAGGTGTGCCCACTCGGGCGCCTGTTCCTGCACCTTCTTGGTGACCTGTTCCGCGCCGTGACCGACGACGACGACCGTGCGCTCGGGAGCCACGGCTTCCAATGCGTGGATGACGTGCATGACCATCGGCCTGCCGCAGATGAGGTGCAGCGGCTTGGGGCGCGACGAACGCATTCGAGAACCCTCGCCGGCTGCCAGCACGATTGCCGAGACTGTCATGGCCTTGTTCTATCGCGCACGGGAGGGACGCCAGCGTGTGGAAGCGCGCGAATTGCTGTGGGCCCGAATGTGGTGGCGCAGTGTGTGCACCAGAAGCCCTGCTCCAGCTCGGTGCCGCAGGGTGCATGGACCAGCGTGATTTCGGCACCTCCGTCGGCCAGATGATGTTCGCCCCACTTGATCAGTGCCACCAACGCCGGCGAGAGAGCCACGCCGGCAGGCGTCAGCCGGTAGTCGTAGCGGGGGGGACGTTCCTGGTACTGCTCCTTGGCCATCACGCCACCCGCGACCAGCCGCTGGAGGCGCTTGGTGAGGATGGGGCGGGCGATTCCCAGATCGTCGGCGAAGTCGTCGAACCTGCGGATACCACGCAACGCCGCCCGGATGATGAGGATGCTCCACCGATCGCCCACCAGCTGCAGCGTGCGCTCCAGCGTGGTGACGTCGTCGTGAGGGTCGCCGCGGTGGGGTTGCTCGGTGTGTGGAGACTCGTTCGCATCGTTCACAGGCCCTACCACTGTACCGCGCCACCATTTCTCGCGACCATGTCATGCCCTGACTGCGTGAACCCGGGCGATTCGATGACGTGGTCGAGTGGCGGGTCGATCGAGCGACTGGGTTCTGTTTTGGTACTCGGTCTGGGTAGGGTGCGCCGATGATGCAGGACCTGCTCTCCGCTCCGCTCGACGAACTGATGATGCGAGCGCGAGGTGTGCGCGACGCGGCGCACGGCACGCGCATCACGTATTCCCCGAAGGTGTTCATCCCGCTCACCATGCTGTGTCGCGACAAGTGCGGATACTGCACGTTTGCGCAGCCGCCGGCCCGCCTGCAGTCGCCGTACCTCTCGCCGGCCCAGGTACTGAAGATCGCGCAGGACGGTGCCCGCATGGGTTGCCACGAAGCGCTGTTCACGCTCGGCGAGGCACCCGAGGAACGCTACGAAGTCGCCCGCGCATGGTTGCGTGACAACGGCTATGACAGCACGGTCCACTATGTGCACGCGATGGCGAAGATGGTGCTCGACGAGACCGGGCTGCTGCCGCACGCGAACGCCGGTGCGCTGGACGAGGCACAGCTGCGGCTGTTGGCCGAGGTGTCGCCCAGCCAGGGGATGATGATCGAGACGCTGCGCGGCGACCTGCCGTGCCACCGCGGCGCCCCGGACAAGACGCCCGAGCGGCGTCTGGCAACGCTGGCTGCCGCCGGCCGGGCGGGTGTGCCGTTCACCACCGGCATCCTCGTCGGCATCGGTGAGACCCGCGCAGATCGCATCGCCGCACTCGAGGCGATCGTTGCCTCGCATCGCGAGTTCGGCCACGTTCAGGAAGTGATCGTGCAGAACTTCCTGCCCAAGCCGGGCACGGGCATGCAGCGCGAGGCGCCGTGCCCGCAGGACGAGTTCCTGTGGTCGATCGCCGTCGCCCGCCTGATCCTGCCACCCGAGATTCACCTGCAGGCGCCGCCCAACCTCAGTGACGACTTCGGTGTGCTACTCGACGCGGGCATCGACGACTGGGGCGGTGTCTCGCCCGTCACGCTCGACCACGTCAACCCCGAGCGACCGTGGCCCGGCCTCGACCGCTTGCGCGATGTCACCGAAGCTCGCGGGCACGCGCTGGCGCCGCGGCTGACCATCTACCCCGAGTTCGTGCGCAAGCCCGAGCAGTGGCTGCATCAGTCGCTGCGCTTCCGGGTGATGGACCGCAGCGACGCCGAGGGGCTCGCGCGCGACGATCCGGGTGCCATCTGGCCCGAGAAGGTGACCGCCGCCGATGTGGTGATGGACGGTGCTGAGGTCGTCCTGGTCGGGCATCGCAGCACGCAGTGGTACTCGGGCGCGACGAACCCTCCACCCGTGTTGCTGCCATCGTCACGCGGCGCACGCGCGACGGGTGCAATCGCGGAGGTGCTCGCTGGTGTGCATGCCGGCCAGGAGGTGGGCTACGAACAGATCGTGACGCTGTTTCGCGCCCGTGGCCCGGAGGTGGTGGCCATCGCCGAAGTGGCCGACCAGTTCCGCCAAGCAGCCGTCGGCGATGCCATCACCTGGGTGCACAATCGCAACATCAACTACACGAACGTATGCACATTCAAGTGCAAGTTCTGCGGCTTCTCGAAGGGCCCGCTCAGTCTGAACCTGCGTGGCACGCCCTACCTGTTGACGCTCGACGACATCGCGCAACGCGCCGTCGAGGCGTGGGAGATGGGTGCGACCGAAGTGACGCTGCAGGGTGGCATTCACCCCAGTTTCGACGGCGACTACTACATCGACGTCACCCATGCCGTGAAGAGCGCGGTGCCCGACATGCACGTGCACGGTTTCACGGCGTTGGAGGTCACCGAGGGTGCAAAGCGACTCGGCGAGGACCTCCACACCTACCTGCGCCGGCTGAAGGATGCGGGCCTCGCGTCGCTGCCAGGGACTGCTGCGGAGATCCTGGACGATGGCGTTCGAGCGATCCTCTGCCCCGACAAGATCACCACCGACGAGTGGCTCGATTGCCATGCCGCCGCGCACGAAATCGGCCTGGCCTCCAACATCACCATCATGTTCGGGTCCATCGAACATCCCGAGTCGTGGGCGAAGCACATGGTGCGCACACGCGAGCTCCAGAAGGTCACCGGTGGCTTCACCGAGTTCGTGGGTCTACCCTTCGTGCACATGGCCTCGCCGATCTACCTGCAGCGCGCTGCGCGTCGCGGACCCACCTTCCGCGAAAACCTGCTGATGCACGCCGTGGCGCGCATCGCGTACCGCGGTCTCATCGACAACATCCAGCTGTCGTGGGTGAAGATGGGTGCCGCCGGAGCGGTGCAGTTGCTGCAGGCCGGTTGCAACGACTTGGGCGGCACGCTGATGGACGAGAACATCTCTCGTGCGGCGGGCGCGGCGCACGGCCAGGGGATGACGGAGGCGACGTTCACCGCCATGGTGGCGCCGTTGGGTCGGCGCCTGCAGCAGCGCACCACCACCTACGGCCGTGTCGACGCCGTTCACTAGACCTGCCCTCCCTTCGACGACACGGTGGTTGCCGCGACGCGTGCGGTTGGATGACGTGGTCCGCGGCGTGGGCTATGAGTTCTCGTCGCCATCGCAGGTACTTGTCGCGCTGGATGTCGACGACGTCGTCGGAGTGATTGCGGCGGGGGAGGCCGCTGCTGAGGCCGGCGCGTGGGTGGTGGGTTTCGTGACGTACGAGGCCGCCCGCGCATTCGACGAGGCCTACCCGGCGGCGACCGTTCGCGGCCCGCTGCCGTTGGCCTGGTTCTGCTCGTTCGGGTCGCGCCACGTAGTGCCACTTGTGGATGCGCCCAGCGGTGGCCCGTTTGTGGATGGTGTGGTGCGCACCCATGGAAGTCGCTGGTACCGCGATGGTGTGCAGCAGGTGCGCGAGCTGATCGAGACCGGCGGCGTCTACCAGATCAACCTGACAGATCGGGTGCGTGCCAGATTGGTCGCCGATCCGTTCGACCTCTATCGCTCGATGGTCTCCACCCAGGGCGGCTCGTTCAACGCATTTCTCGACCTCGGCGAGGCGGTCGTGGCGAGCGCCTCGCCGGAGCTGTTCTTGGAGATCAACGGCCGCACGGTGACGGCCCGGCCGATGAAGGGCACTCGCCGTCGCCACGGCCGACCGTTGTCGGATGTCGTGCTGGCCGAGGAGCTGCGCATGTCGGAGAAGGACCGCGCCGAGAACGTGATGATCGTCGACCTGCTGCGCAACGACCTGTCGCGACTCTCGTCGCCCGGCGAGGTCAGCGTGCCGGAGTTGTTCCGGGTGGAGCGCTACGAGACCGTGTGGCAGCTGACCTCGACCGTGCAGGCCACGTTGCGCCCGGAGGTCCGGCTTGCCGATGTGTTCCGCGCGACCTTCCCGTGCGGCTCCATCACCGGGGCGCCGAAGGTGGCGGCAATGCATGCGATCGCACGCCTCGAACCTTCACCTCGCGGCCTCTATTGCGGAGCAATCGGAATGATCTCGCCGTCGGTTGGCGACGCCACACCTTCGTCGGTCTGGAGCGTCGCCATCCGTACAGCGGTGATCGATGCGGCTGACGGTCGGGTGGAGTTCGCATCGGGCGGTGGCATCACCTACGACTCGGTTCCTGCCGATGAGGACGACGAACTGGAGTCGAAGGTGGCGGTCCTGCGCGCGGCGCGACCGGCGTTCGAATTGTTCGAGACGCTTCGGTTCGACGCGGACGGAGCACACGATCTGGCTCGGCATCTGCGCCGGCTGGCAGCTTCGGCCGAGTACTTCGGGTTCGTGTGCAACCCGTCCGCAGTCGCCGCCACGGTGACCGAGCTGGCGATGGTGGATCGCCCCCACCGCCTGCGTATCGTCCTCGATCGCGGCGGGCGTCACCGCCTGGAGGTGGTCGAGCTCAACGAGAGCGTTCCGCTCGTGCGCCTTGCCGTGTCCACCGCTCGTGTGCGCAGCGACGACCCGTTCATGTGTCACAAGACGACTCGTCGAGCGGTGTACGAGCGAGCCAGCGCGTCGCACCCGAGAGCTGACGATGTGCTGCTGATCAACGAGCGTGAGGAGGTGGTGGAGACGACAGTTGCCAATCTGCTCTACCGCCTCGGGTCCGAGTGGTTCACGCCGCCGTTGAGCAGTGGCGGCCTTCCAGGCATCGGGCGTGAGGTCTTGGTGGAGTCGGGTGCGGTGAGCGAGCGAGTGCTTCCGCTCGCCGAGTTGCAAGCATGCGCCGAACTGGCCGTGGTCAACTCGCTGCGCGGCCGACGGGCAGCAGTGATACTGGAGCCATGACCCCCGATCAGTTCCTCGCCGCACTCACGGGCAGTGACGACGTGTTGTTGATGGGGGTTGTCAACGTCACGCCGGATTCGTTCTCCGATGGCGGCCGCTACTACGAGCTCGATGTGGCGGTTGCCCATGGGTTGCGGCTGGTGAGCGAGGGGGCCGACATCGTGGATGTCGGCGGCGAGAGCACTCGCCCCGGGGCGCCGCCGGTCGGGTTGGAAGAGGAGCTGCGGCGCGTGGTGCCGGTCGTGCGCGACCTGGCCGCTTCGGGAATCGCAGTGAGCATCGACACCCGCCACCCCGAGGTTGCCGAAGCAGCCGTTACCTCCGGTGCGTGTCTGGTGAACGACGTCTCGGGTCTGCGCAACCCAGCGATGCGCGCCGTCGCGGCCCGTCACGGTGTGCCTGCGGTTGCGATGCACATGCCTGTCGACGACCCGGCAGTGATGCAGCGGCACACCGACTACGTCGACGTGGTGGATGACGTGGTGGCATTCCTTCGGGACCACGCCGCACTCGCGCGTGCCGAGGGTGTGCCGACAGTGATCATCGACCCGGGCATCGGTTTCGGGAAGACGGTCGCGCAGAACGTGGAACTCGTTCGCCGCCTGGACGAGTTGGTCGCGCTCGGCCACCCGGTGCTGGTCGGAGCCTCGCGCAAGCGATTCATCGGTGTGCTGACTGGCGTGGAACAGCCAGAGGATCGGGTCGCCGGCACGTTGGCGGTGCATCTGGCCAGCATCCAACGTGGTGCCCGCCTGGTGAGAGCGCACGACGTACAAGCCCATCGGCAGGCTCTGACAATGTGGATGGCTACTTCGCTGCCACGGTGAGGTCGGCGAGGTCGAGGATGGCCCACGACTCTGCGACCACATGGTTCTCCATGTCATGGAACAAGAATGCCCATGAGCGTGTGATGCAAATGAGCGCCGAACATGCGAACTCTGCTGTAGATGCACGTGGCATACTAATTTGTATGCAGGACACAACTACAGTTCGCGTCTCTGGAACGACGAGAGATGCCATTCGCTCACTCGCATTGGCAGACGGCCTCACCATCGATGCCGAGATCGAGCAGCTTGCGCGAGCGGAGCGTCAACGTCGGTTTGGCCGAGCACTCGCGGTGGCGCCGACTGAGGACGAGAATTTGTGGCTGAACTTGGGCGGGTCCACGGTGGTCGATGATGAACGCGGGTGACATCGTCTCTGTCGATTTCGGAACCCCGATTGGGAGCGAACCGGGCTTCACGCGCCCCGCGATGGTCGTGACCGCCGACCTGGTGCTCTCCGGCAGTCCGCGCACTGTCCACGTCGTGCCGATCACCAGCAACACCACCCGGCGACTTCCCACGGAGGTGGAGATCAGCGGCACTTCGCTGGCGCTGCCGTCGGTCGCCCAGGCCCACCTTTGTACCGTTGTCAGTGTCGAACGGCTGGTAGGGCGAACTGAGTCGAATGTCGGGGCTGTGCAGTTGGCCCAGGTTCGGTCCGTGCTGGCGGATCTTCTCGACCTGCCGTAATTGGCTGCGTGTTCGGGAGTCAGTCCAGGCTGCGGTAGCCGTCGAGCACCTTGCGAACTGCCACTTGCTGCGCTCCGAGCTCGTCGTAGTCCTCGCCGCCAGGCAAGCCAGTGCCGTGCGCGGTGGAGCCAACTTCGGTTCGGATGATGGGTGCGTGCTCGGAGTGATGATCATGATGGTTCTCGATGTCGTCGCCATGGTGACACAGCGCTTCGCTGGAATCGTTGTGAGATTGTCGGCGGGCAACTCTGCAACACCCTGTGCGTACTGTCAGGTGTGGGATCCGAAATCTTGATAGAAGAACGTGTGTTCGTTAGTTGCACAGCGAACATATGTTTGATATTATGACTGATATGAGGGCGGAACTAGATCTCGGAATGCAGGCAGCTGACGCGTTGCTCGCTGTCCAGATCGCGACGCTCACCCCACAAGCGCTCGCGTTGGGGGTGATTTGCACGCAGCAGATCATCGACCGGTTCATGCTCGCCAACGCCCAATTCATGGCCGCTGCGGATAGGGCCGGGGTGTGGCAAGGCACCGGCGCGCGAGACATGGCCGACTGGTTGACCAACACCACCCAAACCTCCTACGGCACCGCCAAAGGACTCCTCGAGCTCGGTGCCGCGGCCGACGCCGCACCCGAAATCGCCGCCGCCGTCGCTGCTGGCGAACTGTCAGCTGCCAGCGCGACCACGTTGCATGACGCCGTGACGCACGCACCCGCCGGTGCTGACGTGGGTGAGCTGGTCGACGCGGTCAAAGGCGCCAAGCCCAGCGCTGCCAGGAAGGCTGCGGAACGGTGGAAGGAAATCAACTCGGGGACAACGGAGTCTGAGGAAGCGCGTGAGCATCGTCGCTATCAGAAGCGGTCGGTGCGTGCGGGTCAGCCGACCGATGGGATGGTCACCACCACGGTGACGTTGCCGGTGGCGCAGTGGCGGCAGTTCATGAACGCGATCCACTTCGTCGGCGGTAAACCCGGACAAGGCGACACCCGCACCACCGAGCAACGACTCGCCGACGGGCTCACCATGCTCTGCGACGCGCTCGCCAAAGGTGAAGTGAAAGGTGGGCGCGAGCGACCGACGATGTTGTTGGTGTTCGACATCGACGCCTATTTGGGTGAGACCGACACCCCCGCCCGCACCGCGAACGGGGACCGGATTCCGGCGTGTGTGGCACGACACATCGCCGAGAACGCGCTGTTGCAGCGCATCACTCAAGCCGGCTCCAAGATCCTCGACCTCAGCACCACCTCACGACTCGCCAGTGACGACCAATACAAAGCGCTGCTGCTACGTGACGAAGGGTGCCGGTGGCCCGGCTGCGAAATCCCCGCCGCCTGGTGCGAAATCGACCACCTCGTGCCCTTTCCGGCAGGGCCGACCGATCTGATCAACCTGGTGCTGTGGTGCTCACACCACCACCACGAAAAGCACCGCCCCGGCATCCGGGTGCTGGGCAACGCAGTCAACCTGCGTATCCAGCTTCCAGACGGCACCATCTTGGATTGCAACCAACGAAGAGCCTCGGCGGCGGCCTGACGCCCACAGCAACCGAGAACACCCCGACCAACCTGCGCCAACGCCCGAACATTCGAGACAGGCTGGGCCTACACACCCCGCAAGACGAGGGCACGACAGGACCTGAAGCACTCACACATCAGGGTGAGGCGGACAGGACCGGGGAACTCCAACACTGTGGGAGAAGCACGCTTCGGCGTGCTCGCTGGCGCGTCCTGGGTCAGGCGCTGTGTTGCTCGAGTGCTCTCGCCCTCGCCTCGACGTAACCCAGCGATGATGGCGGAGTAGGCAGAGGTGGTGCCGATCGTGGACTACAGCGAGTGGGTGCCGGTATCCGTCCACGACGCGTTCGATCTGTCGATGTCGCATGCGCATGGATTCGACTGGACCCGCTCGTCCGCCAGCAGCGCTTTCTGGACGACACGCTCAGGTGTCACCCATGTTTCGGGACATCAACTGTCACCGATGTCCCGAGACGAGACAGTGCCGCAATCGGCAGGCTTACTCGCCCATGGGCGGCGCATCGTCCCACCGATGGTACGTAGCGCCACCGATGGATGCAGCGAAAAGTGGTTCCGGGGAGAGGGCTCGAACCCCTATATGCAGGACCAAAACCTGCCGTCCTACCATTGAACGACCCCGGAAGGAACGGGTCCGAGGTTATCGGACCACATCAGTCTCGCCACGGAGGTTTGGTGAGTGCCGCGCGCCCGATAGCGTCCCACGAGCTATGGGTTCACTTATCAAGAAGCGCCGCAAGCGCATGCGCAAGAAGAAGCACAAGAAGATGCTCCGCCGTACTCGGCACGCGCGCCAGCGCGGCAAGGGCTGATCTCAGCTTCTTTTTGCAACCACAACCAAATTCTGTTCATCGACCGCCGGCAGCACGCTGTTGGCGGTCGGTGCGCGTGTGCACCACCATCGCCTCCGGCAGCGCCGCGGCGAGTGCGTGGTGACCCACGAGAAACCACGTCGCACCGCTGCCTGCCAGCGTGGGTGCCACACCGGCGGCTTCGTGAATTCGGTCGCGCCATTCAGCCAATCGCGGTTCCACGCGCAGCGCCGCCGGCTCCAGATCGTTGGCTCCGTCGGCTCGCGGGCAGCCCATCTCATCCCACGCTCGATAGGCAGCCGGCGTACTGACCGCGAGCGGCGGAACGATCAGCGTGATGTCCAGCGGCTGAAAATCCAGCGGCTCGACGATCTCGCCGATGCCGCGCACTCGGGCGCGACCACCGACCAGGCAGAAGCTGACATCGGCACCCAGCTGCGCCGCCGCGACGACATCGGAGTAACCCGCCCAACGCAGCACCGCTGCCGCGTCGCTACTGCCGCCGCCCAGTCCGCCGCCATGAGGAATCGCCTTGTGCAGGTGCACAGCGGCCCGACGCTCCACCAGACGTAGCGCCTTGGCCACCAGGTTGCTGTCGTCCAGCGGCATCCCAGCGGCGTACGGGCCATCGGCGGTGAGGTCGCTGCCGTCGGGCGTGATGGTGAGCGTGTCGGCCCACTCCAGCGTGACCATCTCGGCATCGATGAGATGCAGCCCGTCGTCGCGCAACCCGGTGATGCGCAGCGACAGGGTCAGCTTTGCCGGTGCCCGGACCGTGATTGCGCCCGAGGTCATCGGGCAGCTCGCCAGGCTGCGGCCAACCGTCCCCACTCATGGACATCGAGTTCTTCGGGGCGGCGTTGGCTGTCGATACCTGCAGCCTCGAAGACCTCTGGCGTGACGACGTCGGCCAGCGACCGGCGCAACATCTTGCGGCGCTGCCCGAAACCCGTCCGAACGAGGTGGAACAGATCGCCAGGCGGCACGTCGACCGCAGGCTGCGGCAGTCGGCGAATATCGGCCAGCGCCGACTCCACGTTGGGTCGTGGCACGAACACGCTTGCGGGCACGTAGCCGGCGATGCGCGCCGCTGCCCAGTACGAGATCTTGACGGTGACCGATCCGTATTGCGGTGTTCGAGGTGTGGCGCAGAACCGCTCGGCCGCCTCGCGCTGCACCATCACCAGCATTCGCTCGATCTGCGGTACGTCGTCGAGCAGGTCGCAGATCAGCGGCGTCGCAACGTTGTACGGCAGGTTGGCAACCAGGACCCACCCTGGCTCGTCGCCCAACAGCGAGGGCCAGTCCGCAGCCATCGCGTCTGCTTCGACGACGGTGATGTTGGGGTACGGCTCGGCGATCTCTCGCAACAGGGGTACGACGCCACGGTCCACCTCGACGGCGAGGATGGAGGCGCCGGTTTCTGCCAGCGCGAGCGTCAGCGAGCCCAGCCCGGCGCCCACTTCGACGACGCGATCACCGGGCCCGACCTCGGCCAAGCGGGCAATGCGGCGCACGGTGTTGGCGTCAGCGACGAAGTTCTGACCAAGGTCGCGGCGAGGGCTCAGCCCACCGCGCGCGAGAAGTTCCCCGATTGCCGCCCGGTTGTGCACGTGCCTACCAGCTCACGTGGACGGGCAGCGGGGCGTCGGCGAGGTTGCCGATCTCGCTGAAGACATCGGTGTGCAGCACCATGTCGGCACCCGCGGGAATCGCCATGCCCAACGTGTTGATGCACGTCGTCGTCTGACCGTTGTCGATGTTCTCCACCGTCAGCAGTGCACCAGCGGGCGCCAGCAATGTGGTGCACTCGCGGCTCCCTTCGGAGTACCGATGAAAGCTGGCCCGGGCGTCGACCTGGTTGGCGCTGGTGGGCGGCGGTACCGCCACTACCACTGCTGCCGGTGGGACCGGTACGTCGTCACCGCCGACGAACAGTGGCGGCTCGGGCTGGTATGCGGTGGTGATCGGTGCTGCTTCGACAGCACCCTTGATGTCCACGCCGGCCGCCCCGACGTTGGGGGCGCCACTCGTCGTGGCCGACTCGCGGTTGAGCACCCACAGAGCGGGGAGTGCCACCAACGTGAAGACTGAGGCAACAACTACGCGACGACGATCGTGAACGAGCATGAGGGTCCGGAGGTAAGTGCCGACAGCTGTCGGCCTATCACCCCAAAAGGCTACGGACGTATCGCCGGGAACGCAAGGCAAGCCGCCGCGACTGTGGCACTACGAACACTCTCCGTGGTGTCAGCGCGTAGGTGCGCGAGTGCTGCAACGACGTCGGTCACGAAGGCCGGCTGGTTGGTACGACCGCGATGCGGGACCGGCGCGAGGTACGGGCTGTCGGTCTCGGCCAACATTCGCTCCGTTGGGCACATGCGTGCCGCAGCGTGCAGTTCCGTGGCGGTCTTGAAGGTGACGATGCCGCTGAAACTGAGGTAGGCGCCCAGATCGAGGCACCTGCGAGCTTCATCTGGCCCACCCGTGAAGCAGTGGAAGATCGTGCGCTCGGGCACTCCCTCGGCTGCGAACACGTCGAACGTGTCGGCCCATGCATCTCGTGTGTGGACGATCAGCGGTAGCGAGCGTTCGTGGGCCAATTGGATCTGCGCGGCGAACGCCGTGCGTTGGACGTCTCGCGGGGAGTGGTCGTAGTAGTAGTCCAGCCCGCACTCACCGATGGCGATCACGTGCGGGTCGTCGAGGAAGCCGACGATGCTGTCCACGCCGTGCGAGGCCTCGTGCGGGTGCAGGCCGGCGGTGGCGTAGATGCCGTCGTACTCACGAGCCGTCTCGATGGCACTCGCTATCGTGGCAGCGTCGCAGCCAACGGTGATCATCGTCGTGACCCCCGCGGCCCGGGCCGCGGCGATCACTTCTGCCTGCGCCACGCCACGCGTGTCGTAGAGATGGCAATGGGTATCGATGTATCCGGCGTCGTCGACCTCTGCGCTCACACTGCGAACCTAGCGGCGAGGAAAGAGTGGGTCGCCCTTGGTGACCGCCAGGCCGCCGGGGTAGCCGCCCCACTCGGCGTTGATGGGGACACGTTGGTCGCTGACCTGGCCGGGCAGGCCAAGACGTTCCCACACGGTCTGGCACGTATCGGGCACCGCCGGGCTGGCGAGGATGGTGACGATACGCAGCGCCTCCAAGGCGTCGCCCATCACCGCATCGACTGCTGGTCCGGCCTCCACCTTCCACGGCTCGTTGGCTTCCAGATACGCGTTGGTGGCACGGATCAACGACCATGTGGCGTCGAGTGCCTTTGACGGTTGGGTGGCCGCCCAGCCCTCGATGGTTCCGGCGAGCGCGGTCGCGGCAGCAGCCGCCAACGGTGAGTCGGCGCGCGGTGCTGGGCCGATGCCCTCGCACTTCTTGCCGACCACGGTGGCGACGCGCGACAGCAGGTTGCCCAGGTTGTTGGCCAGGTCGCTGTTGTAGCGCGCGATCAGACCCTCGTAGGTGAAGTCGCCGTCGTGGCCGTAGGCCGTTTCGGCGAGAACGTAGTAGCGGAAACCGTCGACGCCGATGTCGTCGATCAGATCGAGCGGGTTGACCACGTTGCCGCTGGTCTTGCTCATCTTCTCGCCACCCACCAGCAGCCAACCGCCGACCGCCCAGCCGGCGGGTGGCTCGATACCTGCGCTCATCAGCATCGCCGGCCAGTACACGCAGTGGTGGCGGATGATGTCCTTGCCGATGAGGTGTCGTCCGGGCCACCAGTCGGCGAAGCGCTCCGGGTCGCTGCCGAAACCGATGGCGGTGATGTAGTTGGCGAGGGCATCGAACCACACGTAGGCGACATGCTTCGAGTCCCACGGCAGTGGGATGCCCCACTTCAAGCTGGTTCGGCTGACACTGAAATCGCGTAGCCCACCCTTGATGAGACCGAGCGCTTCGTTGCCGCGGAACTCGGGCTGAATCGCGCCCGGATGTGCCTCGTACCAGGCCAGTAGGCGGTCTTGGAAACGGCTGAGGCGGAAGAAGTAGTTCTCCTCCTCGTAGTACTCGACGGGTCGCTTGTGGATCTTGCACAGGTCGCCGGGGTCGAGCTCGTCGTCGGTGTAGTACTCCTCGCAGGCCACGCAGTACTTGCCCTTGTAGACATCGAGTTCGATGTCGCCGGCGTCGTAACAGCGCTGCAGCAACTCCGCCACGCCCAGCTTGTGGCGCTCCTCAGTGGTGCGGATGAAGTCGTCGTTGGTGATGTTCAGCCGTCGCCATGCGTCGGCGTACAGCGGGGCGATCTCGTCGACGAACGCCTGCGGCTCTTGGCCGGCAGCCTCGGCGTAGTCCTGCACCTTCTGCCCGTGCTCGTCGGTGCCGGTGAGGAAGTGGACATCGTCGCCCAGCAGCCGGTGCCAGCGGGCGAGGGCATCGCCGATGATGGTGGTGTACGCATGGCCGAGGTGCGGCTTGGCGGTGACGTAGTAAATGGGGGTGGTGAGGAAGTAACGCGACATGGAAAAGTCCTTTCAGGGAATGGCGAACAGCGGCTTGGTCAGGAGCCGGTGCACATTCGACGCGTGAAGGACTGATTCGTCATGTTCGCCAGCCTACGCCCGTCCCATCGGCCACCGTCAACCTGATTCGTCGGCCGCCGCTGTGTTCACCCAGAATGGTGACGTGAGTGAGTTCGATGACGCAACGCAGGTGAATGCCGATGGATCTGGCCGAATTCACGACGGCTGGGACATCAATGGCAATGCCAACGGCGGCTATCTGCTGGCCCTCGCGGCCAGGCACATGGTGGCCGTGAGTGGCCGCCCCGACCCGGTGTCAGTGACGGCGCACTACCTCTCGCCCGGCAAGCCCGGGCTGATGCAGGTGGATGCGGCGGTGGTGAAAGCCGGTCGTCGATTCGCGACCGTCAGCGGCCAGATGCACGCCAGCGGAAAACCGATGCTGCAGATGGTCGGGGCGTTCGGCGATCTCTCCTCGCCGGGTTCCGACTACGAGCACCTCGCGTCGGGGCCACCCGAGCTGCCACCATTCGATGACTGCGTGCCGCGCAGCCGCCGCCAGGGGGCGGTGGAGGTCGCGATGATGGATCGGCTCGACGTCCGCATTCATCCCGAGCACGCCGGTTGGGTGGAGAACGATCGCAGTGGTATTGCCGAGATGGCCGGCTGGTTCGGTTTTGCCGACGGTCGGCCCATCGACACGCTCGCGCTGCTGATGGTGTGCGATGCGTTTCCGCCGGCCGTGTTCCATCTGGACATGCCGCCGGGTTGGGTACCCACCGTCGAGTTGACCGTTCACGTGCGCGGAGTGCCCGCCCCGGGCCCGGTGTCGTGTGTGTTCCGTAGTCAGTTCGTGCAGGGCGGATTCTTCAACGAAGATGGCGAGGTGTGGGACAGCGCCGGGCGCCTGGTCGCGCAATCGCGCCAGCTCGGGCTCACCCCGCTGTAGCGGGTCGTTGGAGTCAGCGGGTGCGGGCCCAGCGAATGCCGCCGACGAAACCACCGGCGGCCAGGCCGACGGCGCCGACGGTCTGCGTGCTGCGACGGATGACCGCCTTCGTGCGCTTGCTGAAGACGACCACCGGCCACCCACGCTGACCTGCGACGCGCTCGAGCTTGGCATCCGGGTTGACGGCCACCGGGTGGCCGACGGCCTCCATCATCGGAAGGTCACTGGCGCTGTCGCTGTAGGCCCAACACTGGTCGAGGTCGAAGCCCTCCCAGCGGGCCAGTTCGGCAATGGCTTCCACCTTGCCGGCGCCGTAGCAGAAGGGTCCGGCGAGCTCGCCGGTGTAGACGCCATCGATGATCGCGCTGCGCGTCCCGATACCGGCGGTCATTCCCAATGCCTTGGCGAGTGGTTCGACGAGCTCGATGGGGGATGCGGAGATGATGTAGGTGGCGCGACCTGCGTGGCGATGCTGCTCCAGCAGTCGCATTGCCTCCGGGCGCACCATCGCCATCAGCTTGGGCACGATGTCGGCGTTGAGCGCCACGAGGTCGTCGAGGCGCACACCCTTGACCGCGCCGAGAATGCGATCGCGAACACCTTCGGACGTTTGGTCGCTGGCGCCGGCGAACTTGAACGCCACCGCACCGGCCGCATCACGCACGAACTGGTGGGTGGGGACCAGCTTGCCGCGCCAGGCGGCGATGCCCAGCACGAACGCGCTCGAGCCGCTGATCAGTGTGCGGTCGAGGTCGAAGAACGCAGCGCTCGGACCGGCGGAGTAGATGGGCAGGTCAGTCATGATCGTGTCAACGGGGAATGGTCAGTGCAAGGTCGTAGACCCGACGCTTGGCTGCGCCGGTGCTGGCCATCACGGTAGCGATGGCCGTCCGCCGATCGGCGCCATCTGCAAGTGCCATGTGTAACGCGGCGAGAACCATCGAGTCGTCTGCCGCCTCAGCCACGGGTGCGCCCTCGACAACGACGACGTACTCGCCGCGCGGGGCGCGTTCGGCCAGGTGTGTGGCAGCTTCGGCGAGCGTGCCGCGCCAGACCTCCTCGTGCAGCTTGGTGAGCTCGCGGGTGAGCGCGATGCGGCGTTCCAGCCCGCACGCGACACCAAGATCGGCGACCGTTCGCTCGACGCGATGGGGTGCCTCGTAGAGCACGGTCGTGCGCCGCTCGGCGGCAACCTCGGCGATGCGCTCGGTGCGTTCGCGGCCGCTGCGAGGAAGGAAGCCTTCGAACACGAACCGGGTGCTGTCGAAGCCGCTGATCACCAGCGCCATCACCAGCGCGGCGGGGCCGGGCACTGCGGAGACGACGTAACCCGCGTCCACGGCGGCGCGTACCAAGCGTGCGCCGGGGTCGCTGATTCCAGGTGTACCGGCGTCGGACACCACGGCCACATCGCTGCCGGCCGCGAGCAGGCCCAATACCTCGTCGGTGCGGGCCAATTCGGTGTGTTCGTTGGCCACGGCCAGACGCACGCCGCTGACGCCGGCGTGAGAGAGCAGCTTGCCGCTGTGGCGAGTGTCCTCGCAGCAGATCAGCGCGCAGGCCCGCATCGTCTCCACCGCCCGCGGCGACAGATCGCCGAGGTTGCCGATGGGGGTGCTGACCAGGATCAGCGTTCCGGTCACTCGCACAGCTCCAACTGGTCTGCGACCTTCAGGCCCCAACGCTCGAACGAGCCCGCCTTCGCCTCGACCACCGTGACGGCTTTCCTCACCGGCATACCGATGCGGTTGCGAGGCATGTGTGTGACTCTCAGGACCACGCCGTCAGCGTCGAGGTATGCAACGTCGAGGGCGAACTTCATGCCGATCGTGTGCACGCTGCGACACTTCGACAGCACCATCGCCCCCTCGAACGTCGTCCGGCCGAGCAGCCCGCGAGCGCGCGAACGACGGTCGTCTGCTCGCTCAGCGCTGGCCAGCACGTGGCCGCCGCTGACCAGCCAGCATTCTGCGATCACCATTTCCCTAGATTGGCACGTTCCGGCCGTCGGCGCTGGGCTCGCGCCCCGGTCAGAGCAGGGGAACGTCTGGTGCCGTGATCAGTTCCGGTGGGTGGTCGCCGCGCGTGTCATAGAGCGCCTTGCCGACCACGGCAGAGAAGATGATGGCGCCACCCAGCATGGCCAGCGGTGTCGGCGTTTCGTCGAGGATCAAGAAACACCAGATCGGGACGAAGACCATCTCTGCCTGTGCGAACACTGTCATCGGGACGGCAGGCACGTGCTTGATCGCCGTGTTGAACATCAGTGTGCCCACCACGATGATGACCGCTCCGTGAAACAGCCCGCGGGCGATGTCAGGGCCGGCGGGTATCAGCGGCCTGTCGCGCGCGACCGTGACGATGCCGCAGACGAGGATCATCAGGGCGCCGTAGCCGGGCAGTACCGGCGACCAGTCGCGAGTGGGGCTGGAGCGCAAGCTGATCGTGTAGATCGCAAAACCCACCGATGCCAGAAGGGCGGACGCGTTGCCGAGCATGTTGCCCGCCGCGAGGTCGCCGAAAACGGTGAGCACGAGGCCGACGATGCCGACTGCGATTGCGATGATGGTGGACCTGGACAGCTTCTCGCCGAGGAAACGCGTGAACACCACGGCGACCAGTGGCGTGAGTGAACCGAGGAATGCTGCGTTCGCAGCCGTGGTGGTATCGACCGCGTAGACGAACGCGAGGGATGCAAGAAAGAGACCGAGGTTGGCGAGAATCATCCAGCGACCGCTGCGCCATGCCCGAACGGTTGGGAATGGTTGACCCTTGAAGGCGGAAAGGATCTCGATCACCACGATGATTCCGATGGAACGCCAGATCAGGTACTGGAACGCATCGACGTGCTCGGACTGCCGCTTCAGCACGGCGCCGAAACTCCACACGATGCCCGACCCGATGGCCATCAGGGATGCGATGACAGGCAGGCGTTGGCGCTCCATGACGTGGCGAACAATAGCGGTACGGACGTACCGCCAACGTGCCAGATCGTCACCCCGTTGGTGGTGCTGTTGGCACCTGCTCGGTGATGACCATGGCTCGCTCGGTGATAGCTATGGGGGTGTGACCACGTCGTACCCGCCAACGCGCAGCTTTCAGCCGCGTCGACGAGCGCTGCCACCGGCGCGGGCGGCGCGCTACGAGCGGCTGATGGCCCAGTGGTCGCTGACGGTCGCTGGCGAAGGTTTGCGATTCGACGAACTGTTCCCCGGTACGGATGATGTCGTACTCGACATCGGTTTCGGCGGTGGCGAAGGGCTGATTGCCCTGGCAGCGGCCAGGCCACACGAGGCGATCGTCGGTCTCGATGTGCACACACCGGGTGTTGCGTCGGTGGTGGAGGCGATCGAGGACAACGGGTGGCAGCACGTGCGAGTCATCGAGGGCGATGTGCTGGAACTGCTGCCGCGCATACCCGACGAATCGCTGGCCGCTGTACGGCTCTACTTTCCGGACCCGTGGCCGAAGCAGAAGCAGCGCCACCGACGACTGGCCCGGCCCGACGTGGTGACCCAACTGGTCGATCGTCTCCGCGTCGGCGGCACGCTCCACGTCGTCACGGACATCGTCGACTACGCAACGCAGACCCTTGCCGTGTGCACCGCCGAGCCGCGGCTGCGCGGCGGTGTCGTGCCCCGGCCCGAGTGGCGGCCGGTCACACGCTTCGAGCGCCGTGGGTTGGCCGCTGGTCGCGAGCCCATCGACATGATCTTCGAACGGGCTCGCTGATGGGGTTCGACCGTTCCCGGCTCTATTCGGCTCGCCTGCGCGTGAACGTCTGCGCAGGTATCGGATTGGTCGCAGGGCTCATTCCGGCGCCGTTCGCCCCGTGGCAACTCTCGCTCATGGTCGGCTGGGTCGGGCTCACCGGCAGCCTGCTGGGATGGATCTGGTCGGAGAGCCTGCGCTGCGATGCAGCCGCCACCCAGGCGCGGTCCATTGCCGAGGACGACAGCCGCGTGACTGCCGTGGTGGTGATGGTGACAGCCAGCGTGGTGAGTCTGCTCGGTGTGGGCTTCGGGTTGGCGAAGGCCCGACATGTCGGCTTCCCGATGGAGGTCACCCTCACGGTCGTCGCCGTGCTCTCCGTGATGCTGTCGTGGTGCGTGGTGCACAGCATGTTCATGCTGCGCTACGCACACCAGTACTACATCGCACCCGTCGGCGGCATCGACTTCCCCGGCTGTACCGTGCCCGACTACCGCGACTTCGCATACTTCGCGTTCACCATCGGCATGTCGTTCGCGGTCAGCGACACCAACGTCACCAGCCAAGTGGTTCGTCGCATTGCGCTGCGACACGCGCTGGTCAGCTACCTCTTCGGTGCTGTCATCGTCGGACTCACGATCAACGTGATCGCCAGCTTCATCCAGTAGCGGTGGCCAGCCTGCCGATGCCGCCGTCGCGCAACAGCATGCCGGTGAGCGTGCGATCGAGGTGATGTTGGCGCCACAGCAGCATCTGCTGCGCGAGCGGCAACACCATCGCCGCGTCCGTCTCCAGGGTCAGCCAGGTCGGGTCCGTGGCCAGGTCGTAACACAGCCACTCGCCGTTACCGAACTGCACGTACGCGTGGGTGTCGGTACGAAGAACGGCCAGGTTGTACCGCTCCAGTCGGCGGTCCCAGTTCGGCTCGGTGACGCCGCCGGGAATGACGGTGTCGCGCCAGTCCCACTCGTAGTGGGCAGCGGTGCGCCACCGCTCAGGTGTCTCGCCACGCAGGAACTGCGTCAATGGGACTCCGTCGCACTGCAGGGGAACCGGTACGCCGATGGCCTCGCACAGGGTGGGCATGATGTCGACGTTCTCGGTGAAGTCGGTGACGACGGTGCCGTGGCCCGCTGGCTGAGCGGGGTCGCGGACGATGCCGATGATGTGGTAGCTGCTCTCGAACCAGCCGCACTTCTGCTGCAGGCCCTGGTCGCCCAGCTGCTCGCCATGGTCGGCGGTGATGATGATGAGCGTGTTGTCCCATTCGCCGCGGGCCTTCAGTGCGTCGCAGATGCGGCCGAGGTGGGCATCGACCTCGCTGATCATCCCGTAGTACTGCGCCTGCAGGTGGGCGAGTTCGTCCGGGTCGGTCGGGGCGCTGACCCAGGAGACGCTGAGCAACACGTCGTGCAGCCGATGACGATCATCGGTGATGGGGAGCGCCGGTGGGCAGTCCGCAGGGTCGTACATGTCGGCGTAGTGACCGGCAGCGGTGTACGGCGGGTGCGGGCGGATGAACGAGGTATGGGCGAACCATGGCTCGTCGGTGCCGTGCGCGTCGAGCCACCGCAGGAACTGGTCGGTGAGGAACTGGGTGACCGAGTGCTCCGCAGGCCGCTCGTTCTCCGTGTCGAGTGCAAGGTCCGGGTTCGTGACGATGTCGCCCTCGTACCCCAACTCGCGCAGCCACGCGAGCCACGGCGCGTGGCGTTCGTCGAGACAGAGCACTTCCTCGAACCCCGGCAACACACCCTCCCAGTTCGACAACCGGGGGTCGTGCGGGTCGCTGATCTGACGTGGGTCGGCGCCCTGGTCGGTGTACCCGAACATCACGGGTCGGTAGCCCGCTCGCAGGCCGGCACGGGCGACGTTGTCGAAGCCGAAGTCGAGTGGTGTGCCGTTGGCGACGACACGATTCGTCATCTGGTAGGTGCCGGTGTAGAGCGCGGCGCGACCGGGGGCGCATGGTGCGGCCTGGGCGTAGTGGCGGCTGAGCCGAACTCCTTGAGCGGCAATCGCGTCGAGGTTGGGCGTGCGCACGAGCGGGTGGCCGGCGCACGACAACGAGTCGCCGCGAAACTGGTCGAGCGTGACGAAAAGTACGTTCGGTCGCATCAGCGTGCGAGTTCTGCGCGAAGTTGGCCGAGGCCGATGGCCCCCAGCTTGAGGGCTTTGGTGTGCCATGCCTTGAGGTCGAACGCATCGCCATCGCGCGTTTCGGCGTCGGAGCGTGCCGCCTCCCATTCTCGCTGGCCGATCTTGTAGCTGATGGCCTGCGCCGGCCACCCCAGGTAGCGGTCGATCTCGCTACGCATGAACGCCTCGGTGTTGCCCGTCTCCTTGACTGCGAACTCGAAGGCAAGGTCGGGGTTCCACACTTCGCCACCGTGGAAGGGCGTGCCGTCGTTGAGCGTCGTGCCCTCCGGGATGCGGTAACCCAGGTGCATGCCGATGTCGATGATCACGCGCACCGTGCGCAGGATCTGACCGCCGAGGAAGCCCAGCCGATGGTCGGGGTTCTCGAACCAGCCGAACTCGTCACACAGGCGTTCCGCGTAGAGCGCCCACCCTTCGCCGTGGCCGCTGATGAACGAGCCGCGTTGGATGCGGGTGAGCGATGCGGCCTGTACCTGCGCATAGCCGATCTGCAGGTGATGGCCCGGTACCGACTCGTGGTAGCAGGTGGTGACGTCGCCCCACTTGGGGAACAGGGTGCGGCCCAGTGCCGGGTACCAGGTGCGGCCGGGCCGCGAGAAGTCTTCCGACGGGCCGGTGTAGTACGCAGCGGCAGCGCTGCCCGCGGGTGGGATGCGAGCTTCGCAACGATCGATGACCTGAGGGATCTCGAAGTGTTCCTTGCTGCGTGCGAGGGCTTCGTCGGTCATCTCCTGCAGCCAGGCCTGGTAGTCGCCCTCGGAGTGCAGCGCGCGAGCGGACGACGGGTCCGTGTCGAGCAGCTCGATGACCTCGGCGAAGCTGGCGCCGGGCAGGATCCGATCGCAGGTCGTGGCGATCTCGCCGCGCAGGTAGTGGAAGTCGCCCCACGCCCACTCGTACATCTCGGTGGGGTCCAGATCAGCGCCCAGCATCGCTCTCACACCCAGGGCGTAGCGCACCGGGCCGCAGGCGTCGCTGGTGTCTGCGTCGGGTGCGTAGACGTCGCGCAGGTAGTCGGCGAATGCCCCGAAGGCTTCGTTGGCACTGCGTGCCGCGAGGGCCAGGTCGGCCTGCGTGTCGGCCGGGACATCGTTGCGCTCGGCGGCCTCTTTGACGAGTGTGTCGAACCACTTGTTCGCGGACCAGGTGCCCACCTGGTCGGCCGCCGCCAGTGCCTGTCGGCGTGCTGCAACGGTGCCCCGGGATCGGCCCAGGTCGTAGGTCTCCTGCAGGCCGGCGAGGGCCGCGGGAATACCCTGCGTGCGGGCGACGATGTTGGCCCAGGCGTCGGCGGTGTCGCGTGGCATCAGGTCGAAGATGCTCCGCAGATGGCCGCCGGGCCAGGCGAGCGCGCTGATTGCACGCAGCCAGTTGCCGGCGTCGAAGGTGGCGAGCGAGAGTTCGAAGCGTTCGGTGATGAAGTCCAGTGCCCGTCGATCGTCGTCGTTGGTGATCGGCAGCGCGCGTACTTCGGCGAGCGCGTTGCGAAGGTGAGCGTTGCGCTGCTCGTGGCCCGTCGGCGACATGTCGGTGAGCAGGTGGTCGAAGCCCGGTATGCCTCGGCCGGTCGCCGAGTTCGGGTCGAGCGCTGATTGCTCGTCGACAAAACGGTCGGCGAACTCGAAGATGGGGGAGAGCGGGGCCTGCGACATGCCTGGCAGCGTAGACCGACCTGCTGTGAACCTCAGTTTCGGGAGGCAGCGACGTCGCCGTAGCTCAACGGTTCGAGGTCGTTGGGTCCAGCCTCGATGAGGGCCACGAGGGCGGCGGAGTCGATCGGTGAGCACGCCCACGCGTCGCAGCCGACATTGATCATCCGGTCGTGCTGGCGCCACCGTTCGTGGACGTGGCCGTGCAGCAGCCAACGCCCCTCGTCGACGGGCCGCGCGTCTGGGTAACGATCCAGATCCTGGCTGTCACCGCGATACGGGAAGTGGCAGGCGACCACGTCGTGACCGTCGATCGTCATCTCGATGCTGCCCTGATGGATCTCGGCAAAGCCGGCATCTTCGTAGCGTTCGACCCAGTCAGCGGCCTTCGCGCCGTGGCCGGTCCAGCAGCGATCGTGGTTGCCGGCGAGCAGCAGTTTGCGGCCCGTCAGTTGACGGACCAGCGGCAACGTCTCGGTGATGCGGCCCATGGCGACATCGCCCAGCACCCAGACGGTGTCAGCCGGCTGTACGAGGGCGTTCCAGCGGTCGATCAGCGCCCTGTTCATGTGGTCGACGTCGCGAAACGGACGACCTGAGTACTCGATGATGTTGGCGTGACCGAAGTGGAGGTCGGAGGTGAACCACGTAGTCATCACCACATTCTGCCGTGCAGACGTCGCGACGTCAGCCGGGGATCAGTTGCCCGGGTGCAACCGGCGCCGCCGGCGGGTCGCAATGGCCTGCCCGACGTGGGGCCAACTCGCCGAAGACAGCAGCCACGAGACATGCCACCCCGCCGACGGCGAGGCCGACGCGGGCTCCGAATTCCTCGATGATCCAACCCAGGAGCGGGCCGCCGATAGGGGTGGTGCCGAGGAAGACGATCGCTTGCAGCGCCAGCACTCGGCCGCGCATGGCCGGGTCGGCTCGCATTTGCACGATGGCCGTCGAGGCGGTCATGAAGGTAATGCTGGTGAGACCCATCAGCATTGCGAGCGGGAGTGCGACGCTCAATGTCGGGGCCGCCGCCAGCAGCAGCATGGCAACACCGAACGACGCCGCGCCGAGAACGACCTGGCGTACTGACGTGGATGTCTTGCGTGCCGTGTGCAACGCGCCGATCAGTGAACCCACGCTGACAACTGAATAGAGCAATGTGAAGGTGGTGTCACTGCCATGCAGGGTGCGCGTGACGAACAGCGGCATGACGACGTTGAAGTTGAAGGCGAGCGCGCCGATGATGGTCATCATCACCAGTGGCACCCACAGTTCGGGTACGGATCGGGCGTACCTGATGCCCGCTCTGACCTGGCCTTTCGAGCGTGGTGTCGGTAAAGGAACGCGGAGCTCCTCGGTGCGCATCATCTTCAGCCCGGCCAACACGGCCAGGTAGCTGAGACCGTCCACCAGGAAGCACCAACCGAACCCGACGGTGGCGATCAGCAGGCCGGCGAAGGCCGGCCCGATGACCCTCGAACCGGTCATCAACGCGGAGTTCAGGCTGACAGCGTTCTGAACGTTCTCCTGCGGAACCATCTCGACCACGAAGGCCCGGCGGGCGGGGTTGTCGAAGGCGGTCGCGAACCCACCGGCGAGTGCAACCAGGAAGAGCGCCGGCAGCGGAGGTTTGTCCATGAAGGCGAGAAACGCCAGAGCGAACGACTGGAGCATCGCAAACGACTGCACGATCATCAGTAGTTTGCGTTTGTCGCTGCGGTCGGCGACCAGGCCGGACCACGCGCCGAACAACAGCACGGGCAGAAACTGACAGGCGGCGAGGAAACCGACGGCAAGGCCGCTGTCGGTCAGCTTCAGCACCAGCAACGTCTGTGCGATGAGGGTGAGCCAGTTGCCGATCTGCGAGATCAGCTGGCCGCCGAAGAACAGCCGAAAGTTGCGCACATGCATCGACCGAAAGGTCTCACCCCACGCGTTTGCGACGCGCTGGTTCAACGTGACTCCTCGGAACACTCGTTGGCTGGCACTTCGATGATCTTCTCCATGACGTCGAGCGCAGCGTCGAGGCGCTGCCGCTCATCGGCGGTGAGGCTGTTCAACCGCTGCGCCAGCCATTCGGTGCGGCGCGTGCGATACACATCGAGTTGCTTGGTGCCCTTGCGAGTGACCGCAACGCGCGACACGCGGCGGTCGCTGGCGTCGGTGGTGCGAGCAACGAGGCCGCTGGCCATGAGTTTCTCGACCACTTTGGTGATGGTGGGGGGTGCCACCTGCTCGCGAGCGGCAAGGTCGCCGAGCGTGATGGGGCCCTGTTTGCTGATGGTCGACAGTGCAGCGATGAGGGTGGGGCCGTAACCGCTGTGATCCTGCTGCCGCAGCAGCCGAGCCATACGGGCGACGGACATGCGCAGACGACCAGCCGTGTCGTTTCGCGTCGTCTCGGTGCTCGTAACCACCCGACGAGTATGCCATGAATGGTTAGTGAGGTGAACTATCTATTTGTGGAATTTGTCACGCTGACCCAGTGACCTTGCGGTCGATGAAGAGTGCTATCAGATCGGCAACTTGGTGACCGAAGTCGCGTTCGGCATCGAACGCGTGCGGTACACCGTCGTAGACGTGCAATTCGACAGCTGCTCCGGCCGCCTTCAGTGCGTGATACATGGCGAAGCTGGCATCCACCGGTACCACTTCGTCGGCATTGCCGTGCACCAGCATCGTCGGTGGGAAGTGGGCCGCGGCGTAGGTCATCGGGCTGGCTTCGTCCTCGATCTCCCGTGTGACCTTGCCACCCAGCAGCAGCCCGACCATGTCCTGTGGATGTGCGACCCGCAGTTCGGTGGGTGGGTAGATGGCCACGCAGGCCGCCACCTTCGTCGAGACGCCTGGGTTGCCGCCGTCACCCTCCAACCGGCCGTCGTCGAGGCCGGCCAACATCAGCGCGAGGTGCGCGCCGGCGCTGTTGCCCGAGACGGTGATCTTCTCCGGGTCGATGCCGTAGACATCGGCGTTGGCTCGTACCCACCGCAGCGCTGCCTTGACGTCGTGGATCTGCGCCGGCCAGATGGCCTCGCCGGAGAGGCGGTACTCGGATGCGATGCAGACGAAGCCGAGGCGGGCCAGCAGGATGCCGTATCCGCGGAGTTGGGTTCGGTCGCCATTGGCCCAGCCGCCGCCGTGGATCAGAAGTATCGCGGTGCGTGCCAGACCGGGCTCGGGTGGCAGGAACACATCGCAGTGCAGGTCGCGGTCCCCGCCCGTTCCGAACGCGATGTTCTCTTCGACGCTCACGCGTCCGGACTGACGATCAGGCATGCGGCAGCGTTCCACAATTCGGTTGCCTGGCGTGTGTCAGGGGATGTGGATCGGGCCAGTGTCGTCATCGTCATCTGCAGTGGTGGTGACGATGATGTCGGTGACCTTCTGGTAGCTGGTCACCGATGACAAGCCCATCACGAGTTCGGCGGCAACTGCAGCGAGCAAGCCGGGAACGATGAATGTTGGTCGTCCAGTGGTCTCGGCGATGAACACCACGGCCGCGAGCGGAACTCTGTAGCCGGCGCCCAGGAATGCCGCGACTCCGATGATGATGAACAGGTTGAGGTCGAACTGGTTGACCGCGGTGCCGATGGCCGCACCGGCAAGGGCGCCACCGACGACGAGGGGGATGAACAGCCCGCCGACGCCACCGCCGGCCACGGTGACAGCGGTGCCCACGCAACGAAGTGCCAGCATCGCGGCGAGGATCCAGACCGTATGCCCTGGGCTGGATGCCCAGGCCACCACCTGGTAGCCGGAGCCGAAGACCAATGACTGGCCGATCAGCAGTCGACCCAGACCGAAGAGCCCGGCGAGCACCACGCCGGCAGCCAGAGCCGCCGCGAGCGGGTGGTCCCCATTGGCGACGACCTTTGCGTGTCGCAGCATCCAGGCGAACGCCCGCGCTCCGACTCCGGCGATGACGCCGACCGCGACGGCACCGAACAGATCGCGTAGGACGAACCCGGTGGCACCCTCGATGTGGAACAGCGGGTCGGTGCCGTTGATGGACACGAACGTGAGGTAGCCCGATGCGCTGGCGACGAGCGCTGGAAGCAGCATGCGCCGGGCAAGTTCGTTCTGGTACGGCACCTCCATCGCGAACACGGCGCCGGTTGCGGGTGCCTTGAAAATTGCGGCGACGCCCGCAGCCGCACCGGCGACGAGCAGGAGTCGGCGGTCAGCGTCGCGAAAGACGCGGGGGAAGCGGCGTTGAAGGTTAGAGCCCACGACCGCGCCCGAGTACATCGACGGGCCTTCCAAACCCATCGGGCCGCCGGAACCGAGCGTTGCCAGGGCCGCAATCATGCGAGCGACGAAGGGGCGCCAGCCGAGCGTGTAGCCAGCGTTGTGGAACGACTGGAGATACTCGTCGGTGGTGGATGCCGACACTCTGCCGCCGATGAAACGCCGCGCGGCCCAGGCCACGAGCAGTCCGACGCCCGGCACGAACGCGATCAGCCAGGGTGAGAGGCGCAGCACGCGGGTCAACGACACGTCCACGACGAGACGGTCGAATCCGGCCACCACGAGGCCGGTGATGACACCGACCACCGCCGCGAAGGTCACAACCTGATGTGACCGTGCTGCCAGAGCTTTGATCTCGTCGCGTCGGTGTGTGGGGATCCAGGTCGGGTTGTTCATGACCAGCCCAGCTTCCATGCGTCGTCGGGGAGCTCGCCGGCTGCTGCTGCCAGCGCATCGAACGCGTCGACGAGCAACCGGCGTTCGCCGTCGGTCATCGCGTGCACGATCGACTGGATCTCCGTTCGCCGACGATCCGTGACCCCGGCGAGTAGTTCGGTGGCAGCGTCGGTGATACCGACCATGACTTCTCGCCGGCTCTCCACAGACACCTGCCGGTCGATCAGCCCTTTGCGTTCCAGCCGATCGCACAACCTGGTGGCGGTAGACGGGTGGATGGACAACGCCTCGGCCAACGCTCCCACGCTCTGGGCGCCGCGTGACGCCAAAACCACCAGCGCGCGGTACTGGGCGACAGTGACGTCGTCATCCAGGGCACTCAGTGACCGGGCCGAGACCCCGACCAACACCCTCGACGCGGTCAGCACCGCTGCCACCGCCTTGCGTTGACTGGGCGGACCGTCGGCACTTCGCTGCTGCACACTCGATTCCTTCACGTGTGTGCATAGTAGCAATAGTTGCAGTCATGCAAGTGTTCGGCGAAATGTTTTGACAGGAAAATTCCTACGTCGTCGGAGCCGCCAGCACATCGGTATCCGGGCGGGCCAGCAGCTCAGCGATCAGGGGTGGCTCGAAGCGCCGCTGCACCGTGACGCCGTAGAAGTTCTCGAACAGGTCGGGCACTACCGCCAGTTCGACCAGTCGGCCGCTTGCCAGCTCGTCTTGCGCAACGACCGTTGGCATCAGCGCAATGCCGGCGGAATCTCGCACGAGCAACCGCAGCAGCGCCATGTCATCGACCTCCGCCCGCACGGTGTAGCGAATGCCGAGCTGTTCGCAGCGCAGGTCGAAGGTGGTGCGCATCTCGTTGTCGCGACCGGGCAGCAGCAGTGGCACGTGGGCGAGGTCGTCGGGGAAGTGGAACGGTGCCGTGTCGGGTCTGCCGACGAGGCTGACCGGCTGGCGAGCGATGCGACGGCAACGCCACGGGTCGGTTGCGCTCGCGTGGACCCGTTGGTTGCACAGCACCAGGTCGATGGAGTGCACCCGCAACCGGGACAGCAGCTCGGGCAGGCTGCCCGACACGAGCACGAGCTCCACGTCGTCGCGATCGAGCACGGGGCGGATGAAGTTCTCCTGGAAGTTGCGCGAGGCCGTGGCGACTGCCCCGATGCGCAGTACCTGCCGTTGCGCTCGTCGCCCCTCGCGCAGCACCTCGACGAGTTCATTGCCGGAGGCGAAGATGCTGTCGGCGTAGGCGAGGGCGACCTGGCCCGCTTCGGTGAGCGTCAGCGAGCGCCCGGTGCGATGGAAGAGCTGCTGACCGAGGTCGCCTTCGAGCTGCTTGATCTGGGCCGACAACGCGGATTGCGACACATGGAGTTGTCGTGCCGCACGGGTGAGGTTTCCCTCCTTGGCGACGGCCCAGAAGTACCTCAGATGGTGGAAGTTGAGCTGAGCCATGTCCTGCCGATCGTTCTGTGAGACAGAACAGATCATACGGAATCATGTATTGGACAGAACAACTATTCACCATCACAGTGGAGGACGTACCCCGCACGACCCCAGAAGGCTTTCGCATGACCGCTGTGCTCGACTCGATTCCACCTCCAACGTTCGCCTCGTGGACGTTTGCTCGCCGCGCCACCCTGGGCATGACGCTGGCGTCGATGGCGGTCGCCCTGGTGCGAGTCGCCACTGGGCCGCACCTCGACGGGTTGGTGCGTATCGACAACGTCACGGTGTTGGTGCTGCTGCTCGTCTCGCTCGTCGGTTCGGTGGTGGTGCGCTACTCATCGAAATACCTCAGCGGTGATGCCCAGGAGCAGCGCTACGTGCGCCGGCTGCTGGCAACGTTGGCGGCGGTCACGGTCGTGGTCGTGGCCAACAACGTGCTGCTGCTGGCCGCGGCGTGGACAGCCACCAGCCTTGCGCTGCACGGGCTGCTCACGTTCTTCGGCGACCGGCCGGTGGCGGTCGCCGTTGCGCACAAGAAGTTCGTGCTGGCACGCATCGCTGACGCGTGCATGCTCGGCGCGGTCGTTGCCTTCGGTGCCACGTACTCGACGCTGCGGATCGATGCGATCGTCGCTCGTGGTGTTGCCGCCCCGGAGTTGTCGTGGGGGGCGCGGGTCGGTGTCTTTCTCGTGGCGTTGGCGGCGGTGCTGAAGTGCGCGCAGCTGCCGTTCCACGGCTGGCTGATCCAGGTGATGGAGGCGCCGACCCCGGTCTCGGCTCTGTTGCACGCCGGCGTGGTCAACCTCGGCGGCGTGGTGCTGCTGCGCCTTTCCGGGCTGGTGGATCGCGCCACGGAGACCCGTGTGCTGCTGGTCGTCGTGGGCGTGGCGACGGCCGTCATCGCGTCGCTCGTGATGACGACGCGGGTGAGTGTGAAGGTGGCCCTCGCCTGGTCGACCTGCGCACAGATGGGGTTCATGTTGATGCAATGTGGGCTCGGCATCTGGGAGATGGCACTGGTGCATCTGATGGCCCACTCGGTCTACAAGGCGCACGCGTTTCTCGGAGCAGGCGGCACGGTACGCGAGACACAACGCCGGCAGCTCGTGTCGGCTGAGGTCGCACCATCCGCACGCTCGATTGCGATTGGGTCGGTCGTGGCAGTTGCCGGCACTGCCGCTGTCGGTGGGTTGTGGTCGGTGGTGCCCGGCACCGAGTCACTGTCGGCTGCCGCCTGGTTGCTGTTGGGCATCGTTGCACTGGCGCTGGTTCCGCTGACCACGCCGTTCCATCGTCGAGGTCACTCGCTGCTCGTTGCCCGTGCGCTGGCAGTACCGGTGGTGTATGTGGTGCTGCACGAAATCGCTGGCCGTCTCGTGCCACACGGGGCGTCGGCTCCGGTCGCCCTGCTCGTGTTCGCTGCCATCGGATTCGTCAGTCTGTTCGTCGTGCAGGCCGCCTTCCTCGTCGCTCCTCGTGGGCCACTCGCACTACGCGTTCGTCCGTGGATCTATGCCGGGCTGTTCCTCGACGAGGGCTTCACGCGCATCGCCTACTCCCTCGCCCGCCCGCCAGTGGCGGTGGACCGCGCTGCTCCGCTTCCTCGGAGCTCGTTCGCCCCCGTCCTGGTCGTCACCACCCTCTCCGAAATGAGCGACGTATGAACACCACCCTCGGCGCCACTGCGGCACTGACCCAGGCGATCGCCGACGCCTGTGAGCGCATCGCACCCACCTGGCCGCTCGACCGATTCATCGCGGTGAACCCGTACTGGGGTTGGCGCAGCTCTCCGATCACCGACGTGGCGGCCGTGCTCGGGACGCTGGCGGGTACGTCGTTGACGATGCCACGAGAGTGGTTCCTCGAGGAATCGGCCAGCGGCCGGCTCGCGGATCAGCATCTGGATTCAGCGGCCGCAGCGTTCGGCGCACCCGAACTGGCCACCGCGGCCCGCGGCCTGCTCGCAGGAGAGCACGCGCCAGTTGCCTCGCAGCGAATGCCACTGGTGTCGGACCTCGTCGACTCCGGCGTAGGTTCCGAGCCGGTGCCGGGTCGCACGTGGTCCGACCTGCTCGCTCATCAGATCGGCCAGCACTGTGCCGCGCACTTCGACGAATGGCAGGCCACCTGGGTTGCGGAACACGACGGTGGCCTGTTCGCCGCCTGGCGCACCGATCCGTCGGTGACTCACGGGTTTCGCTGGCGCAGCGGCAGTGCATGGGCGCGTGCGCAGATCGATGCACTTCCCGTGGCACCGATCGAAGCGATCGCAACGATCCTCGGCGATCTTGGAATTCAGATCGAGGCCACCGAGGCCTACCTCACGGCTGTGCTGTCCTCGGTGAGCGGCTGGGGCTCGTGGTGTGCATACCGGAAGTTCCAGGCGCAATTGGCCGATGGCGACGACGCGACCATGGTGGACCTACTCGCGATCCGGATGTCGTGGGAGTGGCTGCTGCTGTGTGATCTCGACGCGGGTGCACAGGTTCAGGCACGCACTGTCCTGACCGATGTCTGGAGCCGAGTAAATGCGGTGGTGGCCGCCAACCGCGAGTCGCAGCGAGTCGACTGGGTGTTCCAGGCGGCGCTCGAGCGGACGTACCAGGACACCGTGATCGGCGGCCTGGCCGCTGCCGTGCAACCCATCGACCTGCCCGACGTGCAGGCCGTGTTCTGCCTCGATGTTCGGTCGGAGGTGTTCCGCCGGGCGATGGAGCGTGTTGGCGGCTCACCGGTACAGACACGCGGGTTTGCCGGCTTCTTCGGGTTGCCGATCTCCTACACGCCCGCCGGAAGTGCGCTGTCACGGCCGCAACTTCCCGGCCTCTTGGCCCCGTCGCTGAGCGTCACGGACAGGGGTTCGCCGCAGCAGCAGGCCCGCTTCGACGGTCGCCACGAGTTGCTCGCCGAGCACCAGCGGTGGGACGAGTTCCGCCATCAGCCCTCGTCGGTGTTCAGCTTCGTGGAAGCACTGGGTCTGTCGTATGGCCTCAAGCTGGTGAAGGAGACCCTGCCCCAGCAGGGTCGCCCGGCGAAGTGGGAACTCGACGGTGTCGGTGCCGACGGATCTGGCGCTCGGCCCTGGTTGGCGTTGCTCGATGACGACCCGGTCGCTGCAGCGGCGTTGGCTCACCGGGTGCTGGTCTCGATGAGCCTGACCGAGGGGTTCGCCCCGCTCGTGCTGCTGTGCGGCCACGGCGGTCAGAGCGCCAACAACCCGCACGCGGCGGGTCTCGGCTGTGGGGCGTGCGGTGGTCAGTCGGGCGAGCTCAACGCTCGTGTGGCGGCCGAGTTGTTGAACGACACGCAGGTGCGCGCCGGGTTGCGCGAATTGGGTGTCGACGTTCCGTCGTCCACGTGGTTCGTGGCCGGTCTGCACACCACGACCACCGACGTGGTCGAGCTGTTCGACACCGATCTGGTACCGCCGTCGCACACGCAGCGTGTGGCCGAGCTCGAGGCACTGCTCCACGCTGCCGGCGATGGGGCCCGTGCCGAACGTGCGGTCGCGCTGGGGTTGGGTCATCTTGTCGGCGACCCCGGTCGGCTCGCCCAGGCCTTCTCGGAGCGGGCCAACGACTGGTCGCAGGTGCGTCCCGAGTGGGGCCTTGCGGACAACGCTGCCTTCATCGTGGGGCCGCGCTGGCGCACTCGGCACCTCGATCTGCAGGGTCGATGTTTCCTGAACGACTACGAGTGGGAGGCCGACCCCGAGTTGGCCGTCCTCACATCGATCATGACTGCGCCAATGGTCGTGACCAACTGGATCAACATGCAATACCACGCGTCCACCGTCGACAATCACCGTTACGGCAGCGGTAACAAGGTCCTGCACAACGTGGTCGGGGGCAACATCGGCGTGTTCGAGGGCAACGGTGGTGACCTACGAATCGGGTTGCCGATGCAATCGCTGCACGACGGGCAGACGCTGCGCCATCGCCCGCTCCGGCTGTCCGTGTTCATCGAGGCACCACGTGCCGCCCTCGACGCAGTGATCGAGGCGCAACCCGTCGTGCACGACCTCGTGCTGAACGGCTGGCTCACGCTGCTCCGCATCGAGCCATCGACCGGTGAGGTGGAGGAGCACACGAGCGCCGGCTGGACCCCGCGGCGGTGACGGGATGATTGGCGGCGGCGTGAAGCCCGCGAAGGGTGCCGACGCGCAGACCAAGTTCCTCAACTACCTCGGTCGCACCGTCTAACCAACGGAGGTCATGACGCTCGACGTGCGAGCATGACGTCGTGAGTGCCGTTCCGATCAAGCCGCGACGTCTGTGCGCGGGCGACACGGTGGCGGTGCTGTCGCCGTCGTGGGGCGGCCCGGCGACGTTCCCGCAGGTGTTCGACGCAGGCGTCGCCGTGTTGCAGCAGCGGTTCGGTTTGCGCGTTCGCGAGTACCCGACGACGCGGATGCCGGCGGGCGTGTTGCGTGGCGATCCCCGGGCGCGTGCGGCCGATCTGACCGAGGCGTTTGCCGATCCTTCCGTAGCGGCGATCTTCGCTTCGATCGGCGGCGACGATTCGGCGCGGTTGCTTCCGTATCTCGAGGCCCGAGTCATCAGAGCCAACCCGAAGATCTTCATGGGCTTCTCCGACACGACGGCATTGTTGACCTACTGCCACAGCCTCGGGATGGTGACGTTCAACGGGCCGTCGGTGATGGCTGGGTTCGCGCAGTTGGCCAACTTCCCGATGGCCGAGTCGCATGTCCGGACGATGCTGTTCGACGCACCTGTGTCTCTGACCTACGGGTCGTATCCCGAGTGGGTCGACTCGTACGCGGACTGGTCATCGTTGGACAACGCCAGTCGTGTGGGATCGTCACGTTCGCACGACGGATGGCATTGGCTGAACGGGTCGGGCGTACGGACTGGTCGGTTGTTTGGTGGATGTGTCGAGGTGCTCGAGTTCTTGAAGGGGTCGCGCTACTGGCCCACTCGTTCGTTCTGGGACGACCGCATCCTGTTCCTGGAGACGTCGGAGGACAAACCGACCGTCGACCAGGTGAAGTACTGGCTGTTCAACTACGGAGTGCAGGGCGTGTTCACTCAGCTGTCAGCGCTGCTGATCGGTCGCGCGCGTGGATACACCGATGATGAGAAGGCTGCGCTGGACGACATGATCCTTGGGGTCGTCGCCGACGAGTTCGGAGCGCGTGACCTGACGATCGTGACCAACATGGACTTCGGCCACACCGACCCACAATGGATCCTGCCGCTGGGTGTGCAGGCCTCGGTGGACTGCGCTGCGCGGAGTTTCGTACTGCTCGAGTCACCGTGCCAGTGATGCGCGCAGCGACCGTTCGCGACCTGATGGACTCGCGCCCAAGCTCAGCACCGAACGACGAAGAAATCGCGACCTCCCAGACACATGAACCAAAGGTTCGTGGACGGGACTCGACGGCAGGAGGACGCACCTGTATCCGATGGCTGTCTCGATCGTTGCGCGCGGTTCGGCTGCCTATTTCGCACAGCAAGAGCACCGCGGAGGTGGGAGCATGATCACATGGGTGCGTCCGGTGGTTGGTTCGTTGGGGATACGGCCTCGATGCGCTATTCCAGGGCCGGCCGAGTGCGTGGAGTTCTGCCGCGGTGCACGCGATCGGGCGGGTTCCGGATGGTGCAGCTCAATGTCGTGGGGTGGGCGGCGCTGCTAGTCCCTGGAGCCATTCTCGGTTTGGTTACTTCAAGGCTTCGCAGCGCGTCGGTGACGATGGGCGCCGCCATCGGTGCGGTGATTTCTTGGGCTCTCGGACTGGTCATTGACACGGTCCGGTGGCGTGCAAGCGACATCTGCTTCAGCTGTCCCGACGTACCCCGCGCCGCGCTTGATCGCCTCGTCGGGGAACTCCGAGGCCGCAGAGTCGAAGCGTCGATCGAGGTCGACATGCAAGGCCCGGACGCGGACAAGACGGTGTTCCAGATCCGCAGCCGAATGCGCTTCCGCAGGATCATCGAACGTCGGTTGGCAGAGCTGAACACCTCCTGAAGGCAACGCCGACTAGCGCATGCGCGGGCGGTCGCGTGTTCAACAACACACGCGCACTATCTGGTCGGAGCACAATCGACGCGACCGCCCAGCCCGCGAAACCCCCGTTACACGTTGAAGCGGAACGTCGGAGCGCGGCCGATTCGTAGCCGCTGACCTGCGACGCTGCAGCTCAGTCGCGTGGCGGAGTTCGCAGAAAGTATGCAGGTTGCCGGGTCCGAGCCCTCATCGCCAGGCGCGACCCATGACGTCAGGGTCATCGAGGTCGGCGAACGTCCCGGCGAAGCTGGTCAGGTCGGCGACCGAGACTGGTTGCATATCTCGCGCCCGAGCCAGTCGCCGCCGGATGTGGGCGGCTGCTCGCGAGAGCCTGCGCACCAAGCGCACGTCGATGTCGATCAGCGCCTCTGGTCGGTCACGAGGTCGCTCACCGTGCCCTCGCCGGTGATGAGGGGCGGAATGCGTGGACGTTTGGCAGCAAGCGCCGAAGTGGCCAAGTCGTCGGCGACCAGGCGATCGAGTTCGCAAACCCGCACTGCCCCGTCGTTGTCGTGGGCCGCGGCGGTCTCCCGGCTGGCGCGCCCGACGTTCAGATGGCGACCCAAACGATCTCGGAGCTCTCGGACCTTCCTTCTCACACGAACACGATTGCGCGACTGGGTGAGCAGATCCAACGAATTACCTTGTGATCGATATTCAGATCATATGATCGTATTTCCGATCATCATTGAGTACGCTTGCGACATGGACCTCAGTGCACCAGTCCTCGATGTGGCTCCCGCTGTTCGTGGCGCGCTGCTGCAGGCGCTGGCCCGGCTGGAACAGGCCGTCACCCGTCGACAGCTCGCCGCTGCTGCGGGCGTATCACCGGGCAACGCGAGTGCCGTGATTGAGGACCTCATCCGGGCGGGCCTTGTGAACGAGGAAGTGGCTGGTCGCTCGTCGATGGTGGTGCTCAACAGGAACCACCTGTCGGTCGGTCCGTTGCTTGCTCTTGCCGGCCTGCGTGGCGAACTGATCCGACGTCTGAGGGAACGTCTCTCACAGTGGCCCGACCTGGATGGCGCGTGGCTGTTCGGCTCCGTGGCACGGGGGGATGCGGACGGCGACTCGGACATCGACCTGCTGATCATCGCCCACGACCTCGAGGCGCCCGACCCGCACGCGCTCTTGTCGCGCCTTCAAGCCGACGTTCGCTCGTGGACGGGAAACGACCTGCAACTCGTGGAGCACACGCCCGAATCGTGGCGCAAGCTCGTGCGCTCGAAGAACCCGCTCGTCGAGCAGATTCGGCTCGACGGCATCGCGCTGGCCGGTGACACGGCCCTGCCGCTGGAGCCGAAGGTACTCCGTCACACCCGTCGTTCATAGTGTCGGATACCGGGCGGTCTTCCGCCTAGAGCATTGAGTGATCGCCTGGCACCTGTTCGCTTCCGGGCCGGGTTCGGTCCCTGCCCCGGTCAGCCGCGGCTACTAGTTTCTGAAGGGCAGAGTGATGAGTAGAACCCGCTTGGCATCTGGGCGCCAGATGAGCCTCGAATTGGGCGAAGGAGCGTGTTGGGAGGTGTTTGAGATCGATGAATCAGGCCAGCACGGTGAGGTCTTCACCCGCCGTTGGGTCGTCGAACTGATCCTCGATCTCGCCGGCTTCACGGCCGACCGAGACCTCGCCGCCATGGTGGCGGTCGAGCCGTCCTGCGGCGCAGGAGCGTTCTTGGTGCCCATGGTCGAACGACTCGTCGAGTCCTGCCGCGTGCACGGTCGGTCGCTCGTCGAAGCCCGGGTGGCTCTGCGTGCCTTCGACCTTTTGCCTGTGAACGCCGAGTTGGCTCAGAAGGCAGTGGTGAAGGTGCTGACCGACGACGGCGTCGAGTTGGTCTTGGCGACCGACACCGCAGCGTCCTGGGTGCGATGCGGTGACTTTCTGCTCACGGACCACGGTGACATCGGTGCCGACTTCGTTGTCGGAAATCCGCCGTACATCCGGCTCGAGGACGTCCCCGCCGCCCGAGGCGCCGCCTATAGACGAGCGTGCCCCACCATGCGCGGCCGAAGCGACATCTTCGTGGGTTTCATCGAGACGGGCCTCCGGTTGCTCGCGCCAGAAGGCGTACTCGGGTTCATCGTCGCTGATCGCTGGATGCACAACCAGTACGGCGCTGGCCTTCGGGATCTCGTGTCGACGGACTTCGCGGTCGAGGCGGTTGTGAGCATGCACGACGTCGCCGCTTTCGAGGAGCCGGTCTCGGCCTACCCGGCGGTGACGATCATCCGGCGCTCGCCGCAGTCGACGGCCGTGTTGGCGAACGCCAAGAAGTCGTTCGGCGAGAAGGAGGCCAGAGCACTTCTGAAGTGGTCGGGGTCTCGCAGCAAGCGGCTCAGCTCCCCATCAGTCAGCGCGGCGAAGCTTCCGACATGGTTTGATGCCGGCGCATCGTGGCCCTCCGGCGACCCAGCGAACCTCGCTCTCATCGCGGATCTCGAACGACGGTTCCAACCGCTTGAGTCGCGAGCGACTGGCACGCGCGTCGGCATCGGCGTCGCCTCAGGCGTCGATGAGGTGTACCTGACCAAGGACCCGAGTCTGGTCGAGGCCGACCGGCTGCTGCCGTTGCTGATGACGCGCGACACCAACGACGGTACGGCTGATTGGTCCGGCACGTACCTCGTGAATCCCTGGCAGGACGGGCGGCTCGTGAATCTCGCGGAGTTCCCGCGTCTTCGTGCGTACCTCGAGTCGCACGGGGCCTCGGTCAAGGGCAGGCATGTTGCTCGGACGAACCCGGATCGCTGGTTCCGGACCATCGATCGAGTCGAGCCCGGCTTGCTCGAGCGTGAGAAGCTCGTCATCCCGGAGCTCAAGGCCTTCATCCAGCCGGTGCTCGATTCGGGCCAGACCTATCCGCATCACGGTCTCTACTTCATCACGTCGGATCAGTGGGACCTCGAAGTGCTCGGAGGCCTACTGCTGTCGGACATCGCGGAGCTCTTTGTCGCCACGTACTGCGTGAAGATGCGCGGCGGGTGCTATCGCTTTCAGGCGCAGTACCTCCGAAGGATTCGCGTGCCGGACCCGACGTCGATCGCCAAGCGAGATCAGGCGGTCTTGAAGCGGGCGTTTCGGAACCGGGACCGAACCGTGGCGAGTGTCACGGCACGGCGGCTCTACGGCGTCGACGACTCGACTGGCCGGCAGTAGAGCGATGTCGAGCGGCCTCCCGAACTACGACGACCGCGTGCACGCCGCTGTCGTGGAGTACTGGAACGTTCGTCGAACCCAGGCCGAGCGGTCTCGTGACCTCGGGGTCGTGAACACCGGTCTCCGCGCGGAGGTGACCGGCGGGCGGCACATGAACGAGCTCGAGCTGCTCTTGGTGCAAGTGCTCGTCGATGCGGGAATCCCGGCGAAGATGCTTGAGGTCAAGACGCGCCCGGTCCCCGGCTACTTCCGCAGAGACAAGAGCTGGGACGTCGTCGTCACGGTGGCTGATCGGGTGCTCGCCATCATCGAACTGAAGTCCATCGTCGGATCGAATCCGGGTCAGAACTTCAACAACCGAACGGACGAGGCTCTCGGCCAGGCGATGGACGTGTGGAAGGCGGTCGAGCGCGGGATCATCGTCTCGCCGCTGCGACCGTGGCTCGGATATCTGATGCTCATCGAGGACAACGACGCATGGAACCGACGTTCGGCGGCGCGACGACCGGTGTGGCCATCCGATCCAGTGTTCGTCGATACGAGCGCTGCCGAGCGAGCAGCGATCTTCTTCGATCGCATGGTCCGAGAGCGGCTTCTCGATGCTGCCTGCGTAGCGCTCGCGCGAAAGTCGGACGGCAACGTGAGGTACACGCAGGAGACCCTGTCGTTCCAGGCATTCGCGGCTGCGATGTTCGGCCGGTGCCTGCAGTTCAAGGTGACGAACCCAGACCTTGATTGGGATTCGTAGTCGGGGTGTGCGTCAGGTCGCCGCAGACAACTCGACGGTGACCCTGAGGTCGAGAGCGGTGGCCACCTTCTGAAGCGTCGTCAGTGTGGCGCCGACACCACCGGCCTCGAGGCGGGCTACGGCGGCTTGGCTGGTGCCCATGCGGGCGGCGAGCTCGCGCTGGCTGAGCCCGGCGGCCTCGCGGGCGTCCCGAACCGTCTCGCCAACATCGAGGGCGAGGCGAGTCGCCTCGTAGGTCTCGTCGAGGTCCGAGCGTTCGCCGTCGGTCATCGCAGCGCGTCGGCGCTTCTTCAGTTCGTCGATCGTCGTGCGTGCCATCAGTCGTCCTCCTCAGCGGCGTGTCTCTTCGACCGACGGAGCGACACCAAAGATGATATCGAGCTGTGCGCAGCCGGCTGGCCAGTAACTGGGTCGCACGGGTCCGAGGGCTCTCCTGCTGACGGCCGAACGTCGGGTCCCCGCGACCGGCTTGGTCCCGGATTGGTCCTTCTCAGGTCATTCCTCCAAACGAACAGGGCGAAACTGAACGCACCTAGAAGGAGACAAAAGACCAGGTCAAAGGCACTACGGCCGAATCGCCGCAGATCGCGAAAGCCCTGCTACACGTTGAAGCGGAACTGCAGAACGGCGCGCGTATAGCGTCTGAGCTGGTCTTTCTCGACAGTGCCGTCGAGGGTGGTCCTTCTCAGGTCCTTCGTCGACGCGCTGGGCAGCTGACGCGGAGAGGGGCCAGACAACTGAGGGCACTCGTACGACGACGTACCGTTGGGCGTGAGCGAGACCGATGTCCGCGCCGAAATGCTGGGACGCCGATCGAAATGGCGCGCAACGGATTGTGCACCTGAGCCGTCGAACACTGTGTGATGACTCCCGACACTGAGCCAGGGCTCGCCGGCGGTCCGACCGGTCTCGCCGAGCTGTACGAGCGGGAGTGGTCACCGCTCCTCAAGATTGCATACCTGCTGACGAGCTCTCGGTCCACTGCTGAGGAGATCGTGCAGGACGCGTTCGTCCGGCTGCAGACGACTCGCACGCGGGTGCTCAACCCAGCGGCGTATCTCCGAACGGTGGTGGTGAATGCGTGCCGGGACGTGCATCGCCATCAGGCGGTCGTCGATCGGACTCCGCTGCCGGCGCCCGAACCGACCCTCGCCGAACACGACGAACTCTTCGACGCGTTGGCGCGACTGCCCTGGCGTCAACAGGCGGCGCTGGTCTTGCGATTCCATCTCGATCTCTCCGAAGAGCAGATCGCGACCACCCTCGACTGCCGCCCAAGCACCGTCAGATCGATCATCCATCGAGCACTCGCCACATTGCGGAAGGACCTCAGCGTATGAACGCCACACTCGAAGATCGGCTTCGTCGTCACTACGACGAGCGGACTCGCGACCTTCCGGACCGCGGCCCAGGTCTCGACGACGGCGCTGTCCTTACCCTTGCCCCTTGGTCCGACAAGCCGCGATCGAATCGAACCGCAAGGATCGCGTTGGTGATCGGATCAGCCGCGGCCGTTGCGGTCATCGGCCTGATCGTCGTGAACCGACCCACCAGCAACCAGCCCGCCACCGGGTCCAGCGGGACCAGCCTGCCCGCGGACTCGAACCCCGCGCCCGGCGAGGCGCTCGCGCCGGCCGAGACGTTGCCTCAGTCCGCCGACCTCACTGACACACCGGTCACGGTGGCAGGCAGCTCGCCGACAGCCTGGTATCGGTTGCAGCCCGACCTCGACATCTCGTGGTACCAAGAACCCTCCGGACAGACGCCACCGATGCTGTGCTGGCGCACCCCAGCAGGATCGGAATGCGTCCCCGGCGATGACCCTGTCAGTCTTCTCCCGCTCATCGTGCCAACAGCCGGTGGCCAGACGCTCGTCGTGACGTCCGAGCGCACCGACGTCGGGTCTCTCGACGTTCAGCTCTCCGGCGGCGATGTGTTGAGTGCACCCCTTGCTGTCGATGCCACCACCCGTTGGGGAGTGGCCCGCTATGTGCTGCCTGTCGGTCAGACCATTTCCGCAGTCGGCAAGGCATCAACCGTGCCCGGCGACGCAGCGCCGATTCCGGGCCAGACACTTCCGCCGGCTGTCGATCTGATCGAGGTCCCGCTCACCATCCCCGCCGGAAGCGCGCTCAACTACTGGCGTTGGCTCCCGGACCTCGACATCTCCGAGCGGCAGACCACAGCTGGCGGCACCGAACTGTGCTGGCGCACACCAGCCGGCACGGGCTGCATCGACGATTCGTTCAGCAGCCCGCAGGTCGGGGTCGTTCCGACCGACGGTGGAGTGATCTTCCTCGCCCGACCGGCACTGATCGAGATCACACCGACACCAACCGACCCGAACGCCGCCAAGTTCGAACTCGGTCCCAACCCCACGACGGTGACCGTCAACCTGTCTGACGGCTCGACGCTGACCGCCGAGATCAAGTACGGCGACAAGTTCGGAGTCGGCTATGCCCGCCTCGAACTCCCTACCGGTGTGACCGTCTCGACGGCCACATCGAAGTAGATCAGGATTGCTCCGACGAGACGGCCCTCAGCCGTTTCGTCGGAGTATGCCGACCTTCGATCCGATGGCGTTCTCGATCGCATCACGCAAGCGGTCCTCGTCGCCGGGGATCAGGTGGGCGTAGGTGTCGAGGGTGATCCTCGCCGAGTCGTGACCGAGCGCCATCTGCACCTGCTTGATCGAGCAGCCCGAGGCGATCAGCACCGACGCGAAGAAGTGCCGGAGATCGTGGAACGTGATTTCGTCGTTCAGGCCGGCGCGCTTGCGTGCCCGGCGGAAGTAGTAGCCCCACCGAGCGGCGTCGAGCGGGTGGCCGTCAGGGGTCACGATCACGCCGTGCTCGCCGGCCGGCCGCCGTGCGAGGTGTGCAGCGATCTCGTCGAGGACCCACTGGCTGGTCGGGATCACTCGGTTGCTTGCCCTCGTCTTGGTGGTCGTGAACCCGCCGCCTGACTTCTGCGTCGCCTGTTGCCACTGGCGGTCGACGCGGGTGGTGCGCCGGAGGAAGTCGATCCGATCGACCGTTGAGTCCGGCGGCCTCGCTGGATCGCAGCCCGAGCCCGGCACCGATGACGATCGCGCCTCGATACCAGGGATCGGCAGCGTCGAGGAGCAACTGCACCTGCTCAGCCGTGAGCGGCACGACGGATGGCGTCTCGACCCGCGGCAGTCGGACGCCGACTGCGGGGTTGGCGACGATCAGCTTGTCGTCGATGGCGCGCGTGAACGTGGCGCCGACGTGCTGGCGGACGATGCGGATGGTGCTGGGGGCGAGGACGTCGCCGAGCTCGGAGATCAGTGCCTGCACGTCGCCCTTGCGGATGCTGGCGATCGGACGGTCGCCGAACTTGTCGATCGCGTAGCGGAGCTTCTCAGTCGCCGTCTGACGGATCTTCGGTTTCCAGACGCCCAGCGACAGGTACCGTTCGGCGACCTCGCGGAACGGGGTGCGGCCGAGCACCGGGTCGGTGTAAGCGCCGGTCATCAAGCGGTGTTGCACGTCGACGAGGAACCGCTCGGCGTCACCCTTGCGGCGGAACTCCTTGGTCCGGTCGGCGCCGTTCGCGTGCTCGCGCCACACCGCTTGGTGCACCGTGGTCGAGACGGTGGTTCCGTCCTGGCGCTCCCGGGTCTTCACCCACTTCTTCACGTGGGGCATGGCCCAAGCCTTCACGTCGTGGACAGGGGTCGGATGCGGCGATCACGCGATGCCTCGCCCGTTGCGGCGCAGCGACTTCGGGAGCAACGCCGGCTCGACGACCTTCGCGTCCTGGAGCATCGCCCAGTAGGTGACGAGCTGCCGGGTGTCGCTGGGCCTCAACCCGAGCGGGTTGTCCGTGTCGGCGATGGCGTAGGTCATCCGGTACTGCTCGACGGCGCGAGCGCGGTCGCGCCAGACTTGCCGCCGCCTCGACCCGACCGGCGGGGCGCCGACGGCGCGTCGGAGGTAGTGGTCGCAGTCCTCCTCGGCTTCGATGACCGTCTCATCGATGCGCCTGGCGATGACGTCGTCGATGTGCCGGAGGTCAGCGACGCCAGTCGCGTGCTCGACGAGGTATCGGCTGCGCTGTGCGGTCGAGTCCTCCGCCTCAGTGACCGCAGTCGCGTGGTGAGCAACATCGGCGGCAACGCGGTCGATGACGCGATCGCGTTCGGCACGCGACTGTCCACGCGATCGGCCTGGCACGTAGACGCGACTGCGCTCGTGTTGCAGCTTCCTGAGCTGCTGCTCGGCGGAGTCGCGTGCGGCAATCAATTCCGGCAGGTCGGCAGTGCGGTCCGTGGGCGCGCGATCCACGATGGTGGTCAGTCGGCGCCGCTTGCGGATCAGGTCGGCAGTCGGCATCGACGAGAAGTGGGCGGCCCGGTCGAGGTCGATCGCGAGTTGCTGCGCTCGGCTGCTCGACAGTCCGGACCGGAGGACTTCGAGGCTGTCCCGCTCGACCGTCGGCGCGTGTGGCGGGCTTTCGAGGTCGTGCTCGAGTTCGCCGACGGTGACGATGTGGTTGCCGAGCCGACCCCGGCTGAGCGCGACGTAGCCCAGTTCTTGGTACAGGTCGTCGGTGGCAAGCAGGAACGCCCGGTCGCACGTCATGCCCTGGGCCTTGTGCACCGTCGAGGCGTAGGCATGGGTGAGGTAGCCGGCGTCGAGGTAGTCGGGTGGGAGGGTCGCCCGCTCTCCGGTGGAGAACGCAACTGTCATCGTCCGCAGGTCGAGGTCGACCTGGTCGATGACACCACGCGTGCCGTTGCGGACGCCGAGGCGAGCGTCGTTGCGGAGGGTCATCACCTCGTCCCCGCGCTGGTAGGCGAGCCCTCGAACCGACAGCTCCGGCCCGCCGAGTTGACCGGCGGCAGCGACGACGGTGCGAGCGCATCGGTTCAGGCTGGCGACGTCCTGGTTGCGCGACGCGAGCATCACGGCGTCTTCGCCGTCGACTCGGGCGGCCGCCCACCGGCTCACCATGGTCTCGACCGCTTCGTCGTAGGAGTCGGCGACGGTGATGCGGTCATGACCGTGATAGGCGTCCAAGGCGCGATCGACGTCGCACTCGCGAAGCTGCCGCAAGGCTTGCTGCTCCCACCGTTCGCGCTGGCGGCGGTTGGTGGTCAGCTCGGCACCGGGCATCCGCTCGGCGAGGGCGGCGAGCAGGCCACCGGCATCGATCTCAGGGAGCTGCTTCGGATCACCGACGAGAACGACCTTCGCTCCGGCCCTCTCGGCGTGGTCGAGTGCGCGAGCGAGGACGCGTGTGCCGACCATCCCGGCTTCGTCGATCACGAGCACGGTGTTTGGTTCCATCGACGTTCGGTCGAGCCGTCCCAACAATCGCGTCAACGTCGAGGACGGGATGCCGGCGGCCGACTGGAGCTCGGCGGCGCGGGCGGCGAGCGCGGCGCCGATGACCCGATAGCCGGATGCCTCCCAGACCTGGCGGGCCGTCTTGATCGTGTAGGTCTTGCCGCTGCCTGCCAGCGCGGTGAGCACGTCCACGCCGTGCCCTGAGGAGCCCAGGTGTTCGACGACGGCACCTTGGTCGTCAGGCAGCGACCGCACGGCCTCGGCCAGCGACTGCGCGTCGACCAGGCCGACACCGGCTCCAAGGCGAGCGAGAGCTCGGTCGACCGTCCGCTGTTCGAGGGCGAGCAGCTCGCGCGTGGTCCACCGCGCTCCGGTCGAGGCCCGCGAGATCACTCGGCCGCTGTCGGTCCGGATCACGTCGTTGGTCTGGCCGGCGAGCGCCACGACCTCGGGGTGGCAGAGCAGCCGATCAGCGATCGCTTCGAGGTACGCGACCGATGCTCCGTTGCGGAGTGCTTCGGCGACACCGAGGAGAACATCTCGCCGGTCGAAGGACGACGATTGCTTCGTCAGACCGGCGGGGGAGAGCAGCACTGCCTCGATCGCGCGGACCTCGGCGAGGCCTCGATGCTCGGCCGGTTGCTGATCCATCACGGCGGCCAGTTGTCGCGGCCCGAAGTTCATCGCTCGGGCCTGCTCCCGCCACCGGCTCCGCAGCGTCGTCGGGTCGACGTCGTGCTGCTTTGCCTTGCGGGTCGTCAGAGCTGCGATCTCGGCGGCGCGAGGCGACGACTAACCGCCGATCGCGAGTCGCTCCTCGATCTCGGCACGGCGGGTCGAGAAGGTGCCGAGCACATCGAGGGGCACGCCCTCGATGTCGGCGATGCCCTTGATCGCCTTCGTCCAGCGGACGCCGAGCCGGGCGGTCAGCTCCGATCGCAGGTGGACCTCGTACAGGTAGCCGGAGGTCTTCGAGTGCCAGTAGAAGTGGCGTGCGTCAACCGTCGACCACCGGCCGTCGGCGCCTCGAACGGCGTTGGCGACGAGCACATGAGTGTGGAGGTGCGGATCGCCGGCGCGACTCGTGCGGTGGCGGAAGGCGGCGGCGACGAGCCCGTCTCCTCGGATCTGTTCGACGCCACCATGACCTCGCCGGGTCCACGTGGCGTGCTGCTCCAGATAGCCGAGTGCGGCGTCAACGGCGAGGTCGTGCGCCTCGGCCACGACCGCAGCGATGTCGGCCTCGGCCAGTCCGAAGACGACGGACACGGACTTCGGCGCGCGGAAGGTGAGGTCGAAGCCGGGGATGCGCCCACCCTTCGACGATCGGAGCCGTGTGTCGGTTGTTGGGTCACGGCCGTCGAGCACGGTCGCGAGCGCGTCGGCGTCGACCTCGCCCGCCAGACCGAGCAGCGCGGTCCCGGCGCCGAGCCAGCGGCCGGGAGCCTCGCCCTCGAGGTAGTAGTCCTCGACGCCGCGAGCGACGGCGTCGAGGTAGTAGCCCTCCTGGCCCTTGGCCAGCTTCCCGATGCTCAGCATGGCCGAGCGTCCGTGACGGCCGTGCCCGCGACGGCCACGCGCGCCTGCGGTGCAAGTTCGTGACCTCTTTCAGTGCGTGCATGTGCGACGTTCGGCCGGGGCCCGTCGGCCGTGGTGCGGTTGGCATTCATGCGGAGACTCGACCCGCAGCCATGCGCTCGATCGGCTCGGACAGGAAGCGGATCGAGCGGCCGATGCGAACGGCCGGGATGCCGGCCTTGCCGGCGGTCTCGATGTAGAGCTGCGCTTCCTTGTAGGCCTTCGTGCGGCTGATCTTGAAGAGGTGGACGACCTCCTCGACGCAGAGGAACGGTCCATTGTCGGTGATGGCACTCATGCGGTTCTCCTCGCTCTCGCCGGCCCCGCCGGTGGAGCGGGGTGGGTCGGCGATGCGCTGGGGACGCAACGCGCCGACACGGACTTACAGAGGGAGAAATCGTCAAGGCGCAGCAGATGTACCCAAACTTCTAGTGCCGCTCCCGTACATGGAAGTCGCATCCGTCGTACCGGGACGTCCAATGGCAAGGATGCGGTGGAGTCAGAAGGAGGCCGCTGGTCGGCGGGCCGGAACGGCTGATGTGCATATTGCATGCGTTCAGTGGATGACGCGCCTCGTCGACGCTGGGACGAAGAACAGGTCAGGCGTTGGATAACACCTATGGGGTGTGGAGTCCAACATCGGGCTTCGCTTCGTCATCCGTGGGAACCGCGACAAGTCGGCGCGGGCACCACGGGCTCGACTTCTGGAGGAACCATGAAGAAACTCATCGTGCTCGCGACTCTCGTGGCCGCCGTGTTCACGGTGCCCGCGTCGGCAGGCGCCGCAAGCAAGGACAACCGAAACGGGGGCTTCTACGAGAAGATCACGTACACCAATGTCGGCGGGGCGAACCCAATCGCGATCTCTGACTGGCGCTCGGAAATCACGTTCGTCAACTCCGGCTGCGGGTCTCACAAGTTCAAGGTGAATGGCGGCACCCAGTTCTCGACAGCGACCATCTGCCCGACGGGTGGCACGGTGTCGGTCGCAGGCGCACATCCGTCGTCGAACTACGCAGCAGGGAACACGTACACCAACCACTGGTCGGCGACGAGCGGATGGTCCCCCGGGACCGGAAACGCCACAGTGGTCGTTTGACGTCAGTCATGCAACGACTTCGGACGAGGAGTGTCGCTGCACTTGTGGGTGTGGCGACTCTCTCCGTACTCTCGATACCGTCGTGTTCGGACCACCACGCCAAGGGCGACACGGCAAGTGTTGTTTCAACGCCATTCTCGCAGTCGTTTGGTTTTGATCCGTTCACCGGTTCGTGGTCCGACGTGCAGCGCGAGCAGCGTGTCGCAGCCTGCATGGCGGACCGTGGGTTCCGATACATCGCCAAGCAAACGTCGGATCTTCCGCCGCCGTTCGGCACCGGCACTCGCGAAGGTGTGGATAGGTCCGGATACGGAATTACGCTCGGCTTCTTTGACAAGGCGCCCCCTGATCCGAACGATGCAGTCGTCGCAGCCCTCACACCGAGTGAGCATCAGGCCTACATGTTTGCGCTCGTCGGCCCAGCAAGGAAGTCTGGTGAATCGGTGCCGACGGAGAAGCTGGGTTGCATCCCGAAGACTCAGATGGAAATGTACGGCTTCGAGGGCCAGTTCCCGCCGGCGTTGCAGTCGCTCGTCGACTTCTTCGTGGCTGGAGTCGCATCTGACCCCGCGGTGGTGTCGGCGACCAAACGATGGCAGGGCTGTGTCCGCGCACTGGGCTACGAAGTCACCGATCGCCCGGCCATCGTGCACCAGATTGAAGGGCGTAGGGATGCGATCCTGTACCCCGGTTCAGGTGCACAGGTGGGCGTGAGTGACGGCAGCTTCGATCACGCAGCGTTTAGGGAGCTTCAGACGTATGAGCATGACATCGCGCTTGCGGACTTCGACTGTGACCAGAAGGTTGGGTTGGCCGTGGCGCAGGGCGACGCACTCTCCCGGCTTGAAACTGACTACTCCAATCAACACCCGGGGTTCGATTTGAGGCGACTTTCTTCCACCGGGAGTGACGGCTGATATCGACGAGCGCACCGCAAGCAAACGGGTCAATTTCGGCCGACGTGTTCGCTTCTCAGCCTGGCCTCATCCGCGGAGCGTGTCGGCGGGTGGGGTACGGGCCGCTTTGATGGCGGGGGCGATACCTGCGAGGGCGCCGGTGATGGTGCCGATGGCGGGAGCGGCGAGGAGGACGGCGGGGTGGATCGTCGGGGTCCACGTTCGGTCGATGGCGACGCCGACAACGGCGATGAGTCCGACGATGGCACCGACAACTCCGGCGATCGCACCGGTGATGGACGCTTCGAGTGCGATCTGTCGGGTGATGTGGTGACGGGTTGCGCCGAGTGCACGGCGAAGTCCGATCTCGGGTCGTCGTTCAACGACGTTGAGCAGGGTGGCGTTGGTGATCGCGATGGCACCGACGAGCAGGGCGAGGCCAGCGAGGGCGTAGAACAGGGTCTGGACATCGTTCTCGACCTGGTTGCGGAGCGTTTCCGGGTCGGGTGGTACAAGGGCCTGGAGGCGGTCGGGTTGCTGAGGGCGCAGCGCAAGGGGTGCTTGGGTTCCGATGAGTTGAGCGGCGCCGGGAGCAGTGTCGATGAGGACTTGACGTTCAGGGTTGGCGGCGACGAATTGCGTGTCGGCAGCGGAGGTCGGGATGGTGATGGAGAGGAGGAGGTCGGGGTTGCGGCCGACGTTGTCGAGGATTCCCGCGATGACGTAGGGCGTGTCGCCGAGGAACACGACGGGGAGGCGGTCGATGCCGGTGATGCCGAGTTGGTCGGCGGCGACGCGGCCGATGACGGCCACGTGTTCGGCTCGTCGTTGGTGCCAGTCGTCGTACAGGCGGCCCGTGGCGAGAGTGGGAAGCGCGGCCAGAAGGGCGCCCGGCGTGGCGGCGATCACGGGGATTGGGGTTGTGGTCCGCAGCGGTCGGGTGGCGAGGGTGCGGGGTTGGATCGTGCCGGGGTCGGTGACGGTGTAATAGACGCCGGCGTGGTTGACGCCGTTGAGTGCTTGGAGGCGTTGGTCCGTGTCGGTGGGGAACGGGTTGTTGCCGTCGGGGGCGCTGTCCTGGACGCGGACTTCGGTGGCTCGGAGCGCGTCGAAGCGCGAAGACACTTGGGCGCTGGCGGTTTGGGCGAGTCCTGTTGTGGTGACGAAGGCGCCGACACCGAGGATGGTGCCGAGCGCGGTGAGCAGGGTTCGCACGGGGCGTTGCGCGATGACCGCGAATGCTTCGGCGAGGGCATCGCGTCGACGGAGCACGGACGGCGCTGTGACGTTGGGGTCATGCCGTCGTCGCATGTCCGGCCTGAACTTCGGTGACGTTGCCGTCGGTGATGGTGAGGTGTCGTTGTGCTGCAGCGGCAATGGCCGGGTCGTGGGTGATGACAACGATGGTGAGTCCGGCGACGTGCAACTCGTGGAGTAGGTCGAGGATCTGGCGGGTGGTGGCGGTGTCCAGGTTGCCGGTGGGCTCGTCGCAGAGCACGAGTGACGGGTTTCGCACGAGGGCGCGTGCAATCGCGACGCGCTGCTTTTCGCCGCCGGACAGGGTGGAACAGCGTGCGTGGCATCGGTGGCCGAGTCCAACCTGTTCGGCGGCGGCGAGGGCGAGGGTGCGTCGTTCGCGCGTGGGTGTGCCTTGGTAGAGCAGCCCGAGTGCGATGTTGTCGACAACGCTGCGGTAGCTGACGAGATGGAACGCTTGAAACACGAAGCCGAGGCGGCGGGCGCGAAGCGCGGAGCGGGTCTTGTCGTCGAGTTGGGCGACGTCGATGCCGTCGACCAGGTAGCGGCCGCCGGTGGGAGTGTCGAGGAGTCCCAGTAGTGAGAGCAGCGTTGTCTTGCCGGAACCGGAGGTGCCGGTGATCGCGACGTACTCACCGGCGCGGATCGTGAACCGACAAGGGAGTAGGGCGGTGACCGGCGGCGGACCGGGGAAGGTCTTGGTGAGCCCGTCGACCACAACCACGTCGCATGAATCATCGGTGCCTCGGGCCGCCGAATCGGCCCCGGCGTGCTCGACGGTGGGTGGTTGCTCGAGGTGAGAGGTCATCGGCCGACGACGACCTTGTCGCCCTCGTGTAGCTCGGCGGTGTGGGTGGGTTCGATAGCGACGAACCCATCTGCGCTGATTCCAGCAGTGACTGTGACCGGCGCCGGCTCCCGGGCTCCGGTGTGGAGCACGGCGACGGTGGTGGTGCCATTGGCAGCGGAGGAGATCGCGGTGATCGGCACGACGAGGGTTTCGAATTCGCTGGACGCTGCGTCGACGGTGACGCGGAGGTTGTTGCCGGTGAGCTCTCCTGGCAGCGGTTTGACGGGTGTGATAGTTGCCCTGTAGCCGCTGGTTCCATCCGGTCCAGTGGTGGGGCTGTCGTCGATGGTGGTGAGCGACGCCGGATACTTGGTGCTGGCTTGTTCGTCGAGCAGTTCGACGGGCATGCCGGAGCGGACGAGCGCGACCTCGTCTGCTTGCAGCGTCACGGTGACGACGAGTGCTCCTCCGCTCAGTTCGACGATGCCGCTCGAGGTCGCGCCAGTCCCGTTGTTGGTCGTGTCCAGCGATCCGAGTGAGGTGACAGTGTTACGCACGCGCGCGGGCAGCGCGGGCATGAACACGATCTCGCCCTGCGCGACGGTCGGGCCGGTCGTCGCCCGGAGTGCGTCGAGTGCAGCAGCGGCCGTGTCCCGGGTGGCCATTGCCTGGCCGAGAGCGATGTACGCCGCGGTTGTGTCGGGGTGGTTGGCCTCGGCGAGTCGGGCCTCGGCGAGCCTCACTGCGTCAGCCGCAGCGGCCACCGTGGATGTGGTGGAGCGTTTGGCGGCGTCGACCGCTGTTTGCTGCTGGGCGACCTTGAGTTCTGCCGCCGAGACATCGCTCGAGCTCGCCGCCGGGTCGGCTCGCACCCGTCCCAGTTCTGCTTGGGCTGCCGCCAGCTCGGTTTGTGCCTGAGCCACGGTGTCGGCGGAGGCAGCTACGGCATCGTTGTAGCTGCGGCGGGCAGCGTTGAGGTCGAGTTGAACAGCCAGGAGTGCCGAGCCATCCAACCCCTGCGACGCTGTCCGCCATGCGGCGGCGGCGGTGTCGGCTGCGTTCTGTGCATCGGTGGACGTCTTCTCGGCTGCCGCGAGGTCGGTTGCTTCGGTGTCCGACGAGGGAACCGCCTCGTAGCCGGCGGTCGAGTAGAACGCAGCGACGCAGATCTTGGTTTGCGGCCCGTACACGCCGGTGGGGTCTGCGTTCGGACAACCCAGCCGTGAGAGCGCCGCCTGCAGTTGAGCGACGTCGGCACCGGTCATGCCGGGCCGCAACGACCGGTAGATCGGGACGTCGCCGACCAGGACGAAAACTGGGCGGCCGGACACTTCAATGACCCGCTGACCCTCGATCACGTCGTCACCGCGCGAAACCGGGAGGTCGGTGATCACGGGGTCGCCCACCACCGACACCGGCACGCGCAGCGACGCTGACAACTCTGGGATCACGTCACCACGGGTGATCAGGGTTTGCGTCAGTACGCGACGCTCGACGACCGCGGTGACCCAGGACGCTTCGGGCGGCGCGGCATTTGAGGCGGCCTGCTGTGGTGACTGCACGCTCCCAGCCACCACCCAGGTCACCGCTGTCGCTGCGACCACACTGGCGACACCTAGCCACCACCACAATCGGCGACGGCGTACGCTCCGGTCCTCGGCGTGAGTGTCGATGCGGGAGGCGACGGGGCTGACCTCGAGTGGACCAACGGGCGCGATCTCGCGACCGTCAGGTGGGCCCGTGTCCGGCGCATTCGGCTGGTCGACGCGGTCGGTCAAGGCAGTTCGGTCACGTGATGTAGACACTGCTGATCCGGTTGTCCCAGCCCGCGACCATCGACGATGCCGATGCGCCGGCTCCCGTGGCGCCTGGGTACACGGGAGCGCCACCGTTTGCGCCGTCATAGAACGCCGCAGCGCATGCGCCGACCCGGTAACTGCTCGTGTCGTTGTCGAATCCATAGGCGGACAGGTTGATGTACGTGTTCTGCGTTGTCAGGCTCAACACGCCACCGGCGAATGCGGTCGAGCGGTAGAGGCGCAGCGACGATGAGCACGACGCCAAGGGCACCAACGAGGTGGTCAACGATGCATTCATCGTGCGATCCATCTCGGCTTCCGTCCGGAAACACGCAGTGGATGCACCGTCACTCCAGCATGCGGTCGCGTCGCCCCATCCCTTGGTCAGATCGATTCGGCCGCCGGCGAACGAGGCGATCACCGCGTCCGGTGAGCTTCCGCTCGGGACGTCAGCCGCGGTGGCGTGGGCCACCGGGAAGACCGTGACGGCAATGACGGCTGTTGCGGCGAGCAAACGTGCGGTGCGGAACATGGCATACCTCCAGTTACGGGAACTTGATGATCTCGATGACTTTTCGGTCGGCGATGACCGCAGCTTTCGCGCACGACGCTGTGGCAGAGTCCGGACGA